>Ga0315298_1004676_pt1 | contig 20223 bp, 21 predicted proteins | sample WHS_1_MG_FD_203077 | JGI IMG/M metagenome (GOLD analysis project Ga0315298, IMG submission 203077) | Extremophilic microbial mat communities from Washburn Hot Springs, YNP, Wyoming, USA - WHS_1_MG | ecosystem: Environmental > Aquatic > Thermal springs > Hot (42-90C) | place: USA: Wyoming...
CCACCGATCACCTGGTTCAATACTAGCAACCGCTTCTGCTCCCTCTCGTTCAACGTCACCGTCTCCATCATGGAGGACATTTTCGCTGAACAGTTGAGGGGTGTCAGAATCGCTGGAGATTAACACGAAGCCTTTCGGCTCCGCCCGCCGCCGTGCTAGAATGGTGGCGTGATCAGCTACTCCAGGCAAGAGATCGAAAGGCAGCTCGTCGCGGACGCGGCCTTATGGCGACGGGTCCCCACCGCTTTCTCGGCCCTGCTCTGGCCCATGGAGATCCTGGTTCTCGGTTGGAGTCCAGGCTCGTGGATCGGGCTCCTAACCGTGCTGCTTCTGGGGATAGCCTCGGTAGTCATCCCGCCAAGGCTCAGGATCAGCATCTACCTGGTCGACCTGCTGGACCGCTTTGTGTCGCTCCCCCTAGGCGTCGGCTGGCTCGCGGTCATCTGGCATCTCTCCATCCGTGAGCCGATCTTCCCGCTCCTCGGCATCCCGCTCCCGGGCGCGGCCGCCGTCACCGGCTGCCTCTGGCTGCTCACCCGGGGCCTGGTCCTGGTCTCCAGGTTCCTGGCCCACAAGGCCGGCCTGGGGTGGAGGACGCGGTGAGACGATACCGCGCCGTCTTCCTCGATGCCCAGGGCACCCTCATCCGCCCTTACCCCTCCACGGTGGACCTCTACCGCGAGGCGTTCCGTAGCTCCGGGACGCAGGTCGACCCCGCACAGATAGGCCAGGCGGTGTCGGAGCTGTGGACCGAGCACAGGCGCGCCACGGCGGGCCAGAGCCGCTTCGACACGTCCGATGAGGCCACGAGACGGTGGTGGGACGAGTTCAACACCCGCCTCTTCCGCAGACTTATCCGGAACGGCAACCCTGCTCCCTTCGTCGCCGCATCTTGGGAGATCTTCGGGAGGCCCGAGAGGTGGCGCACCTTCCAGGAGGTGGAGCAGGTGGTCGAAGAGCTACGCCGCCGCGGCTATCGGCTGGGGGTCGTATCCAACTGGGACTCACGCCTGCTGCCCATCTGCGAAAGCCTTGGCCTAGCCCGACGAATGGACTTCCTCCTGGCGTCCGCACTGGCGGGGGTGGAGAAGCCAGACCCACGGATCTTTCACCTCGCCCTCGCCACGGTCGGGGTATCCCCAGAGGAGGCGATCCACGTGGGGGACGACTACGAGGCTGACATCCTCGGGGCCCGGGCCGCCGGCATCGAGGCCCTGCTCCTCGATCGGGATGGCCAGCACGAGGGCAAGCCGGGGAGGATCGGCTGCCTCACCGAGCTGCTGGAGAAGCTGCCGTAGCCGATCGGACGCGCCGCTCTCCTTCTAGCCAGCTGGCACGTCTCGACCTGCCTCATCCGCCGCACCGTCGTCCAGCAGCCGGTATCGCTGGATCAGCCGCCTCAGCTCCTCCTCCGCTGCAGCCATCTTCTCCACATAGCTGTCGAGAAGGCCCATGCCGCGGCTGATCTCCACATACTTGTTGAAGCGGAAGCCGTTCTTCACCACCTCCGCACCCTCGCTCCCGTTCCTCAAGGCGCCAAAGAGCAGCTTGTGGTACCTCCTGGCCGGCCTGGGCGGGGAAAGCTCCTGGAACCTCCGCAGCCTATCGGTAACCTGCCACCAGTAGCTGGCAGAGACGTTGGCAGCCTTCTGCCCGTCCTGAATCGGCTCCGACACCGCCTCTCGCCACTCCTCATAGAGGCGGTTCACCACCAGGGCAATGGCGGTGGTTTCACGAAGGTACCGGCTCACCTCGGCCCGTTCTCGCCGGTACCGCTCCTCACGCAGCCTGCGCCAGAAACCCAAAGGGTTGGGCAGAGCGAATCGACGCCCCTGGGACGGGCTGTTCGATTCCGGGGTTGGTTCGAGCATTTCGGAGTTCCACAAGGGAGATGCGACGGCAGCGTAAGTCTACCGGCGCACCATCGGGGCGTCAACCGAGCCCGAGGCTCGATTCCACACCGGCACGGATAGTGCCCATCTCCTGCGTGTACCATCCTACTCAAAGGGAGCCTACTGACGATGGGTACCATCACGATGGACCGCTCGGCGGTCATCACCCGAGGCATCATCTCGCTGATACTGGGGATCCTGATCTTGGTCTGGCCGGGGCTCACCCTCGGAGTGTTCCTCTTCCTCTTCGGGGTCTTCGCCTTCGTGGATGGCGCCTTCTCCATAGCCCACGCCATCGGCCGGGCGCGCAACGGACAGAGCTGGGGACTCCGCTTTCTCGCGGGGCTGTTCGGCATCTTCGTCGGGATCGCGGTCTTTGTGTGGCCTGGCATTACGGCGGTAGTGCTGCTCTACCTGATCGCCGCTTGGGCATTGGCCATAGGGATCGTCGAGATCGCCATGGCGGTCGAGTTCAGGAGGGAGCTCACGGGTGAATGGCTGCTGGCGGCGGCGGGGATCGTCTCCGTACTGTTCGGCCTGCTGCTCTTTTTCAACCCAGCCGCCGGCGCGCTGGCCCTGGCGCTCCTGATCGGGCTCTACTTCGTCGTCATCGGCGTCCTTCTGCTGATCCTGGGCTTCCAGCTGCCAACCACTACGGGGGCCGCCCAGTAGCCGCGCCAGCCGGCCCATCTGGCCACCCGGTGTCGCCGGCCGGGCCTGCCCTGCGGCTCAACCTTGGGCCATCCCGCAGGGCAGGTCCACGGGGTCTCTTACCCCCTGGCTCTCCAGACGCATGGTGTAGGTGAGCCTCGCCCCGAACAGTATCACCATGTGGGCCAGGTAGAGCCACGCCAGGAAGGCTATTACTGCCCCGATGGAGCCGTAGGCCGACTGGTAGTTGGCGAAGTGCACCACATAGACGGCGAAGCCGCTCCTCAGCGCCGACCACAGGGCAGCCGTGACGAGGGCCCCTGGCCAGACCTCCCTCCAGCCGATGTCGCACATGGGCGACCAACGGTAGAGAAGGCAGAAGAGCACGAACATCACGGCCATGGTGACGGACCCCACCACGAAGTCCCAGAACGCCGCTGCCCCGGGCAGGGCGCCCAGCCCCAAGCTTTCCGTCAGCGCCCTAACGATCCCGACAGCGATGTTGGCCGCCCACGACAGCATCATCACCAGCCCGATGCCACCGATCATCCCCAGGGCGAATAGCTGGCCCCAGGGGAAGGGCCTGCTGGCCGTCACTCCCCACATCTCGTTTACCCCCTGATCGATGGCCTGGAACCAGCCAAGGGCACCCCAGAGCAGCAGGACAACGCCGAAGCCCACGGCTACCCCTCGAGCTTCGATCACGCCGCGTATCACCGACTGTATGCCCGTCGACCCCACTGGAAGGAATTCGGAAAGGGCGCCCACAACCTGCCGTTGGGCCTCCGCCGAGTCGACCAGGAAGCTGAGCAGGGCGATCATCAGCAGGATGAAGGGGAAGATGGAGAACACCGCGAAGTAGGTCATGGCGGCGGCACTCCGCTGACCCCGCCGCCGGTTGAACCCCACGATGGTGTTTCGAACTATCCTATACCAGCCGCTCCCCATCAGCCGGGCATCCCCGGCCCGGAGCCACGCGACAATCGCGCTGAAGGCGGCCCTGAGCCTAGCCACGCCCGCTCACCTCCCAAGCGCCGATGGGCTACTCGGCGGCAGGAGTCCAACCGCGGCATGGGCCTTGCACCCCCGAGGCGACCACCGCCGGCGCCTGTCGTCGGTAGTGTATCACGCTTTCGCGATCCCAGCCCGAGGAGGGCAGCAATGGCAAAGCGACAGGAGAAGGCAAGACCAGCGAGGAAGACGAGGGCGCAGAGGGAGAAGGAGGAGGAGGCCAGGCGCATCCGCCAGGCAGGCGAGGCCGGGGGCTTCACCGAGGAGACCCGCTGGGGCAAGGAGATCAAGATCCCCAAGGGGCCCTTCCCGGGGAGAACCATCGGCGACACGGCAACCTCCTACACCTCGGTGGGCGGCGCGGAGGAGCCTGACGAGTGGCCGGCCCGGATCCCCGAACCCGACGACAACGCCCCCGACTACGAGACACCGGGTGGCGCCCAGCCGGAGCAGCCCGGGGCCACCATGGGCCCGGTACACGACGTGAGCTTTCGCCCCGGACCCGGGGGAGTCGTCGAGGAGAGAGGCCACCGGGGAAGACATGTACCCTACACGGGCGAGGTGACGTCCACAAGGGACTCCACCTTCGAGGAGGACCCTAACACGGGCAAGACGGCGGCCGAGGAGGAGGGGGATCTCCTGAGGGAGACCCTGGAGGAGAGAACGCGGGGCTACGAAAGCGGCTGAGAACCGGGGCGCCGGGGCGGGGAGAAGACACCACGTCGCCGTTTGCCGACGCGCACCGGTCATCCACCCCGGCTGCCCCACGCCTCACCCATCCGGTCCGCCGGGTGCCCCCATCGAGAAGGCATCATAGCCGAAGACGCACAGCAGCTCCGCCAAGCGACGCAGCGGAAGACCCACCACGTTGAAGTAGCACCCCTCTATCCCCTCGACCAGCAATGCGCCGAACCCCTGGATGCCGTAGCCGCCCGCCTTGTCCAACGGCTCACCCGTTGCCACGTAGCGATCAATCACCCTATCTTCGAGGGGAGCAAAGCGCACCTTCGTGGTCACGCTGTCCGACCGGTGGCGTCCGTAGCGGGCGTCGACCACGGCGATGCCGGTGATAACCTGGTGCTCGCGGCCGCTCAGGCGGCGCAGCATCAGTCTCGCCTCGCTGGCGTCCGATGGCTTCCCAAGCACCATGTCGTCCAGAACCACCACTGTGTCGGCGCCGATGACCAGCCCCTCGTCCCTCCGCGCCGCCACACTCCGCGCCTTGTCCAGCGCCACCATGGCGGCAGCCTCAGCTATGGGGACACCCGAGGGCAGCTGCTCCTCCAGTTCGCTGGGATCGACCTCGAACTCGAGCCCCACCTGCCTGAGCAGCATCTCCCGCCGCGGCGACCTGGATGCCAAGATCAGACGCACGGCTCACTCATCCTTGGCCGCGGCTTTCTGCTTCGGGGCGGCCTTCAGCGCGGCCACCACAGTGGGATGCTGCCGGTTGAGCCGAAAGATGTTGATATCCCTGAACTCGCCGGTCGCTCGATCCAGGATGGTGCGCGAGTCGGTCATGAACACCCCGCTCTGGATGGCCTCATCTAGGAGGGAGGAGATCTCCGACATGCTCAGAGGTAGGGTTCGGCTCTCGTAGGCGCGGCTGACGATGTAGTTGAATGACATGAAGGGGCTGCTCTCCTCCAGCTTGTTGACGAAGCGAACCAGGGTCTTCATGGTCTCCTCGTTGGCCCTGGCCGTCGGCGTAGCCAGGCCGCCGACCCCGTCGTGCGCGGCCTCCATGTGCACGGCGCCATCGGCCGCCGGCTCGCTGCTCTCCGCGCCCACTGCGTCGTCCACGTTCTCCCATGGCAGGTAGGCTCGATCGATCAAGCCCACCGTGGTGGTCTTGATAAGACCCCGCCGCTCGGCCTCCTTCATGAAGTCCTTGAACTTGGCAAAGCCGTAGGCCTGCTCATCGAAGTTGCCGAGCCGGCTGGTCAGCAGCAGCTTCACCTGGGCGAAGACGTTGGGGCGCCCCTTCTCGCGGACGAACCTCACCACATCCACCAGGGCCTTGAGCGCGTCGTCCAGGGACACGGAAGCCCCGTTCCGACTAGATGGCGAGGGGCTGGCCGGGTCCACCGTCACGTCGTAGGCCAGGAAGTGATCGGCGCTGCTGGTCAGCTGCCAGCTGGTGCTCCAGGACGTGCCTACCACCACCACCCGCTTGCCCCGCATCCTCAAGGTGTTGATCAGATGCACGAAATCGCCATCCCCGGTCACTAGGACGAAGGTCGATATGTTGGGGTTGGACAGCGAGGCGTCGACGCAGTCCACGGCCAGCTTGACGTCGATGCTGTTCTTGCGCCTCGGCGCCCCGTCCGGGGCGTCCCCGAAGCCGAGGATGACCGTGGGCACGTAGATGGGCTCGATCCCCGCCGAATAGAGATCGTTCGGATCCCTGAGGTGCTGGCCCTCCTGCCAGTTGGCGTACGCCTTCGCCGTCACGACCCGCCCGAACTTCGCCGCCGCCTCCTTGATCGCCATGGCGTTGGGAAGGCGGTTCTCCCTGTTCAGGAGACTGTACTTGATATTCTCCCAGTCGATGTAGAGCGCTACGTCGCCCTGTGGAGCCTCGCTCAACGAAACCTCACCTCCACCTGCACCGCTCGTACCGTGCAGCAGGAAGGATATTCTTGCAGCTAGTGTACCACTCGGAGCACCGCAACGAGCATCACCACTTGCACGAAGACCGTCGCCGCGGCGAGGAGCCTCCCCATCGCCCTCTGTCGGCGGTGGACCACCGCCAGCACGCCCGTATTGGCCAGGAGGATCACGAGCCCGATGGCCGGCATCCGGAAGGCATCCCTGGGCGGCCCGATCAGGTCCGGCTCCCCGGCGTAGTTGAAGTGCAGCGGCATCAGCTCTGGAAGGGTCGGGAAGCGCGCTGCAACGTACCCAAACGAAGCCAGCAGGACCGTCACCGCCAGCAGAAGGCAAAGCATGGTGGCACCATCCGCCGCCATGGACAGCCCCATCCACCAAGGAGCCCGCCTCCGGGGCGGTGGAGCAGTCTCCACCTCCTCAGGCGGCATGTCCTCCAGGCGCGCGATCAGCCTCTCCCTGAACCCATCCGGGTCGTCGGGCGTGATGGCGTAGCCAGCGTCGGCAGTAGCGATGATCACCGCCGCTTCGGGCTCCAGGCTGCTCCCGTAGAACCTGAGACGGCCCAGCCCCTCCGCCCTGGAGGCGCCCACGTAGTGGCCCCACCAATGCAGCCCATGTACCTGGCATCGCTTGCCGAGACGGCGACCGCCGTAGATCCCCTCGATCCGCCCCAGGGGGATCACCTCTCGGGATCCCAGCCACTGGATGGTGAGCTCCTGTGGGGAGAGAACATAGCGAAGCGAGCGGGCAGCCGTGGCCACCAATCCTCCCAGCACCAGCACCACCATGCCCCCCAGTGCCACCAAAGCGCCCAGGAAGCTGTCCAGGGCGATCGGTCTCCCTATCGCGTAGAAGGTCCCCGCGGCGGACAGGAGTGCGCCCGTCCCCACCGCGGCCAGCGCGATCCTCTCCGCCGGCGAGGGCAGCGGCCTCCACACGGCGGAGACGCCCTCCCCGGCGACACCACCGACCCCGCCGCCAACCTGTCCGGCGGGGCTCTCACTCACGACAACCGGCTCAGCCCCTTCGGTCTCGCCTTCCACCCACACCTCCTGTGCACGGCCGCCCCCGGCGGCCCGCGGCCGCCGAAGCGGGAGGGTCAGCAAAAGCCCACTGTCGTGCGGGCATGGTACCACACGTCCGGTCGGGATGCCCCCGGTCCTTCTCCGACCACCCGTCGCCCACTGGCAGGACGCCATCCTGGTCGCCGCCAGTGGAGACGCTCGGGGAGCGGGGAGCAGAAAGCAAGCGAGGCGGGGCCGTTCTGGACCCGCCTCCTATCTCGATGGCTGGCACTCCGACATCACCAATCCGGTCGATGCCTGGTAGGCACCTGCTAAAGCCGTTCTGTCGCCCGCGGCTGGAATATACCAGAGCACCCGGGTGGAGTCAACGAACCAGAGGAGCTATCAATTCGAGCTCCTACCCCGACGGTGGTACCGGCCCAACCTCTACTCCTCGTGCTGTCTCGCCAACGCCGACGACTCCAGCCCGATGCCGCCGGCCCGGACGGGGAGGATCGCCGCCTTCTCGGTCTGCCCCTTCACTTCCCCGCTCAGCCACTCCACGGTGTTGCTGCTCGGGATACGTCCACGATGCTCAGGCAGGAAGCCCAGCTGGCCAGCGCACCGGCGCACCCGCCCTCCGCCAGTGGCCGCATCAACCTCGTGAACCTGGAGCGCAGGCCCCCATCTCATCGGGTCGAGCCCATTCTCGGCGGCCTCCGTGGGGTGGCCCGCCAGCGCGAGGTGGTCTTGGTAGCCGTACTCCCCAAAGCCCCCGGGAATCGTAGCGTCCCTGTCTCCGGGCGCAGGCCCTGTGGTAGACTGTGCGCCGCAGCTGCAACCGGAGGGAACCCTTGCGCGTAGGCATCAACGCCCAGCTTCTCTACCTCTCCAGCTCCTACAGGGCGGCGGGCATCAGCCGATACATCCACCAGCTGCTGGCACACCTGCGCCCGCTGGCATCGGAGGAGGACCGCCTGGTCGCCTTCACGGGCAGATGGGCGCTGCCACCAGAGCTGACCCCTACCACCGGCTTCAACGTCAGGCAGACCCGTCTACCCACCTGGAGGCCCCCGGTCCGAATAGTCTGGGAGCAGACCATCCAGCCCGCCCTCATCGCGGCCGAGCGCCTCGACTTGCTCCACTCCACCAGCTACGTCCAGCCACTCCTCTGCCCCGCCAGATCCGTGGTCACCATGCTGGACCTCTCCTTCCTTCGGATGCCCGAGAGCTTCAACCGCTGGAACCGGGTCTACCTCTCCACCATGGCCAGGATGAGCGCCGCTCGCTGCGACCTGATACTGACCATCTCGGAGAGCACCCGCCAGGATGTCATCCGCCTGCTAGGGGCGCCACCAGAGAAGGTCCTGGTGACCTACCTAGGCGTGGATCCAGTATTTCACCCTCTGGACGAGGCCCTGCTGACCAGGTTCAGGAGCGAGCGCGGCCTCCCGGAGCGCTTCATCCTGTACCTGGGCACCCTGGAGCCCAGGAAGAACGTGGAACGGCTGGTGGAGGCCTACGCCAGGGTCCGTCGAGCCCAGGGGATCCCTCACCGTCTGGTGCTGGGTGGGGCCAAGGGGTGGCTCTACGACCGCATCTTCGCGCAGGTCCACCGCCTCGGGCTGGAGCAGGAGGTCCTCTTCGCCAGCTACATCCCGTACCATGAGCTTCCGCTGTGGTACAATTGCGCCGATATCTTCATCTACCCTTCTCTCCATGAAGGGTTCGGGTTGCCCCCGCTGGAGGCGATGGCGTGCGGGACGCCCGTGATCACATCCTCGGTGTCCTCCCTGCCGGAGGTGGTGGGCAGCGCAGCCCTGACGGTGGACCCGCTGGACGTGGATGCCATCGCCGGGGCCATCGCTAGGCTCGTGGACGACGGCGCGCTGAGGGATCGCCTCGCGGCCGAGGGACCGAGGCAGGCGGCCCGCTTCTCCTGGAAGGAGACCGCCATCGCCACCATGAGGGCCTACCGCCGAGTCCTCGGCGACCAGCGCGACGGGTAGTGAGATGGGCTCCGAATCCGGTTTGCGGGGTGAAAGCAACCATGGCCGACCGAGCCTCGAGGCGGGTAGCAACGCTGGTATGAAGCTGGCCGATAGATCTACCCTTCACCCAGCCGAATCACCTAGGAGTGGACAGGCCGGGACCGCGCTGCTGGCCGTGCTCAACGTCGCTCTGGTCCTCGGCGACCTCGTCGCCCTGAACGGCGCGTTCCTGGTCGCCTACTTCCTGCGCTACACACTCCAGGTCGGAGGAGAGGTCCCAGGGGAGTTCGATGTCTCCTATCCGGACTACGTCCCGGTGCAGGCGGCCATGACGGCCATCCTCATGGCTACCTACATTCTTAAGGGGATGTACCGGATGCCGCGGGGGGTCTCCTGGGTGGGCGAGCTCTCTGCCGTCCTCAGCGCCACCAGCGTGGGCGTGATGCTCCTCTTCGCCGCGGTCTCCATGGCCCGATACCCGGCCTCCTCCCGCGCTCTCTTCGTGTACCTGTGGCTCCTCTCCATCCTCTTCGTCGGGATGGCCCGGACCATCCACCGGCTTGTGGCCATGGCGCTCCGCAGGCGCGGGATCGGAACCATGCGTGTGCTGGTGGTAGGGGGCAACAACGCCTTGGGGCGGCGCATCATGCACAGCATCGCCACCGAGCGCAGCGCCGCCGCTCAGGTGGTCGGCTTCGTCGACCTGGAGCCGGGGGAGGATTTCGGCCGCTTCCGCTTCCTCGGCACCGTGAAGGACATCCCCTTCATCGTGAACGACCTGGAGATCGACGAGATAGTCATAGCCCTGCCCGCCGCATCCCACGACCAGATGCTGCGGATAATGGACCTCTGCCGGCACCGTGGCGTGAAGTTCCGCGTGGTCCCCGATCTCTACCAGCTTCGGCTGAACCGCGTGGACGTCGACTCCGTCAACGGGATACCGCTCATAGCGGTCAGCGAGTCGCAGATCCGCGGCTGGAACCTCCTGGTCAAGAGACTCATGGACATCACCGTCTCGGTGCTGGGGCTCACCATCCTGTCCCCGCTTATGCTCCTGATCGCGCTGGCCATCAAGCTGGACTCGCCGGGCCCCGTGCTGTTTCGCCAGACGAGGGTGGGAAAGGACGGCGCGCACTTCACCCTCTACAAGTTCCGCTCCATGCGGCAGGACGCCGAGCAGCAGCTCGATCGCCTATGGGACCTCAACGAGGCGACGGGCCCGCTGTTCAAGATCCGCGAGGACCCCAGGGTGACGAGGGTGGGGAGGGTCCTGCGGCGCAGCAGCCTCGACGAGCTCCCACAGCTCATCAACGTGCTCAAGGGCGAGATGAGCCTGGTGGGCCCGCGGCCACCCCTGCCCAGCGAGGTGGAGAAGTACGAGGAGTGGCACCTGCGAAGGCTGGAGGTGGCCCCGGGCCTGACCTGCCTGTGGCAGGTCAGCGGCCGCAGCGAGATTCCATTCGACGAGATGGTGATGCTGGACATCTACTACATCGAGAACTGGTCGCTGGGTATGGACCTCAGCATACTGCTGCGAACCGTTCCCGCCGTCATCTCGGGCGGCGGGGCTTTCTGAGGGCAATCTACCAGCCAGACCCGTGCACCCTTGCCTCATGGGGAACGGAAAGAGGCTCCACGAAGGTTTCCGGTGAAGCTTGCCATCGTCCATGACTACCTGAACCAGTACGGAGGCGCCGAGCGCGTCCTGGAGAAGCTCCACGAGCTGTTCCCTGACGCACCGGTCTACACCTCTATCTTCGACCCCTCGACCATGCCCGACGATTACCGGCGCTGGGACATCCGCACCTCCTTCATGCAGCGGCTCCCGGGCGTCATGCGCCACCACCAAGTGTTCCTTCCCTTCTACCCGCTCGCCTTCGAGAGCTTCGACCTCACCCAGTACGACCTGGTGATCAGCAACAGCAGCGCCTGGTGCAAGGGGGTCCACACCCCTCCCACCACCCTCCACCTCTGCTACTGCCTGACCCCCATGCGGTGGGTCTGGAACTACTGGGAGTACGTCAGGCGGGAGCGGTTCGGCCGCCCGGTCCGGGCCGTGCTGCCGCTGATGATGAGCTGGCTCCGCCTCTGGGATCGGGTGACGGCCGACGGCGTGGACCAGTTCGCCACCATCTCCCGCACCGTCGCCGCCAGGGTCGCCAAGTACTACCGCCGCGACTCCACCGTCATCTACCCACCCGTGGACACCGGATCCTTCCAGCTGTCTGACACCCACGACGACTACTTCCTGGTGGTGTCCCGCCTGATCCCCTATAAGAGGATCGATCTGGTGGTGGACGCCTTCAACCGGCTGGGGTTGCCGCTGGTGATCATCGGGGACGGACGCGACCGGGCAGCCCTGCAGGCCAGGGCAGGGTCCAACATCCGATTCCTGGGCAAGGTGTCCGACGAGGAGGCCCGGCTCTACTATTCCCGCTGTCGGGCCTTCATCTTCCCGGGGGAGGAGGATTTCGGCATAACGCCAGTGGAGGCCCAGGCCGCCGGTCGTCCGGTCATCGCCTTCGCCGGCGGAGGGGCCCTGGATACCGTCGTCGACGGCGTGACCGGCATCTTGTTCCATCCGCAGACCACCGATGCCCTCGCCGACGCCGTGGCCTCCTTCCGAGACTCGGATTTCGACCCCGTGGTGATCCGGCGAAACGCGGAGCGGTTCGACACCGCATGCTTCAAGCGCGATCTCCTGCGCTGGGTGGACGAGCACTACGGAGCCCACCGCTCGACCCCCCTCCTCGCGGGTCGGAGGGCCCATTGAGGACGCGGGGTTTCTGGTCCAGGCCGTGGGCGAAGCCAATGGTGCTCTGCCTCCTGGCGGCCGCCACGGTGGCCTCCCGCCTCCCGTTCACATCCAGGATGCTGTACGCGTGGGACTCCGCCAACTTCGCCCTGGCCCTCGAGCGCTACAATGTCGCCTTCCATCAGCCTCACCCCCCCGGCTACCCCCTCTATGTGGGGGTCGCCTGGCTGGTGAACCAGTGGACTGGGGACCCCAACGCCAGCTACGTAGCGGTGAGCGTGGCCGCCAGCGCGGGCGCCGTGGCCGTCCTCTTCCTGCTGGCGACTCGGATGTACGATCCATGGGTCGGTCTGGCGTCGGCCGTCCTCCTGGGCGCCTCCGTCGGTTTCTGGGGCTACGGCGAGGTGGCCTACCCATACACATGCCTAGCCTTCCTCGGCACCCTCATAGCCTGGCTCTCCTTCCTGATGTGGCAGGGCGAGCGTTGGCCGGCAGTCCTGAGCGGGCTGCTGCTGGGTCTCGCCGCCGGAGTGAGGGAGGACATCCTCCTCTTCCTCGGTCCGCTCTGGCTGAGCGGGGTGTGGAGGGCGGGCCTCCTGCGGGCCATCCTGAGCAGCGTGGTGCTGGCCCTGGTGATCGCCGCCTGGATGATCCCCATGGTCCAGCTTTCGGGCGGATGGGACACCTATCAGCGCGCGGCCAGCGCCCAGAGCAGCTACATCCTTTCCACCTACTCGGCGCTCCTCGGCGGACTCACCGGGCTGCGCCGGAACACGGAGACCCTCATCCTCTTCCTCAAGCAGATCTTCGGCCTGACCTTGGCCCTGCTCCTATACTCTGTCGGTCGGTTCCTCACGCTGAAAGCGCTGGTCAGCGACTACCGGCTCCCCTTCCTTCTTATCTGGTTCCTGCCCCCGACCATCGTCTACACCCTCGTCCACATCGGGGATCCGGGGTACGTCCTCTCTCTGCTGCCTCCCCTCTGCATCGTCGCGGGGGTGGGAGTCCTGGATGTGGTCTACGACGCACGATCGGCGCTCCTGCTGCTGGCCGCTCGCTGCAAGCGCCTATCACGGGTTGGGGCCGCTGCCGAGGGGGCCTCCGCCATGCTGGGGGCTTTGCTGGTGGCCGGCCTAGTGGCGTGGAACGTGGACGCCTTCATCAGAACCCCGGGGCCGGTCAGGCTGGTCGAGATTCGCACTATCGACAACATACTCACCCACCAGGTAGAGTATGCCCGCCGATTTCCTCCAGGCTCGGTGGTGATCCTGGCAAAGGAGCGGCTGCGCCAGTTCAGGTTCTACCTGCCCCAGTACAACCAGCGGCTGCTTTTCGACGAGTACCAGCAGGGCTATCGGGAGGCCAGATACAGCTTCCAGATCCCCGACGGGGTGGACACCGTCCTGGTGATGGATTTCGGCCGACCGCCTGCGAGGCTTCCTAGCGCGGCGGGCGGCGAGGTGGTGCTTAGCGACGGCCCCGAGGGGCGGGTCAGCCTCTGGCAGTTCGCCGTAAGACCTGGGGACACGATCCTCTACGGGTACGATCTCTTCGAGATACAGGGGAGGAGCTGAGATTGGAGCTGAGAGAGTACTGGGCTATCCTGGCCCGGCGCTGGCAGCTGATCGCCGTGGTCACGGCGATCACCCTGGTGGCCAGCGTCGCCATGGTGTGGTTTGGTCCCACCACCTACACGTCGGAGCTGCGGCTGGCAGTCAGCGTGAAGCCCGAGCCAGCACCCCCACCGGGATCCAGGGACTACTACAGCTATGACCGATACTATACCTGGCTCACATCCGAGTACCTGGTGGACGACCTGGGGGAGGTCATCAAGAGCGACGCCTTCCTGAAGGAAGTGGGGCAGCGGCTTGGCGGAATGACCATCGGGAAGGAGGCGGTCAACCGAAATCTCAGCATCAAGAAGACCCACAGGATCCTCGCCATCGACGTCACCACCGACAACCCCCACACCAGCTACCTGATCGCCAACGCCATCAAGGCGACCCTCGACGAGCACGCCAAGGAGTACTTCGCCCAGCTGGACTCCGATCAGGCCCAGATCGCCGTGCTGGACGATCCGGCGGCGCAGAGGGACATGGGTGGACTGCGGAGGCTGATCGAGATCGGATTGAGGACCACGGTGGGTTTCCTGGCAGCGGTCGCTCTGGCCTTCCTGCTCCACTACCTGGACCCGACGGTCCGCAGCAGGCAGGAGGCCGAGCAGATCCTGGGGCTGCCGGTGCTGGCGGAGCTGCCTTGACAGGGGTCCCGAGGCGAAGCTATAGTGCCCAACGTTCTGGATACGGAGAAGGCAGTGCAGCTTAGAGACTATCCCGCGGCGATCGCACGGCGGTGGTGGATAATCGCCCTGGCCGTGCTCGCCGCCGCGGCGTCCAGCTTCCTCGTGGGCAAGTTCCAGTCTCCCGTCTATCGCTCGTCCATAACCCTGGTCGACACGGCGCGCCTGGATTGGGGGACGACCATGACGGTGCAGGTCCTTCTTCGCCAGCAGGAGGAGGAGCTGAAGACCCTTTCCCTGGCATCCAGGGTGAGGGAACGGATGGGGCTGGACCTCCCACCGGAGGCCATACAGGGGAAGATAGTCACCAAGTCCTACGCGGACTCCATCAGCGTGCGGCTGGACGTGGAGGACAGCGACCCGGAAAGGGCCCGCCTCATCGCCCTGGGGTACGGGGTAGTCTTCCCAGAGCAGAAGGCTGCCCAGTACGCGCAGGCTCCGGACTGGGAACGAGTCCGGGTGGCGATGCTGGAGGAGCCCAGGAGCGGAACCCTCGTTCGGCCCAACGTCAGGCTCACGACGGCGGCGGGCGCGATCCTGGGCCTGGTTTTCGGGCTGCTGCTGGCAGCGGCCCTGGAGTACCTGGACGACACGCTCAGATCCCCGGAGGACGTGGCCCTTCAACTCGACATCCCTGTACTCGGGGCCATCCCGAGGATTGCGCGCTGAGCGGCGTCCGCCTGGAGCCGGAGGGTCGACAGATCCCGACGGGCTTCGCCGCGCGCTCACCATCAGTTTCACGGAGGCATAGGCAGGTGAAGGTGGGCCTGAACAGGCTGATCACCCTGAGCGATCCCCTCTCCCCCGGGGCTGAGGCTTTTAGAACCCTGAGGGCCAACATCCAGCTCTGCCACCTGGCGAGCCCCATGCGCTCCCTCCTGGTGACGGGCGCCGGGGCCGAGGAGGAGAGCGCGATGGTTCTGTGCAATCTGGCCGTTACCATCGCCCAGGCTGGAAGCCGGGTTGTCCTGGCCGATGCCGACTTTCGGCAGCCGTCCCTTCATGAGATCCTGGAGCTTGGAAACGACAAGGGGCTTGCCACCCTGCTCCTGGGACAGGATGAGGGGGAGCTCCCTCTGCAGGAGACGGCTGTACCAGGCCTGCGCGCCATCACCTCGGGGCCGGTCCCGCCCAACCTCGCCCATCTGGCCGGTTCTCCAAGGATCCGAGACCTGGTGGACCGGCTAGCCGACACTGCGGATGTTGTCATGTTCAACGCCCCTCCCATCGGCGTGGTTGCCGACGCCGCACTACTGGCGGGGAAGGTGGACGGGGTTGTTCTCGTGGTCAGCGCTGGCAGGACCAGGCGAGAGACCGCCTTCCGGGCGAAGACGGCCCTGGAGAAGGCCAATGCCCGGATCCTGGGCGTGGTGGTGGACAACGCCCGGCCCGATCCCAGCCTGTACCGCTATTTCAAGTCGTTGCGCAAGGGATAATTGCGGAGGTTCATCCCATGAAAGGTGTTGTCCTTGCCGGGGGCGGCGGGACCCGCCTCTACCCACTGACGCGCATCACCAACAAGCACCTCCTACCCATCTACGACAAGCCGATGATCTATTATCCCATCCAGACGCTGGTGAACGCCGGCATCACCGACATCCTGATCGTCACCGGCGGGAACAACGCCGGCGACTTCCTCAGGCTACTGGGGAACGGACGGGAGTTCGGGCTGAAGCACATCAACTACACCTATCAGGAACGAGCGGGAGGCATCGCGGAGGCCCTGGGGCTGGCGGAGCACTTCGCTGACGGCCAGAAGGTGGTGGTCATACTGGGGGACAACATCATCGAGGGCAACATCTGCAAGGCGGTGCGCGCCTTCGAGCAGCAGGAGCGGGGCGCCAAGGTGCTGCTGAAGGAGGTGCCCGACCCGGAGAACTACGGGGTGCCGGTCCTGGACGGAAACCGGATCGTGAAGATCGAGGAGAAGCCCGCCAAGCCGGCGACCAACTTTGCGGTTCTGGGCATCTACATGTACGATTCGACCGTCTTCGACATCATAAAGACGCTCAAGCCCTCGGGACGCGGCGAGCTGGAGATCACCGACGTCAACAACGCCTACATCGAGGCCGGCACCATGACCTCCGACATCCTGGAGGGCTGGTGGGCCGACGCAGGGGCTTCCATCGACGCGTACCTTTGCGCCAACAACCTGGTCGCCCAGCACGGGGCCAACAAGCTGGAGCTGTAGCAGGGCCCTGGGGCGTCGCGGCCGGGCCGAGAGGGTTCGCGGCGAGACCGTCGTCCACCTGATCCCTTCGGAGGTTCCAACCTTGAAGACACTGCTGGTCACCGGCGGAGCTGGCTTCATCGGCAGCAACTTCGTCCGGTACATGCTGTCCCGATACCCCTACTACCGCATCATCGTGCTGGACAAGCTCACCTATGCCGGGAACCTCGCCAACCTGGCCGACGTGGCCGACAATCCCAACTACCGCTTCGTGCGCGGCGACATCGCGGACCAGCGGCTGGTGGACAATCTCGTGGCAGAGGTGGATGCCATCCTGAACTTCGCCGCCGAGACCCACGTGGACCGCTCCATCATGGACGCGGGTAGCTTCATCCAGACCGACGTCTACGGAACCTTCGTCCTGCTGGAAGCCGCCCGGAAGCACAGGATCGAGCGCTTCCTCCAGGTGAGCACCGACGAGGTCTACGGCGATATCCCCACGGGATCCTCCCTGGAGGACGACCCCATGCGCCCCAGGAGCCCCTACTCCGCCAGCAAGGCGGGCGGCGAGATGATGGCCAAGGCCTACCACGTCACCTATGGCCTGCCGGTACTGATCACCAGGGGCTCCAACAACTACGGACCCTATCAATACCCCGAGAAGCTGATCCCCGTCCTCATAACCAACGCCATCGACGACCAGGAGCTGCCCATCTATGGCGACGGTAGGCAGGTCCGGGACTGGCTGTACGTGATGGATCACTGCACCGGGATCGATGTAGTACTCCACCACGGCGAGGTGGGGGAGGCCTACAACATAGGCGGCGGCAACGAGCGCATCAATCTGGAGATCGCCCATCAGGTGCTGGAGTTGCTCGGGAAGCCACGCTCACTGCTGCGGTTCGTCCAGGACCGACCCGGGCACGACCGCCGCTACTCACTGGATACCACCAAGATCCGTAGGCTGGGATGGGAGCCCGCTCGCGACTTCGAGGAGGGGCTGGCGGAGACGGTGCGCTGGTACGTAGAGAACCAGGCGTGGTGGCGCCCCCTCAAGTCGGGCGAGTACTGGGAGTACTACAAGAGGAACTACAAGCCCCTTTAGAAGTCGGCCCCGCCTGTGCCTCGGACTCCATGAGCCTGAAGCCCACCGCTCCGCGGGAGCGGTGGGCTTCGCCGTGCAAGCCTACGCGCGGCGAAGATCCCCTGCCCGGCAGGCGTATCTCATGTGACGGAGCACTACGCCGGGATCAGCCCTTTCCTGATGGCGTACCTGACCAGCTCCGTGCGATCGTGCATGTGCAGCTTCCCCATCAGGTTCGCCCGATGCGCCTGCACTGTCCTCACGCTGAGGGATAGCATGTCCGCGATCTCCTTGTTGGTCTTTCCCTCGGCGATCAGCTTCAGGACCTCTTTCTCCCTCTCCGTCAGACCGTCGTAGCTATCCCTCTCCTCGCCGTTCTGCACCTTGACCAGGTACTCCTCCAGCAGCTTGCGCGCGACCGACGGGTAGAGATAGGCGTCTCCCTGGTGCACCGCACGCACGGCCCCCACCAGCTCCTCCGCCGCCGTCTCCTTCAGGACGTATCCTGACGCCCCGGAACGCAGGAACTGGGAGATGTACTGGTTGCTCTCGTGCATGGTGAGGATCAGCACCTTGGTAGAGGGCCGCAGGGCCTTGATCTGCTTCGTGGCCTCCAGGCCGTTCATCCCCGGCATGGTGATGTCCATCAGCACCACGTCCGGCGAGAGCTGCTGCACCTTGGCGACCGCCTCACCACCCTCGGCAGCCTCGCCCACCACCTCGATGTCGGGCGCCTTCTCGAGAAGGCTCCTGATCCCCTCCCGAAGGATCCTATGATCGTCCGCCAACAGCACTGTGATCTTTTTCGACATCGCCATCTCTCGCCTGGTGGAGCGGGAGCTCCACCCGTATCAACGTACCGCGCCCCGGGGAGGACCGGACGGTGAGGCTCCCCCCGCACAGCGCCGCCCTCTCCCTCATGCTGTGCAGCCCCAGGCAGTGGCGCGGACAGTCCGGCCCCAGCATCCTCTCCGCATCGAAGCCGGAGCCGTGATCCTCCACCTCCATCACCACGAGTCCCGGCTCGCGCACGCCCAGCCGCAGCTCCGCCAGTCGAGCACCGGAGTGCTTCAGCACATTGTTGAGAGCCTCCTGCCCGATGCGGAATAGCACCGTCTCGACCGCCTGCGGCAGGCTCGGCATGTCCCTGTCCAGGTCTAGCCTCACCTCCAGGCCCCGCCGCGAGAGCTGCTCCTTGGCATACCAGTCGAGGGCCATCACCAGACCCAGGTCGTCCAGGATGCTGGGACGCAGGTTGAGAGCGATGGTCCTTACACCGGCCAGAGCGGCCCGGATCTGCGACTTCAGCTCCGCCATCTGCTGCCGAGCCTCCTCCGCCGTCGGTGGAAGGCCCTCCTCCACCTCCTCCAGCCGGATGGACAGGGCCGCCAGCGACTGGCAGGTGTCGTCGTGAAGCTCCCTGGCCACCCGCCTGCGCTCCTCCTCCTGCGCGACGATCACCTTGTCCAGCAGGGCGGACAGCTGCCTGGTTCTCTGCTCCACCCGCTCCTCGAGGCTCGCCTTCACCTTCTCCATGTTGTGGAGGCAGACATGCAGCTCCCGGCGCATTCCATCGAACTCCCTGGCCAGCTCCCCTATCTCGGCCGGTCCTGAGCAGGCCACCGGGCTCTCCAGGTCCCCCGCGGCGATCCTCCTGGCCGCCCCCGTGAGGCCCCTCACCGGACCCACCACCATCCGCGTGGCCAACCAGACCAGCACCACGGCGGCCGCCAGCGCCAGCACCGAAACCATGGCCAGGGAGCGCTGCAGCCCTCGGGTCGGCGCCAGCACCTCAGCCTCGGACTGTCTGATGGCTACGCCCCACGGCGCCACCGACAGGGGCGCGAAGGCCAGGATGTCCGGCTCGACCCCACTGCTGGACCCCGCCTCATGGCAGCTGTGGCAGCCGCCCACCGTTGGCCGGTTCGCGGCTATCATCTCGGCGAACTGGTCGGTGTGGTCGCTTTTCCTGAACAGCAGCGCCCTGTTGCTGCTGGCCAGCACCACCCCTTGGCTGTCCACGATCTCCACATAGCCGGTCTGGCCCAGGGAGACCGGCTCCACGAAGCCGCTCAAGAGGGGGCCGGAGAGGTCGACCAGCACGACCAGCGCACCCCATGGCTTCGACCCGGTGGGCACCGGGATCCCCATGGCGGCCAGCATCCGGCCGTTGCGGCCAGCGAAGGCGTTGGACACCCTGGAGCGGCCGTCACCCGCGATCTCCCGGACCATCGCCAGTGCCTGCGGCTCCATGGGTCCCACCCTGGCCGCCTCCGGCTCGGCCCACAGGACGGAGCCATCCATGTCTGCCAGGAACACGGAATAGCTGGTTTCTACCCTGGCCCCGTAGAGCTGCTCCACCAGCCTTCGACAGGCCACGGGATCCGGGAAAGTGGAGGGCAGGTGTGCCGACTGCACGGCGCTGCTGAGCTGGTCCAGATGGAGGCTGAGGAAGCTGTCCACATGGCGCGCAGAGAGCTGCGCGGCCATCAGTCGCTCCCGAAGCTCGCGGTCGGAGCTCTCTTGGAGACTTCGGAGGCTGATGTAGCCGAACAGGGAGAAGATGACGGCGAGACTCACCACCACCAGGATCGCGATGCGCGTGCCCAGACTCGCCCCGCTCATCGGCGCCATCGTCTTCCCTCTCGATCCGAGCATCTTTGCCCGCTCCATTATCGGGCTACCTCTGCCCGGAATCAACATCCCGGGATACGACTGTCAGGCCCGAGCCCTGGCAACGGGTAGGGGCGAGA
>Ga0315298_1004681_pt1 | contig 20193 bp, 13 predicted proteins | sample WHS_1_MG_FD_203077 | JGI IMG/M metagenome (GOLD analysis project Ga0315298, IMG submission 203077) | Extremophilic microbial mat communities from Washburn Hot Springs, YNP, Wyoming, USA - WHS_1_MG | ecosystem: Environmental > Aquatic > Thermal springs > Hot (42-90C) | place: USA: Wyoming...
CCTTAATGATGATTTTACTCCAAAATCAAAAGGAGGTAAGCTACCCGATACCCTTTACCGTATTATTGCCGATGAAAAGGAATCGAAAAAACTGGTTATTTACATTAATCCACCGTATGCGGAAGCTACAACGGCAAGGACAGTTACGGGAACAGGCGTAAACAAAGCAGGTGTTGCTATTAAGAATAAAGCCAACCAATTCTTTAAAAATAAAATCGGCAATGCTTCAAACGAAATTTTTGCCTTATTTATGGCACAAGTTTATGAGAAAATCCCCAATTGCATCCTTGCTCAATTTTCCAAATTAAAATTTATACAGGGTTCCAATTTTGATAAGTTCAAGGAATTTTTCAAAGCCGAATCTTTGGGTGGTTTTGTTGTGCCAGCGAATACTTTCGATAATGTGAAAGGCAAATTTCCGATCGGTTTTACCATTTGGAATTTAAGTCAAAAGAAAAAAATAAGCCAAATATCCTGCGATGTATTTGATAGCAATACCAAATATATTGGGAAGAAAAACTTTTATGGCGATTTGCCAGAGAGTATAAATAAATGGATTGTAAGATATCAAAACAGTTATAATGATTTTATTGGATTACTTTCAAACTATCCTCCGGATTTTCAGAATCAAAACAAAGTTTTCATTCAATTAAAATCAATGAAGAGAAGTGGAGCAATTACAATTCAGAAAAACAATTTAATTCCTATTAGCATTTACTTTTCTGTCCGCCATTGTATCGAAGCCACTTGGCTGAACGACCGAGACCAATTTCTCTATCCCAACAAAGGGTGGAAAACCGACAAAGAGTTTCAAAACGATTGTTTAGCGTTTACGCTTTTTCACGGACAAAACAGAATTTCAAGCAAGGAAGGAATCAATCATTGGATCCCATTTACCGAAGCCGAAGTAAATGCACGGGATAAATTCGACAGCCATTTTATGAGCGATTTCTTAAAAGGAAAAATGGATGACGATCAACCGGAAAATCTATTTACGGTAAACGAACCGAAAGCCCGTTTTATTGTACCTTTGAAATTCTCACCTGAAGCACAAGCAGTGTTCAATGCGGGAAAAGAGCTTTGGAGCTACTACCATACCAAATCGAATGTCGATGTAAACGCATCACTCTACGATATCAAAGCATATTTCCAAGGCAGAAACGAAATAGGCAAAATGAACAATAAAAGTGCCGACGAAACTTATATGCAATTGATTGGGGAACTGAGAGAAAAACTCCGACAACTTGCCGAAAAAATTGAACCCAAAGTTTACGAATACGAATTTTTGAAATCATGATAGAAAAACAAACGGTGCATGCAATGGAAGCTGTTGGTTTGGACTCTCTGCAATCCTGATGTATCATTGCAATTAGTGTCGATTGAAACCTTCAACTGCCAACAAAACCGACCTCTAAAAAGTCGACTGCCTGACAAGAATGGCTGAAAGCTAAAAAAACGGAGTTGTCTCTATTCAAAGAAACAACTCCGTTTTCACTTTATTTTAAAAGCCCAATTGCATTTGAAATCATGAACTATTCTTTCGGATCCGTTGCATGTTCTTTGTTCCACTTTTTGGAATCAGCCATGTAAACATACATCGGGAGATACATCAACATCAAAAAGCCACCAATAAGCATTCCGCCGACCAAAACACAAGCCAACGGGCTCAACCGATCAATTCCCACAGCCTGTTCAAAGACAATAGGTAACACAGCAGCTACAGGCAAAAATGTGCCCAGCATCAGGAATCGAAATCCTTTGCTGACAGCTTCGACAGCACTGTCGAAGGGCGATTTCCCTTGCGACTTGAAAGATTGATAAAGATCCATAAACGTTCGGGCATCCTTGATGGTGATTCTAAACAAAATAAGCATGCCTACAAACGTGGGCAAAGAAATGGCTTTGTTAAGGAAAAACAACCCCCACAACATGCCAATGAATGCCAACGGCAAAGCTGTCAGCATGATTAACGGTATTTTGACAGAACGATAAGAAAAAATCAACGTGATGAATATAATGATAATACTTAAAGCCACAGCAAATAACAACCGCGAAGTACTGTCATTGATTTCTACGATATCGCCTTGTTGAGTGATTTGTGATTCTCCGTTCAGATTCACGTTTTTCAACACATGGCGAGCATCAGCGGTTATTTTACTTTCGGGATACACAGAACGATACCCGTTTATATCAACACTATACATCAACTGATCACGTTCAATTTTGGCATACGTGAAATTGGTTGAAACGGTTGCCAACTGAACCAACGGTACCTCACCCATCGGAGTGTCAATCGGGAGAAGCCGAATAGATTGAATTTCAGAGCCAAACTTACCTTTCAAATAGAGGCGCACGGGTTGTTCTGCCAATGAAGACAGATTAGCAACAACCCCCACCACATCGCCTCGTACAGGAATTTGCATCGCAATTTGATAGGGTGTTATGCCATAACTGAGCGCTTTGTTCTCGTCGATATTGAGAACAATTTCGGTAAAATCTTTCTGCCAGCTTGTTGACAACGAGGTTAATCCAGGCACACGCTGCAATGCTTGTTTTATTTCAAACGACTTGGATGACATCCCATCTAAGATCGGTGAAGTCAAACGCACATCCAATGGAGCTTTAATAGTGGAAACCGAGGTAGCTCCAAAATCAAAAACATCATTTTGTTTGACCCCCTCTAATTGGGAAATCTTTTCACGAATTATGCTCTCAAGCTGCCAAATGGATTGTTTCCGATGATAACGATCCACGCAATCAATGGTGATTGTTGCTTCCGAAGGGAGATTGCCGCTTCCGAGACTCATATCGCCCAATTCGTTCCCAAAAGCAACGGAACTCTTTGAAACCCACGATTGTTTATGAAGCCAATCTAAAAAAGGTTGCATTCGAGCTTCGGCACTGTTCACCGATTCGTTGGCGCTGAATTTCACTTGAGCATTGATAATGCCCGTATCCATAGGCGGCATGGCATCTCTTCCTTCCACTGAAATGACCACAACATAACTCAAAATCAAAACCAAAAGGACACCCAGCGTCAACCATGTTGTTCTCCATGCTGTGTGTTTACTGTTGGAGTATTGAAGAATTTTAATAAAAAACCGAAGAAACGGATTAAACAGTTTCTGATAAAGATCCTCCATCCATTCTTCTGTTTTCGATTTTTGCAATCCTTTTTTGTACAATACCCGCATGATTTCGGGGACAATGGTAAAAGAATAAAACCAGGAAATAAACAGCACCAGGAAAATCATTAAAACAGGCGGCTGAAAAAGTTTTTGAGGCAAGCCGCCAACAAAAAGCAAAGGAGACACGATGGCTACGGTCTCTAACGTCTGAAAAAGAAGGGGCGAAATCACTTCTTTTGTTCCCATTCGAACAGCCGTATTCAAATCTTCCTTCAGTTCCATCAAATGACGTTCAATATTTTGCCGTACCACAAGAACATTGTTCAATGACATGGCTAAGCCTATGATCAAAGCAATATAAACGACAATATTGAGACTTGCGCCGGCTATCCATATCAAGGCAAAAAAGGTTAACAACACCATGACAACATGAATGGGGAGCACCACGCCTAATTTTAAATTGCTGGTAAAGAAAATAATGACCAAAAACATCAGCAGGATGGATTCCAAAAGAACATAAAAGATTTGATGATTGAACTCATGAATCAGATGATGCTGAGTACTTGAAATCGAAACGTTAATATTTGGATAAAGCTTCTCGATGTGTTTCATTGCTTTTCTGGCTGCGTTGCTTACCTCGAGAATCGTTCCGCCCGGAGCACGTTCCACAGCAATTGCAATAGCCGGTTTGCCATTGCCCAAATAGCCACTCATGCGTTTGTCGTATCCCCAACTGACGGAAGCGATATCAGACAATTTCACATTAGGCAAAACGTTCAATTGCTTCAAACGTTGAATGTCATTACGTTCTCCGTAAAAAGTGATGGTATAAAAATCATTTTCACCTTTCAAAAAGCCTACCGGCATGTCATGATTAAGGGTTTGCAAAGCTTTTGCAAGCGTGGCAAAATCAACATTATAAGCCTTGGCTTTGTATGGATCCACTTCAATATTAATGGATGATTGGTATCCTCCATACACTTCTACATCGCCAATTTGATGATTGGTCAATAAATAAGGTTTGATGTAACTCTCGGCTACTTCACGAATTTCACCCAATGACATCGTACTGTCTTTGGGAGAAAGAGAAAAAACGTCAACGGGTAAAGTAAAATCGCCAACCGTATAGATGGCGGGGTGGAGACTCTCCGGAAGTTTTCTTGAAGCAATGCTCAGTGCTTTAAGCACATCGTTCACCGCAGGATTAAGTCCTTTGGCATAATCAAATTCCACCTTGACAATGGAAAGATTGGCAGCGCTCGTTGAGCTGATGTCAGTGACCATGCCTAACCGCGCAAGCTCTTCTTCGATAGGTTTAGAAACTGTATTGGCTGCCACTTGGGCAGTTGCACCCGGCACTTGAGTGACTACCACAACTTCAGGCGGGGTCACATCAGGAAACATGTTTTTAGGCAATTGAAACCATGCTATCCATCCTACTATAAAGCAAACTGCAACAACAGTATAGAGGTTATACGGTCGTTTGTGAAAATAATCAAACATAATGCATTCCTCCACGTTTGAAAGGTAAATCAAAAAAAAATGAATCAACCAACTGTCATCTTCATCGCCTCCCTTTTCATTTATTGATATAAAATGGATTTCAATTCAAAATCCTTTCATTCACTACGTTGAATGACTGCAAAGCGTCACCGACAGAACGCCTGTCATGATAAGTCAAAGCTTCTGATACAGCTCCTCTAAAGAGAACCACGCCAATCGTTGTCATGACATTGATATCGTCTTCATCGATCTTTATAGCTGCGTAGGCCGAATCAACTTCACAATCATTCATCGCAGTGAAAAAAGGATTTACACCTCACATCTTTTTATTTGGTATCCTTACCATGTTGTTTGTTCCATTTCTTTGTGTCCACTATATAGGCATACATTGGAACATAAATCAAGGTCAACAACGTACCGATCAACAAACCGCCAATGGCAACATCGGCCAATGGACTCAAGCGTTCCAAGCCAACAGCCTGTTGCAGAGCGATAGGAATCATACCGGCAATCGTACCAAAGGCTGTCATCATAACCGGACGGAAACGAATGCGTACACTTTCCACCGCGCTGTCGTAAGGCGATTCTCCACCGTCCTTGTATTTCTGATAGAAGTCGATGAGCAAGACCGCATTCTTTATAATGATTCCAAAAAGGAGCAAAATTCCCAAGAGGCTTGGCAAACAGCTTGGTTTACCGAATAACAACATGCCCCAAGCAGCTCCGATCAACGACAATGGCAACACGGCGATCATGATGAACGACATCTTCACAGAGCGATAGATCGAAATCAACACCATGATCAGAATGATGACACCAAAACCAATGGCTTTCAACATTCGTGATGTACTGTCATTAATTTGTACCACATCTCCTTGTTGCGAGATTTGAACATCCGCATCCGTTTTGACATTTTTTAGCGCTTGTTCGGCATCGGCTGTAATTTTACTTACCGGACGAACTGAACGATATCCATTGACATCAACACTATACATCAATTGGTCACGCTCAATCTTGGCATAAGTCAAATTCGTTGAAACCGTTGCCAACTGGGCCAAAGGAACTTCTCCCATCGGCGTATTGATTGGTAAAAGACGAATCGTCTGAATATCAGATCCAAATTTCCCTTTCAGATAAAGTCGCAACGGTTGTTCCGTAAGCGATTGCAAATCGGCATTCAATCCCACAATCTGCCCTCTGACAGGAATTTGCATCGCAATTTGATAGGGCGTAACCCCATAACTTAAAGCCTTGTTTTCATCAATATTGAGCACAATCTCAGTGAAATCTTTATTCCAACTGGTTGATAATGAAGTCAGACCACGTACATCCCGCAAGGCTTGTTGTACTTGCAGCGCTTTCGATGGCAAACCATCCAGGAACGGAGACTCCAGACGTACATCCAACGGTGCTTTAATGGTTGATAAGGCCGTAGCGCCAAAGTCAAATACATCATTTTCCTTCACTCCATCTAATGTGGCCAATTTATCGCGAATGGTATTCTCCAATTGCCAAACCGTTTGTTTACGATGGAAACGATCGACACAATCAATGGTCAACGTAGCTTCTGAAGGAAGGTTTCCGCTACCCAAACTCATCACATCTTTCTCATTTCCCAATGCAACGGAGCTTCTTACTACCCAAGGTTGTTTTTGAAGCCAATCCAAGAAAGGTTGCAATTTAGCCTCTGCACTATTCACGGTTTCATTGGAACTGAATTTCACTTGTGCTTTGATAATACCCGTATCCATAGGTGGCATGGCATCGCGCCCAATAATTGGCATGATGGTTTTAAAGCTAAATAACAATACAATCAACACACCAACGGACAACAACATCCGTCGCCAGAGCTTATTTTTGGTATTCGAATAACGTATCACACTCACATAAGGTTCGATCAGTCGGCCTACGGAATTGTTGTACACTTTGTCAAACCATAATTCCACCTTCGACTTCCGCACCCCATTTTTGTAGAGCACCTCCAACAATTTTGGAATAAACGTGATAGACAAGAAGAAAGAGACTAACAAAGCGATAATCAACGTGAAAATCAGTGGTTGGAAAATCTTTTGAGGAAATCCGCCCACAAACATCAACGGGAATACAATGGCAATGGTAGCCAACGTGCCTGACCAAATCGGGCCAATCACTTCTTTAGTCCCTTTTTGAATAGCCGTTTGCAAATCTTCTTTCAATTCTGTGAGGTGCCGTTCTATATTTTCCAGCACCACCACCGCATTATCGGTCAACATCCCAAGAGCCAATATAATGGCGGTATAAATGACGATGTTGAGACTGCCGCCTGTGAGCCAAATAAGTGCTATCGTGGAGAAAAATACCATCGGAATGGTAATAGCCGCTGCAATAATAGCTTTGAAATTGCCCAAAAAGAAAAGAATTACGATCAATGTATAGAAAATGGCATCTCGAAGTGCCACCAACATATTATCGTTCGATAGTTGAATCAAATCACGCTGCGTATCCGTTATTTGAAATTGAATAGCCGGATATTGTTTTTCTAACTTTGCCATAGCGGCACGCGCTGCATTACTGACATCAAGAACGCTGCCACCCGGCGCACGTTCGATGGCTAATGCAATGGATGGTTTCCCATTTCCCATGTAACCGCTCATCCGTTTATCATAGCCCCAACTGATCGTGGCAATATCAGATAATCGAACATTAGGCAAAACCGTGATTTGTTTCAACCGTTCCACTTCATCTTTCTCCCCATAGAATGTCAGCGTGTAGAAGTTGTTTTCCCCTTTCATAAACCCAATCGGCATATCATGATTCAATGTCTGAATGGCTTGGGATACGGTTTGAAAGTCAACATTGTATGACTTTGCTTTATAGGGATCCACTTCGACATTAATCGAGGTTTGATAGCCGCCAAACACCTCCACATTGCCAAATCCTAAACTCAACAAATAAGGCTTAATGTAACTATCGGCAATCTTGCGAATGTCTCCTAATGTCATAGAACTGTCTTTAGGCGACAATGCAATGACATCCACCGGTAGCGTAAAATCACCAACGGTATAAATGGCAGGGTTAACGCCGGCAGGTAAATTTGCTTTCGCAATGGACAGTGCATTCGATACATCAACAGCCGCAGCATCCAAGCCCTTCTTGTATGAAAATTCAGCTTTAACAATCGAAAAGTTTGCCACATTCACCGAACTTACGTCTGTTACCAATCCCAGGCGAGCAATTTCTTGTTCAATGGGTTTTGAAACCGTATTCGCCGCCACTTGTGCAGTCGCACCCGGAATTTGAGTGATCACCACCACTTCCGGAGGCGTTGAGTCAGGGAACAAATTCTTGGGAAGTGTAATCAATGCGATCAACCCCACAATGAAAAATGCTGTGATTAAAGAATAAAGAGTATAAGGCCTTTTATAGAAATAATCAAACATAATTTATTCCCCCTTTGCTTTTAATGTTGCTCCGGTAAGTAAATTCAACAAAATATCTTGCTTAGCCACTACCAATTCTTTGCCTTGCAATTCCGTATTACTTATCACAGCCCCTTCTTCCCCACTTTGAATTAGGTTTACTTTCACAGGATCGGCTTTGTCTCCGTTTTTAACTAAGACATAACTTACGCCATCGCGATTGAGAATGGCATCAAATGGCAATTCAATACCTTTTCCCTTGTACACAATCACATTGACTTCCACCTTTTCGCCCGTTGTCATACCGGGAACATCCACCTTCACTTTGTAGGCAGCTAATCCATTCATGGTGGTGTTTAAAGGAACAGCATTGTAAGGTTTATCATTTACTTCTACGCCATAGACTTTGACGTTGGAAGGCACATACACCATGAGATAAAAATCTTTTGCGGCACTCACACTGATCACCGGTTGTCCGGGCATCGCCATATCGCCTACATTGAGGATGTTCTTCGACACAACACCATCCACCGGAGAAGCAATGGTGGCGTACGTCATGGTGTTGTTCACATCGTTCAAATTTTGTTTCAACGATTCCACTTGGGCTTCAAGTGCTGCAAGGCTGCTCTCTTCACGTTCTGATTGCTCAATGGAAGCCCCTTTCACGGCTAACAATTCCAACGTGCGTTTGTGAGTAGCCTGAAGATTTTTAAGCGCCGTGTTGGCTGAGGCCAATTGAGAGATGACGCTTTTGCGACTAGCTTCGACAGTGGTATTATCTAACCGTGCCACCACTTGTCCTTTTCGAACCATGGTACCACTGGTTACCACAAACTCAACGCGGGCTGCAATCTTTGATGCAAGCGCCACATCCTGATCATTTTGCGTGATAGCAAGATACGGAAGTTTTAAGGTCACATCCGTTACTTGCGGCTTGATAGTGGATACGGTGATATCGTACGTTTTTGCAACAGGCAACGAACGGTCTTTGACGACAGCTTTCCGTATCGCAACGATTCCACCGATCACAATTAGAATGACGATGGATAATTGAATGATTTGTTTTCGTGTCATTTTACAATCTCCTCTATATTATTTCCATAAATTACGGCAAGTTGTACCAGCGTTTGCCATCTTTTGGCTTCGCTTTTAAATAAATTTGCTTGTTCTAACGTCAGGTCATCTTCATATTTCAAATAGTCAGTCATGGTCATTTGATCCAATTCATAGCTTTTACGTGCAATGTCAACCAATTGTTGTTTGTCTTTCACACTGTGCGTGTAAAGTTGCACGGAACCATCGAGCAACATCCAGTCTTTCTGCAACTGCGCTGCTTGAGCAGTGAGCTCCAACCGTGTTTGATCCAACTGATTCTCTGTGGCTTTGGCTTCCAAATGACTTCGCCGAATTTGAGCATATTGATCAGCTTCTAAAATGGGCACTTTCACCACGACTCCGACGGTGGTGTAATCATTGTGAATGGATTCATTGTTGTTGTAGGCTTTGGCAAAGTTGTCGCTGTAGCTTCCTTGTGCCACAATGGACGGAAGCAGTTTTTGCCACTCGGCATGAAAAGCCAATCGGTCGGCTTCCATTTTTCGAGTGAGTGGTTCCAACGCTTTCATGTCGCCTGGCTGATAATTGCCCACTTGTTCCATCGGCACCGGTTGAGTCATGGTGACTCCCGTGTAAGAAGCGATGGTGGCAATCACCTCTTGCTTTTGTACTTCCAGATCATTGATCATCACCGACACATCATCCAACGCATTGTTGATTTGCAACAAAGCAGCACCCGGTGCGCGTCCGTTATTGACTTCGATCACCACAAACTCTTTGGTTTTTTCCAGCGATTTTCGTTTGCCCTCCAACGCCTGTTCCAACGATTGAATGTATTGCAAATTGGCATTGAGACTCACTAACATCGCTTCGTTTTTCAACAAATCGATTTGTGCTTTGGCTTTCGCTGACTGATACATTTTGCTTGCCATGGCTGCCGTTGTGTAGAGCGACATGACAAAAATAGGCATCGACACCACAGCCCCAACCCGATAAATGTTTTGGCTGTAAGGTTGCGGTTTCGAAGGATCGGCTTTCAACGCAAACAGATCGTTGAGCGGTAACGGCAACATCGGTGAAGGATTCGAGGCGTAATCGTAACGCCCGAAGCCGTCGATGGTTGGCAGTAGTTTGCTATAAACCTGCGTGCGCGCGGCTTTTGCTTGTTGCATCGTAATCAAATCCGCTTTGGTTTGCGGATGTGTTTTCAATGAATCAAACAACTGACTGATATGTTGCACCGGTTGCTGTGCATGCAACATAAAAGGGAACAATAAAAAAATCAACATCTTTTTTGGCATACGCGTCTTATTGATTAAAATGAATAACTCTCAACACATTCTTCTTTATAAAATTTCTTATAGACTGGACAAAAAGAGTTTGCCAAAATCGGATGAAAAGGTACCATAAACCGTTTTTGCCCATACTTGGTTTTTATCGTGAATCGCTTTGATCCAATTTCTCGTTGCTGTATCAATCGGGATGAAAAATTGTTGCAACTGCTTGTTGTTACTCTCTTTGATGATGTCTTGAATTTGTGACAAGACAGTCTCAATGCTCGACAATTTCTTTTGTGCCATAGTGATCTGACCTGCATTCGCCATTTCAGTCCCCGACTTCAATTCCAAATTGAGCATAAACAATCGATCCGTTAAATCTACCCGATCATTGTTTTGATGCATACGGACAAAGATGCGGCAAAAGGTGTTACAATACTTTGCAACCAGCGGATAATTACGCTTATCGACAAAAGTCTTTACCAATATCATATTGTCAGCCCAATCGTTGAAATAGCTTGACCATAACGGATCAGATGCGTATTCGGTCGGCGGATTATATTGATACGTTGCTGCCAGCCTGTTCAATGTTGTGTCGGCATCGGCCACCAACGCATCCACTTGTTGCGCATTGGGAGTCGGCTGTTTCACCAAAGAACAAATCATAATGGCTTTTTTGTGAAAAACTGCCGCTTGGCGATCAAATGCCGATTGAGAAAACAGTAAAAAAGAAGCGAACGAGAAAAACAAAACAATGAATCCTGTTCGCTTCTTTCCAAGGTTATTAACCTTATTCATGGTTTCCAAGATTATAAGGGAATGGAATAACCTAATGAGATACACAAGTTACCCGTATGGCTGGTACCGTTTTGCGAGTATTTTTGAATAGTCGTCAACCCATACGCACCGCGAAAATCTAAAAATACGGCACCAAAACCCACTCCTTGCGAAAAACCGATACCGCCTGTCAACCCAAAGTTGATGGTATTGATTTGATTGGTGATGTCCGTATTGGCATCAAAAGGAACAGGATAAGGTTGTCCGGTTTGAGGATTTACTGTGACAGGGATTGTTCCTGCTGCGTCAGCGTACACAATGCTTGATCCACCTGTTATTTGTTTGGCATTCAACAAGAAACCAACATAGGGACCAAAATCGATATATATTTTGGACGATTTACTCAAAAACAAGGAATATTTGGCCATGATGGGAACTTCCAAATAATTCAGCTCAGATTTATTGTTGTAGTTTGCATACAAATACGTATTAGCAGTAGCTTGAGGATTGAAAGATGAAGCAGCCAAAGCTTGCATTCCATTCCGTTGACCGCCTTCGCTCGAATAAAGCACATCGGCACGCCATCCAAAATGTCTCCCTGTATTCCAATCGAGCGTCACACCATAAGCACCGCCTTGACGCGACGACCATCCTTCACTTAACGGATTTCCTCCGCCGCCTGTTAAATTAGGAATATTCAACCCACCAAAAGCGCCCAACATAAAAGTCGATTCATCGCTCTTGGCAGAATTCTTCGATTCTGAAGCGTTTTGCGCACTCATCAAAAAGAGTGAAGCCATAAAAGTCACCATTAAAAACAAACCTTTTTTCATAATCGTGTTATTTAAATTAAACAATAAAACATTACTTATTAATGATATACAGTGATCTGACGATTTATCCGCGATCTATCTCTGCATTTTGAAATTTATAGTCAGAAAGCATTTTCAATGCTAAAAACCCGAATGCTTCGGTAAAAGTTGGATGCGAATGCACAGCACGTGCCACCTCAGTCAATGTCATTCTTTTTGAAACAATCAAAGTGGCCTCACCGCTTAACGAAGCAGCGCCATTGAGGAAAATATGAACACCGAGAATTTCCTGATTATGCCGATTAACAATGAATTTTAAACGGCCGTAAGTATCGCCGCTGATTTGAGCCATTGCATCGATAGCATAATCGTACGTTCCGGTCATGACATCAAATCCGGCTTTCACGGCTTCTGCTTCCGTCATCCCTGCCGAAGCCAATTCAGGATCGGAAAACAACACCCAAGAATTTTTAGTAAAACAAGCTTTACTGATATTATCGTGTAAAATGTTGGCAGCCACAATGTGCGATTCATAGGTAGCGGTATGAGCAAACTTAGGTGTGCCGGCTACCACATCGCCGGTAGCATAAATACCCCTCACGGAAGTTTCCATAAACTCATCGACCATAATGCCGTGGCGATCAAAACGAATCGTGGTGGCTTCAAGGTTGAGGCCTTCCAGTGTCGGAATTTTGCCGGTGACAACCAACACTTTGTCAGCGTTCGTCCGATTGGATTTTCCTTCCGAATCGACAAAAACAGTTTCGTAACCTGCCCCGTTCTTATTGATTTCTTCCACTTTCGCATTGACAAAAACGTCAATCCCCGACTCCTGCAGTTTTTTGGTCAGTTGCGCCGCAAATTCCGGTTCAACAATGCCTGAAAGTAAACTCGGCATCATTTCGATCACCGAACATTTAACATGCAATTTATTCAACATTTGAGCCAATTCGATCCCGATGGGACCGCCTCCAATGATGGTCATCGAATCAGGCAGAGAAGGCTGACGGAACAACACTTCGCTGGTCAATACTTCTGAAACACCATCTCCTTTGAACGGTGGGACAAAGGAATGGGCGCCCGTTGCAATAATTGCCTTGTCAAACCAAAAATGATGTTGATTAATTTCGACTTCTTTATTGGAAACAAAACGTACTTTCCCTGCAATAAAGGTCATCGGCATTTGATTCACCTGTTGTATGGCTGCATTAGATCGACCATTCAAAATTTGATCCATCTTTTGTTGAATCTTCACCCAAATTTCCTGACGCGTGGTTTTGACTGTTTTGGCATCTACTTTGTCAAAAACACCCATCTCAAAATATTCATCAGCACTATGTTTGATGATTTTGGAAGGAATGCAACCGACAAACAGACAAGCTCCTCCTAACTTTCCTGATTCTTCCACCAATAACACTTTTTTTCCGCTTGCAGCTAACTGCAATGCTGCCGGTGTTCCGCCGGGACCGCCACCGATCACGATGACATCAAATTTCTCGTTCATAATTGTTTATAATTAAAATGAATCCGCTCTTTACTTCGTCCGTTATCTATCGCCTGTCACTTCCCGTGATCCAATATTTTTCACTCCAAAAAAAATTTTCGTTCACACCCACTTGCTTGTCATTTTGACCCTTCATTCATGGGTCGGATAAAGATCGTTCCAAAATCAAACGACATAAACAGCTATTCAAAACCTACATAACGAAGATGAACGAAAAGAAAATGAGTTGTCGAAAATTGATAATTTGATTTATTTTAAACGAGTACTTCCTTAAATTAAGCTATTTTTCACATTTCAAAAAACAACAAAGAATAGTGGTCATAAGACATTTATTCTGACTTCAATCAAAATGCAAAATAAATGCACCATTCGTTTTCAAAATAGACCAAAAATGAGGAAGAAAAAGGGCGCTTGTGTCTTTTGAAAGGGATGGTCAAGGGCTTTTTTAGCAAGCCCTTGACCGGAATAATGAATTGACTACTTTTTTTCAACCGTAGTCTTTGGTTCAGACTTCAAATATTGTTCTTCAAACATTTTTTCAGTCAGTCTGTTGAGTTCATCATCAAACTCTTTCATCATGGCTTCATACTGAGCATCGTGCAAAACGGCTTCTGCTTCTTCGTCTTCGCCTTTGACATCGGGTGTGAGAATGTTGTATTTAAAGTTCTCGTAATGATCACGAATCGAACACGGCATCATGCCGTTGCCACGATTTGCGGGATCTTCAAAACGATATTTATTTTGCCAAGCTCTACCGTTCTTGAACATTTTGGACTGAATGGCATCGCCCAAATCTTTACCGCTTGCATAGACATCTTTAATATTATCCACATGATACGGAACAAATACGCAAGGCATCACATTGCCATTCCAATCGATGTAGAAATAGCCTCCGAAGCGTCCATAAGCAATACAACCGCTTGAGAGTGAACCGGAATTCCAAAAGTCTGCAATCGGATATTTTTTCTCATGCAACAGGTTCGACCATTTTTTAAACAATTCAACCCGTTGTTGCGGTTTAACCATCAAATCGACAACATCTTTCCCTCTTCCAATAGGCATCAGTTGGAATTGCCACATGTAGGATATTCCTTGTTCGTTGAAGAAATAATCGTAAAAATCATCTTGCATCAAGACATCAAAATTCTGACTGGTCGATGTAACCGAAATACCGAATGGTACCCCTGCATTACGCAAATTTTCCATGGCTTTCAGAATTTTCTGATAAACTCCCTTTCCGCGACGTCCATCCGTTTGTGATTCCCATCCTTCCACAGAAATAGCCGGAGTTACATTGCCCAACTTGGCTAATTTTTCGGCCATGGCTTCATTGATGAGTGTCCCGTTGGTGTAAACCAAAAAGAATGTATCATTGAATTCTTCAAAAATATCCAACAAGGTTTTGCCGTCAGCTTTGTACATGAAAGGTTCACCGCCGCTGATCGTCATAAAACGACTCCCAAACAAGTCATGATTTTCACGTACAATTCGTCTTGTCGTCTCAAAATCAAGTTTTTCTGCAATAGCTGAATCAGCCGATGCATAACAACCAATGCAATGCAAATTACATCCCTTACCCGGCGATAAAACCAAAAAAGTGGGAGGATATTCCCCATGTTTTTGCTTAAAGGCCTCTTTTGCTCCATTGAGCGTTGCATAACGATCAGGGTTATAGCTATCGCCCACGAAAACTTGAGCCATCTTTTTCATTACATCCGGTTTGATGAAATTTCGATCCAAATTTTTTCTTGCCTGATGCAACACACCGCTTGCAAATGCAAACTGATCTAATTTTTCTTGATGTAATTGTTCCGAACCTAAGTTCATAATGCTGTTATACAAATATTTATCCAATTGTTTTACAGCAACGTTGCGGATCGTCTTGTTCGAAATGACTTGATTTACCGCTTCCTTAAAAATAACCTGCTTAATTGTTCCCATAATCTTTTCTTTTTTAATTGATTAATCTATATTGCTTTCTTTTCCTCTTTTGCTTTTTTTAGCGTTCACTTACATCAACTAAAAAATCAGATGCAAAAAGCCATGCGACTTGATTTGAAAAGCAAATATAAGGTTTACGAAAAAAAAAAGCGTGCATAAAAAATTTATTTAACTATGTATGGGTAGGAAATAAAAAAAATCTTCAAAAAAATAGGAGTTTCTATTTGTTTTTTAACTAAAAATGGCAATAAATTATTTCACATTCTTCACTTACTACTCATGACGTTCTATTTTTATTTTATTTGGCTAAGGGAAAGATTCATAATACTTAATATCAGATATTTATTTGTTTCTCAATCTTCTTCTTTTTATTTTATTTCACTGAACTCAAACTATTTTTATCGTAGTCGATTTAGCTGTATAAAAAATTAGTGATAGATCAAATGATACAATTCGACTAATCGGAGCCCTGTGCTTTTAGCATCTCTCAATGCCAACGGATCATATTCGAGCGTTCCCATTTCAGTGAACGTGTAGCCTAAAGCCCCACTACCACCCAAAATCATACGATGACGGAGAAAAAACGCATGCAGTGTATTGATCGTACTTTCAATGTATCGTCGGCCGGTAATGACATAGCCTCCGATTTTATTACGCAGGTCTCCTTTCATCCACCACGTGCGTTCCATTAGTTTTTTAACATCCGCACTGACATCGGAAAACTGGCTCGGACTGCCAATCAAAATAATTTCTGCCCAAAGCATCTCCTTATAAATTTTTTGCATATCATCATTGACAACACAATAGCCTGTTGTTTTACATTCGCGGCATGACCCGCAAGCCGAAAAGGTTAAGTCGCCTAAAAAAACGCTATGAATCTCTGCTTCGGATGGAAAAGCAGACAATGCTTCATTCATCATCAAGGCCGTGTTCCCATTTTTTCTTGGACTTCCATAAATTGCTAATACTTTCATTGGAAATTTATTTTATTTTTTTTGGTTCTTATGTCTTAACGTCCTCTTATCTTTCGTTATTAAAATGATCCGACAACGCATACACAGTCAATCATTTCATCAGCTATGTCACAAGTCATCCCGTGAATTACGTTCATTTTACCAACGTTTTTTTTACATTTTAGATATTGCGCTATAAATAAGTTGGACAGCAATAAGCAATAAAACAATGGCATAGATCAATTTTACCTGATTTGATTTTGCTTTTCCTGACATATAATGTGCTCCAAATTGCGAACCGATAATGACGGCAACAATCAATATAACGGTCAACAACACATTCAAATGACCCTGTGCCGCATGGCCTAAATAACCCGAGAAAGACGAAAAAGTGACCACATAAGCTGTTGTTGCTGCAGCCTGTTTAGCTTTATAACCCATCCACATCAAAATAGGAGCAATGATGAAGCCGCCACCAACTCCTAAAAGGCCTCCGATAAATCCGGCAAACAAGCCAACAAACAAACCGATGATTGACCGTTTCTTGAGCGACATCATCGTGTCGGCTTCGACTTTATTGGCAACCATCAGTGTACGAACAGCAATGATAATGACCATGGCAGCAAATAACAGCTTCAACACATTGGCATCTACATCTTTGGTAAAAAAAGCGCCTAAAGGCGAGCCGACCATCGCCGATACAGCCATCACAGCACCACCTTTCCAATCGATCAATCTCTTACGGGCAAAGGGAATCATGGCAAACAAGGTATTCAATCCGTTGAGTAACAATCCAAGCGGAATAGCCACCTCTTTCAAACCAAACCCAAACCAGGTGAGTACCGGCACATAAACGGATCCTCCGCCCAAACCCAACATGGCAAAAATAAACGAAGCAGCGCTAATTAATAAAAAAACCAATGCGTAAATCATACTTTTTATAGCGTTAATAAGTTATATTTCAATTATTTTTCAGATTAAATCGTGAACAACACTTGCAAAGCAAACGACGTGGCATTCTTCGGAGCTTGTCCGTCAATGGGTTGCAAATTGCCAGGATTAAAACAGCCGAACATCGTGGTTAACTGCCAGTGTGTAAGCACTTGATAGCGAACAAAAATATCGAACTCGCTTCCGAAATAGTGATCTCCCGATAGCAACTTCATGGTGTTCAACAAGGTGACATTCGATTCGGGCATATAAAAACGATTGTATTTCGTTTCCACCCACATGTGTTTCACCGGAAACAACTCGAGCACAATTTCCCGATCGTCCAGATTGGTCCATGAGGTGATATTCATCCACCCGTAATATTTATCACCGGCACCATACGCCGGATCAAATGTGTGTACCGTTCCTTCTGCACTATTGCCACCCGAAGCATAGCTTTCACGCAACGTCAAGATCGGTTTAGCCGGCACAAAAGCAAATTGATATCCCAATTTCGCAAAATATCCGTACGCATCAATGGGTTTCCCCTCTTCCGATCCAAACTCCCTGACATAGGTCCCATCAAACACGATGTGGTGAAAGTTATTGTTGAATGCACGAACGCCAAGCCAGTTACGGTCAAAATGTTGATCGCGAATATAAGGCGCCGAGCCTTCCATTTTCAGGGCATAAAACGGCTCCACGTTCATCACCTTTTTCCAATGATAATGCGCATACATTCCACCGCCCCAAAATTCAGTATTCTCAAAGGGAAGTGTCACATACGTCGGATCATGAATAATGGTTCCCCCGCCAAAAAGATCGACAAAATTTTCGCCACGTTGATACGATACCTTCACGGCATCCCACGTCCAACGCCCTGTGTTTCCCCAGTCACCTGGTCCAAACAAGTGATTGTCACCATAAAATATTTTTTGACGACCAGCTTTCACCGATAGATAATGGAAGATATGTTTATATTCAACATACGCATCATAAATCTGAAAAAACGCCTCATTCGGATTCATGGTATAAGAGGGAGACAATTGCCCAGGCGCATGAATCTTGAACAAATTAGGATAGAGGCTATTGCGTAACGACCAACCAAAAGCACGCGAATCTTGCAGGTGCAAGCCCATTTCCCAAGCGGATGTCGGTTTGTACGTAACACCGGTTATGACACGTTGAAGATCCATGTTGTCATCCAACTTTCCAATAGCGCCGGGGGCTGAATTGCCGTAATTTTTGGCATTCATGCCGTTCCACGACTCGAATCGCTCCCGCAAATCAAGATCAAATTTAACTTTTGTACTATCTTTCTGCGCATGAGCAGAAACGAACGAAAGCATCAAACAACCAATTAAAAACCAATTTTTCATCTTTATTTACATGTGAGCATTTACTTATTTATCTTAGAATAAAAAGCTTTTGCTATTTTTTTAGCATTTTTGCGAAAAGATCTAACATTTGACGGCAAAAGTCGTTCTGATAAAATAATCCTCCATTGAGCATTAACTCAATATTCAAGGTCACGGGAATGCCTAAATAGATCATAGAAACACGATCGACATTGATCTGATCATTCCAAATGCCCATTGCAATACCGTCAAGCAAAATCTTACTCACTAAATTACGCTGCATATTGAAAATTTGTTGCAAGTTTTTTTTCAACTCAGAATCGTTGGCATGCATGGCTTCCGAAAACAAAAGCATAGTAACTCCTTTTTTTTCAGTAAGATAATGCACTGTCGCACACAAGAATTTCTCCAATCTTAATTCTGGAGACAAAGGAGCAACCGTGATTTCTCGTAACTCGCTCACTAATCCGCTTTGCACATCTTGCAAAATAGACAAGAGAATGTCTTGTTTCGTGGCAAAATGACGAAAAATAGCGCCTTCACTCAAACCGATGTGGTTTGCCAAATTTTTAGTGGAAAGATGTTTAAGTCCTTCATTGAAAATAATATCCAACACGGCATCTTTAATCTCTTCCTTCCTGATTTCTGTTTTTTTTCGTGCCATAATATAAGTGAGTATTTGCATACAAAATTAGTATGTCAAAAACCTATTTGCAAGTATCTTTATATTATTTAACATTTTTATGCTTATAATCATTCGATGAAAATTCTCAAGGAATTATTATTAAGAAAGTTAGCTGTAATCGTTCATGAATTTAACAGAAAATTAACTGCTTAGTTAAAGGAGAATCATTACATTTGTGCTGTCATTCATGTTGACAGAAAACGAGAAACGTGTTTTTGGGAATAGTCCGAAAGCCTGTAACTCCGATCAAATGCCATGAAATGGGTTGTAGAATCATAAGCAGCTTCGCAGGAAATTGATTTCAAAAGGTAGCCGCAAGAGCAAGGATTTTTCATCACTGGAATGAGAGAGACTCCATTATTTAAAACCGCCGAAATGAAAACGACGCTATTGAAAATCGTTCAAGCAAAAGGATGGAAGGATTATCGCCTGCTATTCGGTGTATGGATGAGCGTTGCCTTATTTGTCCCAATTGAACGATTATTAACCACAGGCATTCACAACAACTACAAGATTTATAAATATGTATTCTGGCATGTGCTGGAGCAAACATCCATCTTTGCACCACATCCTCAACTATATCACGACGTGAACAATTACGGGCCGTTGTTCAGCCTGATTATTGCTCCTTTTGCCTTACTTCCCGATTGGCTTGGAATTCCGCTGTGGGAATTAGGATTGACCTTGATTCTTTTCATTGCCATTCGCCAATTACCGCTCAAATCATGGCAACATGCGCTCATCTACTGGTTTTCGCTCAACTCATTATTCACTTCGCTTACCAATGTTCAATTTAACATTGCCATTGCAGGATTAATCATTTTGTCGTTTGTCAGCATCCGCAAAGAAAAAGATATTTGGGCTGCGCTGT
>Ga0315298_1004682_pt1 | contig 20192 bp, 17 predicted proteins | sample WHS_1_MG_FD_203077 | JGI IMG/M metagenome (GOLD analysis project Ga0315298, IMG submission 203077) | Extremophilic microbial mat communities from Washburn Hot Springs, YNP, Wyoming, USA - WHS_1_MG | ecosystem: Environmental > Aquatic > Thermal springs > Hot (42-90C) | place: USA: Wyoming...
CATTGTGAACAAGATGAAGAACAATTGGTAGCAGGCAGAACCGATTGGCTGGACAACAGGAACCAAAACCGTCGGGAACAAGACAACAAAAGTTCGAGACGAACTCTTTCTAAACAAGATCAGGAGCCAACAACCCGGGCATTTTTAAACCGTGATTTTCAGGCCAATTTCCCAGCGTGCTTCACAGTTGGGTGAGAAGGAGATCATGGAGGTGATAAAGGAGGGTGGGAAACTGAGTTTTGGGGATGTGTTGATGTTGAGGATCAGGCACATAACCGACGGGGTGGCGTTGGGGTCGAGGGAGTTTGTTGAGGAGGTGTTTGTGAGGTATCGGAACAAGTTTGGGTTGAAGCGGAAGAGCGGGGCGAGGCGGATACCTGGGATGTTGTTGGGGGAGGTGTATGCGTTGCGCGACCTCAAAGTGAACGCGATCGAGTAAGGGGAAAAGCACGAGGTCGGAGCAAGGGGGTAGGGAAATTTCCAGGAATCAGAGATTGAGCAGGCCGAAAGACTGGCGATGGAGTTCGGCGATGGGGGATTATTGTCGTCTGGTGTTGTTAATCGCCTCGCCGGTGTGGTGATTGGGGATAAATCCGGGGTTTCAGTGGCGTTGAACGGGGCTGGAGACGCCTTGCTGGATCAAATCTGAGGTTTCCGATGGTTGTTTGGTGCGGTTGGGGGGTGTTTTCTGGTGGCGGCGCAAATAGAGGGACAGACACGATATTTGGTGGCGCAAATAGAGGGACAGACACGATATTCGATGTCCGACATATCGGTCGGGAACGTTCAACGTCCAACGTTCAACTCTCAACGTTCAATCGGGTGACCGAAAGGGCGCATGGTGGGCGGGATATGGGGACAGACAGGATCGGGAGAGAGACGATCGGGAGATTGTGCAGGTTGTTCTGATGGGGGGAGGATGTTGGACCTCGTGGGAAGCGGCGCTCAGCGAGGCATAAACACAGTTGCCGTTATCTGCTGTGACGCATACGATTTCTGGCATGCGATTTATCGCGAGATTGATTGACAAGCTGCAGAGGCATCCGAAGCGGATTGTTTTTCCGGAGGGGACCGAACCGCGGATTTTGCATGCGGCACGCCAGTTTCACGCTTTGCGTCTTGGCGCGCCGATTGTGCTTGGCGACCGCGACAAAGTGAAGGCGGCCGCTGCGCATGCCGGGGTTCCGCTCGACGGCATACGAGTGATCGACCCAGAGACAAGCTCTGATCTGGATTCGTTCGTTCAAAGGTTCATGCGGCTGAGGCGGTCGCAGGGCGTTCAGGAGCCTGAAGCGCGCATGGCGATGAAACAGCCGAACTATTTCGGCGCGATGATGGTTGCCATGCATCAGGCAGACGGGTTTGTTTCCGGTGCAAACGACATCCCTGGTAGTGTGTTTCGTCCGCTGTTTCAGATAGTGAAGGTGGCGCCGCAAGCCACTGCGGCTTCGAGCTGCATGATTGTGGAATTGCAAAACGCGAAATTTGGGGAAGACGGCGTATTGTTCATCGCCGACTGCGGCGTGATACCCGAACCGAGCGTGGAAGAACTTGCGGAAATTGCAGTTTCAACGGCTTTGCTTGCGAAGCATTTGTTGAATATCAGGCCGCGTGTTGCCTTTTTGTCGTTTTCAACCAAGGGCAGTGCCATGCACGCATCGGTTGGGCGTGTTCAAGCTGCCACTGCGCTTGCGAGGCAACGGGCCGAGCAGAAAGGACTTGCGGCGGATTTCGACGGAGAACTGCAATTGGATGCGGCATTGGTGGATGAGATCGCCCGGCGCAAAGCGCCTGAGAGCCCGGTTGCGGGGCGGGCGAATGTGCTGATTTTTCCGGAGCTGAACTCCGGTAACATTGGAGCGAAACTTCTGCAGCACGTGGCATGTGCAAATGCATACGGCCAGATTCTTCTTGGTCTGGACAGGCCGGCGGCGGAAGTGTCACGCGGATCAACTGCACAGGACATTCTTGGGGTTGCGGCGATTGTTGCTGTCCAGGCGATTGCCTATCATCTTCTTTATCCCGGGTCAGGCGAGGTTCTTCCTGGCGAATGACGTCCCGAAAGCCCAGCGAAGCAAAGCATCGGCTATCAACATGGCGGCGCTTTCGGAGCTGATGCGGTCGGTGTTGATGACCATGTCGTACAACAGCGGATTATCGATGTCGGCTTTGTAGTGTTCCTTGAGATAACGCTGTCGGCCGCGATCGGTTTTCACGATGTAATCCATTGCGGAGGCGTCATCGTGGCCGAGGCGCGCTTTTACCCGTTCGAGCCTTTTCTCGATGGACCCCACGAGTCGGACATGAAACACGTGGTCGAGCCTTGCCGTGACGATGTTGGCGCCGCGGCCGATTAGAATGACATTGCCGAGTTCAGCCAGTTTCAGAATGGTCTCGGCGGTTTGTTCGACGAGTGTCCATGACGAAGGTTGAAGGCCGAACAACTCGTTCATTATATCATCGATGACCGACACGCGGTCTTCCGGCATGTAATCGGCGAGTTTTTTGGGGAGATTGTGGTCTTCGAGGACTTTTTCGACGAGTTCCTTGTCAAAAACGGTCCATGGCCGCGGATCGCAGGGATGGACTTTCGGGAGGTAATTGGCGAGGCATTCTGCGATGCGCCATGCGCCCGACCCGCTTTGACGGGAGATTGTCACTGCCAGAGGGTGAGTGCGGCGAGTGCACGGTGCGGCAGGTTGTTCGGACTCCTTGAACTGGCTGCTGATGAAGGAGAGGCATTTGTCTATTGCATCTGGAGTGGCCATAGTCATCTCTGGTTGGTATCAAACACACCAACGCAAACTATACCTCGAACCTCTGAATTGGCCAGTTGGAAAAGGGCTGATTTGCCTTGTCGCGTTTCGGCTCTTGACCCATTCTGTGGGCGATGGCTGAGCGATTAATAACCGGCGTTTTGAACAAGCCAGACGCAGCTTTGGAGTTGACGTTGCGCCCGTCCCTGTTTTCCGAGTTTACGGGACAAACCAAGGTCAAGGAACGCCTCGAAATCGCGGTCGAGGCGGCCAAGCAGCGGGGCGAGTCACTTGACCACCTGTTGCTCAACGGGCCGCCGGGCCTTGGCAAGACGACGTTGGCGCACATTTTGGCCAAGGCGATGGGCGTCACCATCAGATGCACAAGCGGCCCAACAATTGAGAAGGCAGGAGACCTTGCCGGTCTGCTGACCAACCTCGAGGAGGGTGATATTCTTTTCATAGACGAGATTCACCGTCTCCAAAAAACCATCGAGGAATACCTGTACCCGGCGATGGAAGATTTCAAATTGGACATCATAATCGATCAAGGGCCGAACGCGCGAAGCGTTCGGCTGAACCTGCCGCGTTTCACGTTGATTGGTGCAACCACGCGCAGCGGGTTGCTGACAGCACCGTTGTTGACCAGATTCCCGTTGCGTGAGCGGCTTGATTACTACAGCGCGGAGGATTTGTGTCAGATTGTTCTTCGTTCAGCGCGGCTGTTGAATGTGGAGGTCGAGCCTGCCGGTGCGGCAGAGATTGCGCGCCGGAGTCGGGGGACCCCGAGAATCGCCAACAACCTTTTGAGACGCGTGCGCGATTACGCGCAGGTGCGTGGCGACGGCAAGGTTACAGCGGCAGTTGCAGATCGCGCGCTTGCGATGTTGGAGATCGATGAGAACGGTCTGGATGAGATGGACAAGCGGATTCTTGAGACGATTATTTTGAAGTTCGGGGGTGGTCCTGTTGGATTGAACTCGATGGCGGTTGCCGTGGGTGAAGAACCCGACACCATTGAAGAGGTGTATGAACCGTATTTGATCATGGAAGGGTACATCAAGCGCACGCCACAGGGCCGGGTTGCGACGCCATTGAGCTACAGGAAACTTGGATTGAAAGCGGCGCGTGATTCGCAGCCAACGCTTTTTTAGAGAAAAAAATCTCCCTGTTCTGGTGTTTTTGAGGGCGAACTGTCGTTTGGCGGCGACGATTGGAACATACAGCCTCAGGTCTCCTGAGGCCGTGGAATTAGTCTGACCCCGTTCCTGAAACCACCAAGCGATGGATTCCGCGTGTAACCTATTGATTTCCAAGGCTGCTACAGGCGCGGTGGTATCAGGAAAATTCCACGGCAGTTGAAGTCACAGCCTCAGGGGTCAGGAGTTCTGAGCCTGCACTTCTCAACTTTCATCAGCGCGGCGTGCCGGAGTGCCAAGCATGGAGCGAACGCATTTCTTTCACTGTGATCATTCGGTTGCAGCTGCGCCGCGTTCCGTTTCCACCCGCCATGGCACGGGCTTTCAGCCCTTATTCTGACTCGATGACGGCGCTTTACCCACGAAACGGTAACCCCCACATCACCTTACCCAATCCAAGGGCTGAAGGCCCGGCCTATTACGGCAATACTTTCGCGGGTTTCGTGCCACGACGTGACAGAATCTGACCACCGATCGCAGACTCTGTGATTGTTGGATTGTGTTTTTTTTTGCAAGGATTCGCTTCTCCGCCAGACGGGCTGTCATCGCACTCGGGGTTTCGGTCGGCAAGTTAACCCGCGAAACGTTCACCGGAAGACAACCGGGAGGATCAATTCAGAAGGCCTGGTCGCGCCGGTCCAAATGGTGTTCTGTGCTGACTGCATGCGGTCGCTGCTTCGGAATGGTTGACCAGTGTTTGGGTTTGGATCGTAGCCGGGGTACGAACTTGAGGTGACGTGGAGGCGCAACCTGTGGCCACGGTTGAGAATTATGCTTGTGGACCAGAGATCGATGTCGAACGCGTAAACGCGACCCGGTCTTAAAAAGGCTTCCTTATCGAAGCCACGTCTGTGGCGGGCGCGCAATTGTCCCTCGCAGATATTGAACGATCGCGCGTCGGGATAGACGTCACAGAGTCGCACAAACCAGTCAGTGTCCGGGGCGCTGCTGGACGCCCACAATCGGCATCGGACACGGCCTGTGATTTCGAGCGGTTTGGACAGTGGGTCACTCGTGAACACGAGCACATCCGGGCGCGATTCGATCTCGCGCTGGTCCTTTGGACCTGCCGGAATTGTCAACTGTGGTCCGCCTATTGTTGGGACGGGGTTGCGCGGATCATACGTGTAACTGATGGATCGGGTTTGATTCGGTTTTGTTGGGCCGAGGGTTCGGTTTGCTGCGTTGAGGTAATACGACGTGGGTTTCGAGGGTTCAGGCGGCCAATTGGATGCTGTTCGCCAGACGTTTCCCGGGGCGTTGGGATCGGTTACGTCTCCCATGACGTAGTAAGTGACAGTTGGCTCGAGTTCGACGCCGTTGGTGATGCCGCGGAGGTGATGATCGGCCCACTTCCAAAAATCGTGGGAAACGCCGGGCGGCTTTTTGCCGTTTGGGAAGGTCAACTCGCCGGCTTTGTCAGTGAGAACGCCGTGCGTCCATGGGCCCATGAGCAGGCGTTGGCGCCCGCGTGCCATGGGACCGCCTTTGTGTTGATAGCCGATGAACGAGTCGATGGTGCCCTGTGCGAATATGTCGAACCATCCGCCAATATGAATTGCCGCGGTATTCACCATGTGGAATCTGTGGTTCAACTCACGTTCGCGCCAATAGGCGTCATGGTTTGGGTGCGAGGTCCACAGAACCAATGCATTTGTGCTGAACTTGCTGATTCGCAGCCAATCTTCAATCATGGATTTCTTGAATACACCGCCGGGATAGACTGCGTCATGATAAAGGCTTGGCGCGCCAACTGTGATATGCTGACAGGCGACGTTCGTGGTGCCCGTGCCGGCGAGCAGCAATTGGGTAATGCCGACGGCAGACCCGCCGAAAGTCCCAATCCGGCCGTTGCACCATGACTGTTTGATCAGCCATTGGACAGTATCGAATCCATCGGCCAATCGGTCCCATCCATCTGTCTCGAAAGGCAGGTTTTCGCCCTCCGAAGCGAACCGTCCCCGTGTATCCTGGACGACAACCGCGTAACCGCGTCGTGCGCCGTCCGCGCCCAACGCCGCCACGCCGTCCTTGTTGTATGGTGTTCGAACCAGCACGGTCGGGAACGGGCCATTGCCCGTCGGCAGGTGAACATCCGTTGCAAGCCGGACGCCATCGCGCATTGCGACCATGAAAGTTTGTTTCGCCGGATCAGCAGCGCGAACTGCGGTGCCAATCGCGTGTGAAACTGAACAGGCGAGCCAAACCCGGAGAAGGACCTTTAGACAACGTTTCATTCCGCGGCTTTTATGCTGCTGTCGCCGCCCAATTGAAAGAAAGAATTGGCGCGGTATGTCCGGAATCGAACGGTACTGCTATCGCTTCTGTTTGTGTTGGCGGATCAATGCGGCTGCGTGTTGTCGTGCTGCCTCAGTCTGGCCGCCGAACATGCGCGCCAGTTCGATTAGTTGTTCTTCGGGATTCAGGAGCCGCATTGTTGAAACTGTGCGCCCGGCGCGGACTTCTTTTTCGACGACAAAATGGGCAGTGGCGGCGGCGGCTACCTGGGGCAGATGCGTGATACAAAAGACCTGGCGATGATTGGCAATCTGCCGGAGTTTCCGACCGACCGCGTTTGCAGTTTCACCGCCGATATTGGCATCGACTTCGTCGAACACCAGGACAGGGATCTCATCGTGAGCGGCCAGGACGGTCTTGAGCGCGAGCATGACGCGAGCCATTTCACCGGAGGATGCTATTGCCCGGAGCGGGCGCGGCGGTTCGCCGGGGTTGGGTGCAAATATGAACTCGACGGTGTCAATTCCGGTTGCGGATGGCCGGGCGATTGTGCGTTGCGGGGTTTCGGTGGAGGCCTGATTGCGTTCGAGGCTTTCGATCTGTATTTCGAACCTGCTTTGTTTGAAGCCAAGGTCGGCCAACTCGCGGGACACCGCAGCCGCCAGTTGTGGAATCACCCGCCGGCGTTTGGCTGACAACTCGGTGCAATGTTGCCAGAGCATGTCCTCGATCTTTCGCTGTTCGGCCTCGAGACGTGCCAGCTCGGCTTCCCGTTGTTCGAGCGTCTCGAGGCGTTTGCGGCATTGCGCTCCGGTCTCGAGGATGCTCTCGATTGTGCCGCCGTACTTTCGTTTCAGCGACTGGATGAGGTTGAATCGTTCCTCGATGGTCGCCAGTTGAGACGGGTCGGTTTCTATGAGATCAACGTATTTGCCGAGCGCGCTTTGGAGTTCTCGCAAGCCGGCGATGAACTGTTCGTGAGCGGCAAAAATGGTTTCTGCGCCGGCATCGATCCGAACCAGTTCTTTGAGCAATCTTCCGACTGCACCGGCCTGAGCGGAAATCGAGTTTTCGTCCTCATCGAGAATCCCGAGAGCAGACCGTCCGAGCTGGACGATGCGGGCAGCGTTTTGAGCGCGGCGATATGCTTCGGCGACCTCGGTATCTTCGCCCGGGCGCAGGTGTGCTTCTTCTATTTCGCGCATCTGGAACCGCAGCAGGTCCAGTTGACGTGCATGTTCCTGCTCGTCCATCACGAGCGCGGATTTTTCGGTCTGGATTGTGGCGAGTTTGCGAACCGCATCTGCGCAAGCCTCGAGATGTTTCCCGTGGTTGCCGAAGGCGTCGAGTATTGCCAACTGACGGTTTTGATGGAGCAGGGATTGATGATCGTGCGGGCCGTGGACATCTACGAGCCATTCCCCGATGGCTGCGAGCGCCTGGAGGGTTGTGGGCGATCCGTTGACGTATTGCCGGTTGGTGCCTGCAACCGTGAAAGTCCGTTTCAGCAGCAACTGGCCCGACCCGGTCGGTTCAATCCCGTAGGAATCAAGAATGGCTTTGATTTTGTTCTCGGCGGGGCCGAGGTCGAAAACGGCTTCGACGGAACAAGCCTCTTCACCGGTTCGGATGAGGGTGCGATCCGCGCGTTCGCCCAGCAGCAGGTTGAGTGCGCCGATGATTATCGATTTGCCGGCGCCCGTCTCACCTGTAATGGCTATGAAACCGGGTGGCAACTCGAGCGTCAGGTCTGTGACCAGCGCAAGGTTTCTTATGCGCAACGTTGTCAGCACGGTTAGTTTTAGTTAGCGGTAAATTTGTCCGTTGTGGTACTTTCGCGCAAAGGAAAAATGGGCGCTTTGCGCCGTGGACAACTTTGGGCAGATGAGTTTTTTTGCACTGACAATACTGGGATCGGGAACTTCGCAAGGTGTGCCAATGATCGGCTGCGAATATCCGGTCTCTTTTCTGGCCAATCCGAAGAACCATCGCATGCGGTCGGCAATATACGTCGCCACCGACACGGTAAAACTGGTGGTTGACACACCGCCGGAATTCAGGCTCCAGATGCTGCGTGAAAACATCCGATGGCTGGACGCCGTCCTGTTTACACATGGCCACGCCGATCACATTATGGGGTTGGACGATTGCCGCCGGTTCTGTGATTTGCGCGACGGGCCGCTTCCGGTCTATGCATCGGTTGAGACGATGGCCGTTTTGCGCCGCGTTTTCCAGTACGCGTTCGACGGTCAGCCGGTCCCAAAAGGTTACTTTATCCCAGACCCGCACATCATTAACGGTCAGTTCGTCCTTGGCGATTTGACAGTGGTGCCGTTCGAGCTGCCGCATGGACGTGTTAACACACTCGGTTTCATGTTTGTTCAAGGGGAACGTCGCAGGCTGGCGTACTTGTCCGACTGCAAATCCATTCCCGAGTCCGTCCGCGCCCGGATCAGAGGTGTCGAGGTGGCTGTCATTGACGCACTTCGCATCAAGCCGCACCCGACGCACATGTGCATTTCCGAAGCAATCGAGGCAGCCCGCGACATTGGAGCGGGGCTCACGCTGTTCACGCATCTGACGCATGATTTCGATCATGACGTCGATGAGCCAAAGCTGCCGCGGGGCATACGGTTCGCTTATGATGGTCTGAAACTGAGGGCAGCCGATTCAGACATTTTGCGCCTACAATGAACACCGCTATCACCAAACTGGCCGCAGTCGCTCTCGCCGCATCAATCTTCCCCCGCGCAATCGGAGCAACACACACCGGAGGCGCCGAGGTCGCTGTCGTGTACAATTCGAACATGGGGCCGGATTCGCGGCTGATCGCGGAATACTATGCCGAAAAACGCCACGTCCCCAAATCGCAAATCATCGGCCTCCCAATGCCGAGATCGGAAACCATCACACGCGCCGAATTTCGCGCTCAAATTCAGGAACCGCTTCTCCAGCAGCTTGAATCTCTCGGTTTGCTGAGTTTTCGTGCCACCATTATTCCTGCAAGTGCCGAACGTCCGGGCACGGTGTTGTGGGTGCCCGTCGATGCGCGTGTTCGTTACCTTGTATTGACCTATGGCGTGCCACTGCGCGTTTCGCACGATGAATCCGCCGTCCCGCCTGCGGCCACCAACCTGCCGCCGCAACAGCGCCGTACCGAAGCGTCAGTTGACAGCGAACTGGCTTTGCTCCCGATTGCGAAGCGGCCTCTGCGACTCCACGGCCCGTACCGGAACCCACTTTTCGGAACAACCAACGCATCAGCGCTCAGTCCAACCAACGGCATCTTTATGGTCGGTCGCATTGACGGCCCGGGTCCAAGAGTGGCTCGTGAATTGGTGGACAAAGCAATCGAAGCTGAATCAAACGGGCTGTGGGGATACGCCTATTTCGACCTGCGCGGTCTTGGCAACAGCCCATACCGTAAAGGAGACGACTGGCTTCGTGCAGCCGCCGAGGTTGCCAAAACCCACGGGTTTGCTCCGATCGTCGATGACAAGCCCGCGACGTTCCCGACATGGTTTCCCATGCCGCACATCGCCATTTACGCTGGTTGGTATGACAACGCGCCTTCGGGCCCGTTCACACGTCCAACAATCGAGTTCATGCCCGGAGCGTTTGCGTATCACCTGTTCTCATATAGCGCCACAACGCTGCGAACCCCGTCCACATGGGCGGCCTCACTCCTTGACAAGGGCGTCACAGCCACGGTTGGCTACGTGTTCGAACCATACCTCGATGCCACAATCGATGTGAGCGTTTTCATGTCGAGATGGATGGCTGATGGTTGGACATTGGGAGAAGCAGCCACCGCCGCGCAACCTGTGTTTTCGTGGCAAACAACAGTCGTTGGGGATCCACTTTATCGACCATTCGCCCGCACCGCGGAACAGTGGCAACAAGAACTCGCCGCCCGCAACAGCCCGTTGGTTCCATGGGCCGACCTCCGTCTCCTGAACCGTGATGAAGCCGCCGGAACACCGCGCAGAGAACTGATCGACCGCCTTTCGAAAAACGCGGCGCTGCATAAAAGCCCCATGCTCGAATTGCGCCTCGCCGAGTTATGCGCCGAGGAAGGCCGCGAATCCGCGAGCGTCCAGGCAATGGAACGAGCTTTGAAACTCAAGCCCTCCCCTCAATTGCGCGCACAATTGCAGCTCGGGCTTGCACGACGCCTTGCATCCCTTAACCGGCACTCCGATTCGCTCCGGTATTACGAGCAACTGACCGCCTCAGAAACCGACAAACACGCCCGAATTGCCCTGATCGAGGAAGCTCTTCCAGTCGCACGGAAAGCGGGCGCAACCCCGGCGGCGAATCGATTCGAAGCTGAAATTGCCAATCTCAGGCAAGCACTGACCAACCAGTCCGGGGCAAACCGTTAACGAGGCGGCGCGCAACGCCAACCGTGCGTGCGACCCCATGGTCCCGCCGGAGGTCCGTGCTGGAATCGGTTATCCTGCGCGTCCAGCAACGTCACGCTCGCAGGGCGCATGAGTTACGCCTTCAGGCAGAACCGTTCCATATGGCCTGACGTAAAAATCGTCCCACGCGCGTGCGTTGACTTTGTGCGGAGGCGCAAAGTGGCTGAGCACGCATTCGGCTCAGCGCGGCGCGACAGAGCGCCCACCTTGGAACGAACACCTTTACCTCGCCCGGATCATTCGGCTGCGGCTGCGCCGCGCTGAGGTGCAATCAGACTGTCACACGATCTCTTCCCGGGCTCGGTCCCATCGCACCATGCGTTTTTCCTGCTGTGACTTGAGCGACATGAGGAACGTGGCGGTTTCGATGAACGCCTCATCAGTCGAGCATTTGGGCGTGCCACGGCTCCGAATACAATTCAACCAATCCACCATGTGGTTGGGCTGTGGCGGTGTTTTTCCGCGCTGGTAGCCTTTGGGCAGGGAACTATTCCTGTTATGGTCGGTCGGGATGATTTCGAACGTGCTGACATCGTGTGCGATCGAGTCGAACCGCAACGTGGCGTCGCGTCCACAGATTGTCACCGGCTGGTGATCGTTGCTGTTCATGCTGCCTTCGAAGGTGACAGTGCGGCCCAGTTTCTCGAACTGATAAACGGCCACCCACGTGTCTGGCACTTCGCGGTCGTCATTGAGCAGTGCAATCAGTCCGGAGCACATGCAAGTGTCGGGGATACCGTGACCGAGGAGGTATTGCACAAAATCCATTTCGTGTGATAACAGGTCGCCCGCATACCCGGTGCCGTAAGCGTAGTAACAACGCCAGTGCCAGAAATGGCGTTCGTTCCACGGAATCTTCGGCGCCGGTCCGAGCCACAAATCCCAGTTCACGGCGCGTCTGACCTGCTCCGGATCCGGGCGGTCCCATTGATCGTAATAACCGTACCAACGCCAGTTGGGATGGTTCGGTTCGGTGGACTTGAATCGTCCGGTGCGCACCAGGGTGATTGGTCCAAGGGCGCCACTGGCGATGATTTCCTTTGCCTGCAATGCGCATGTGGCTTGTCGGGCCTGATGTCCAAGCTGGAAAACCACCTTGCTGTTCTTGAGCGCGTCGCGCATCCGCTTGGCTTCTTCGAGGGTTCGTGCAAAGCCTTTCTCGCAGTAGATGTCTTTGCCGGCTTTGACCGCATCAAGCACCATCTGGCAGTGCCAGTGATCTGGTGTGGCGATAACCACCGCCTCGACTTTCGGGTCGGCCAGCAGGTCGCGGTAATCTTCGTATGCTTTGGCGTCCGGATTCCGACTGCGCTCGAGGCCCTTCTGGCGGTGCGGGCCATAGACGTCCGAGACTGCGACCACCTTCACCCCGGGCGTGGCTGCCAACAGGTTGAGGAGGTCGCCACCGCGGGTTCCGATGCCGATGCAACCCACGCCGATTGTCCTCGCAGTAGATTCGGCGGAGAGAACGGCGGGAGCGATGCTCGCGGCGGCGGTCAGGGTTGTGGCCGCCCGACCGGTTGTGCGCAGGAACTCGCGTCGATTAAGAGTACTGTTTGTATTCATGGCATTCGAAAAAAAACTTTGGCTGTTTCGTTTTGCGGGAGTCTGAAGCAATTGACCGCGAAATCAACTGCGATCATTTGGTTGCGGCTGCGCCGCACTACGCGTTTTGAGGGAATCGAAAGATCGGCTGCAGCTCGACTGCTTTTGCCTGCAACAGTTCACGTTCCTTTCTGCCAAGCCGTTTGAACCTCGAGGCAATCGACAGAGCCATCTGAAACAGCCTGTACTCGCCGGGCGGAATGGCAGCGGTGATCGGTTCCGACAGCGTGAACCGCAGAGCCAGTTCGGCTTCCGCGGGGTCTGACACGGGCTGATACCAGCATTTTGGATAGTCTCGTTTGACGCCTTCGGGCCACGGCGAGCGGGCCATCGCCTTGAGCGCGAGCAATCCCATCTTCTTCGCGCGGGCTGCCCTGACAACCTGTGGACCAAAATTCCCGCGGTAGAAACAGACCCAGTTGAACGGGAAAAGAACCGTGTCGAAATCGAAGCGGGCAATAGCTGTCAGAGCTGCTTCAACCGAGTGCGCCGAGAATCCAAGGAAACGGACTTTCCCTTCTTCACGGGCCCTGAGAAATGTTTCGATGGCACCTCCGACGCCAAGGGCTTTCTCAACGTCCTCTTTCGTGGTGAGGGCGTGCAATTGGTAAAGATCAAAGTGATCGGTTCGCAATCGCGAAAGTGAAGTTTCGAGTTCCTTGCGGGCGCCTTCGCGGTCGCGCATGGTGGTTTTGCAGGCAAGGAAAACTTTGTCGCGATAACCTGCCAGTGCATTTCCAAGTTTCTCCTCGGCCTCGCCATCGCCGTAAGTTGGAGCCACATCAAAGTAATTCACACCGCAACCAATGGCCTCGCGTACAATTCGATTGGCTTCGTGCTGCGGGCTGCCTACGACCACAATGCCGCCCATCCCGATGATGGACAGTCGTTCACCGGTCCGGCCAAGCTTCCGTTTTGGGATCATTCCTGCAGATTGAGCTGCTTCTGTTGGCAGCGCGGTTGCCACACTCGCCGCCAAAGTTCTCCTGATAAACTCACGCCTGTTCATATCGTTCCTTCCGGCTGATGGTTTCTAAAACATACCGACCGACTCTTCTCCGGGCTCGGCGGCCCGCGAGCAACAGTTGCCTTGCCACATGATCGGCACTGTCGCTCGCATGACCGCCCTGCCGTTCGTTGCCACCGCCTCGCTCGCTTATCTGCTGAGCGGCCTGTGCCCAACCTTTGCGCGAGTAGTGCGGCTGCGAACTGATCAACATGGTCTCGTCCTGGCCTGTAACTGTCGCCACGCTGCCGAAGCCGCCGACGTCCGGCCACTCCTTGAGCAGGAGCGGACCGAGTCCGTCGCCAATGCTCTCAATCTTCACTTAAATGTTGATACTATCCGATCGCGAAACCGCCGACAACCATGTTTCCCAACTTGGAAATCTCACGGCCAGTTTGCCAGATGCTCTGTTAGCTTCGGCTTGGTGATGTATGCGGGGCGCATCATTGCGAACGGTGCTTACGGGTCCATATGACGTAAAAAAACAGGAGAATCAAAAAAAAACAAGGGTGTGACAGCATTTGTCATACCCCCTCTGTTATACTGCCACCGAATGTGAATAAAAATGGCTTTTCGTTTGGAATCGAGTTCGCTACGAACAATTGTGTCCCAAAGGTCTGGGGCTGACCCGGTGAGTTACTACGCGCACACAGCCGAAGATTGTGACGGCAAGCCGTTGCCACAAACACATTGGCAACCACTGGCCGAACACCTGCGCAGGGTTTCTCGTGACGGCTTACCTCCGTTGCGACAAAGCAAGGAGACCTGATATGAACCGAATGAGACTCGGCTGCGAACCAGACTTGGAACTACTCACCGTGTTGTGGTACGCGCCTCGACCGGACCGGATTCTCACGAAACTCGACGATCGCTCTGCCGTCATCAAAGACAACCGCACGGGCCAGTTTGTCCGTGTCGAATTGCTATCTTGCCACGCAGGTGCCGTGCGATTTGCCGGGGTTATGGGCGATCTGTCAGGCAGAAGACAGTTGCTTTAGGCTCGAGATCATGAGGATCTTCTGCTGACTCCTTTGCTGCTTCGGCGCGCTTCTCTTGCAGAGCGCACCGGAGATTTACGCTTCACATCCTATGTGTGAAAGGCTACACATTCTTCCATGAAAAGCTTTAACTTCACATCGATTGGGCTGAATTGCCATGGAGTATTACGCACATAAAGACCAGCTACTGCCCAAGCACTTGCTGGCAGTCGCAAAAATCGCAAGACATTTCGGTGGATTCTTTGGTGCCGAATGGCAAGCTCATCTCGCTGGCCTGCTTCACGATTTGGGTAAGGCCGAGAATGAGTTTCAAAAGCGGATCGGCGAGGACCAGAGGGCGGCCAAGCAAGCAAAGAAAGAACCCCATGCTCATCACGGAGCCGCGTTGGCTGTTGAAAAGCAGGTCTGGCCGGTAGCCTTCGCGATCAACGGGCACCATGCCGGTCTGCATGATCGGCCAGATCTCGCCAAGGCCCGCAAGCACCTCCAGAAGGCTCGGGATGCCGAACAACGCCTGACCGGCAACAGACATTGGGAAGATCAACAATGGCCCGTCCAAGATTTCGGTAAGAATCTGCCCGACTGGCTGGAAAACCTTCCCTGCAGCACTCCGGAAGACCGGGCCGCCAAATTCCGCGCGGTGGATCTTTATACCCGCTTCCTGTTCAGTGCACTGGTGGATGCTGACCGCCTCGACACGGAGGAGGAAGCACCGGAAACCAAGGGAAACTTCGCCAAACGTCACGGTTGGCGGTTTGGAGAAGACGGGTTGGGCGCTGAATGCGCGCCACACACGTTGCTCAGGCTCCTCGAAAAAGCCATCCAACAGCGCAAAGCCGCGGCCGAAGCCACAGGCACGTCGGAGCACGTCTTGCAGGTTCGCCAAGAGGTTCTAACTGCCTGTCAGACCGCCGCCGCGAAGCCACGTGGCGTTTTCACCCTCGCCGTTCCCACCGGCGGGGGCAAGACGCTTGCCTCGGTCTTTTTCGCTCTCATGCACATGGCCGCTCAAAACCAGCAGCAGAGGGATCCTCACAAAAAACTGCGCCGCATCATCGTGGTCATTCCGTTCTTGAACATCATCCATCAAACCGCTCGAGAGTTGAGAGCCGTGTTCCAGCATTCCGAAAACGATCCTGTCGTGCTGGAGCACCACTCCCAAGCCCAAGACCCCGAGCTGCCCTCTGGCAACAAGAACAATGAAGGCGATGCGGACGGCTACAGCCGCGAGCGCACCTTGCGCCAACTGGCCGCCGAAAATTGGGATGCGCCTATTGTTGTCACCACAAGCGTTCAGTTTTTCGATTCGATTTTCTCCCGCCGCCCTGCTGACGCACGCAAGCTGCATAACATTGCCCAGTCAGTCATTATTTTCGACGAAGTTCAGACGTTCCCTCCGCGACTGATGCAGCCTATCATTGACGTGCTTGGAGAACTAACCAGTCCTGAGCGCCCTTATGGCTGCTCACTTGTCCTTTGCACAGCAACGCAGCCAGCCCTGCTTCAGAGCGAAGATTCGCCCTGGGGGTTCCCGATAGACCGTGTAACACGCATAATTGCAGATCCCAAACCAATGTTTCAACTCCTCGAGCGTACGCGATACCCTGAGTTGGAAGCTGCTCGGGAAATTCCCAAAAAGGACTGGAAACAGCTCGCCGATGAAATTTTGAAAGCACCAAACTCGCAGGGGCTTGTCGTGGTTAACACCCGCCGCCACGCGCGCGAGTTGTTCGCCAAGCTTCGCGAAACGGACGACTGCAAGGACGCTGTGTTCCACCTTTCCACTTGGATGACGCCCGCCCACCGGCTCGAAGTGCTCGACGAAGTTCGTCGCCGGCTCGAAGCCGGTGAACCGTGCTTTCTTGTCAGCACCCAGTGCATCGAGGCGGGCGTGGACCTAGATTTTCCCAGCGTCTGGCGCGCCTTCGGCCCTTACGACGCCATCGTCCAAGCCGCGGGACGGTGCAATCGCAACGGCCGTCTAAAAGGACCGTCCGGCGAATTGATTCTCGGAGAAGTGCATGTCTTCCGCCCTGAAGACGACGCATTGCCACCCGGCGTTTACCACACCGCCACCAGCCAGAGCGAACTCCTCCTGAAGATGGCCGCCGCGAGCCCACACAATCCGACGTCCTTCGAGACCTATTTCAATCTGCTTTATCAGCTTAGCGTTCCCGACGAATGCGAAATTCAGCGGGAACGCGAGCAACTGCATTTCGAGCAGGTTCACGAGCGTTTCAATCTAATCGAATCCTTCACCGTTCCTATCATCGTTGCCGAATACCAATTGGACCAAAGGCGCATTGCCCTGCGCGAGATGTGCGAAGCAGCGGCGAAGAAAGGCTTCCTGACCCCTGCCGAATGGCACCAGGTACAGCCACACATCGTCCAACTCGATTATCGCGACAAGAAGACGGCAGAATTCAATGTGAAGACGACCATCAAAATGTTTCGCGAGGACGACGACTTGACCGGCCTGCGCCGGCTCACCCACTTTTCCGCCTACCACGGGGGCCTGCACGGTTGCGGGCTCGATGTTGATCAGGTCGGCAACTTCGAAACCATTCTCTGAAAACGCTTATGATCTCCGACCTCATCTGGCTTCGTGTCAAAGGCCCGTTCGCGTGCTTCACGCGCCCGGAATTCCACGTCGAGCGCGTCAGCTACCAAGTAATCACCCCCAGCGCCGCGCGCGGCATCCTTGAGGCCATCCTGATGAAGCCGATTGAGAAACCCGAGGCCGCCAAACGCGCCAACAAGATTGGCTTCCGCTGGCGCATCCTGCGCCTGGGCATCGTGCGTGAAGGGGTGCTGGTCTCGATCCTGCGCAACGAACTCGGTTACGGAACGCATCAATCCTACGGCAACGCGCGGGGCTACGACGTGTCCGAATCGGACAATCGCGCGCAACGGCACAGTCTCATCCTCAAAGACGTAGAATACCTAATCGAAGCCGTGATCGAAGTCTCAGCCATTGGCCGAAGAGAGAAGAGCAATAACGATGGCCGCCGGCCCAGCGAGGAATTCCTGGCGCGAAACAAATACCATCAGATGTTTCTCCGCCGCGCGGCCGCAGGCCAGTGCTACTACCAACCGTTCCTCGGCTGCCGCGAGTTTTCCGTCTCAGAATGGGCGCTCGAAACGAGCCCTCCGACGAAGATTCCCGGCGCGCCCCCGGACAGGGATTACGGCATCCTCTTCCGCGATTTCGACTTCGGCGCGATCTGGGCGCACTGGGGACACGAGCGAGGCAAACCCAGGCCGGAGGCTGGCTGGAGCGAACGGGACAAGCGGCCCCGGCAGTTGCCGCCGCTTCGCGCCGTGGCCCGTCACGGTTGGATCACCGTTGCGGAGGTCAAGAACGGGAAAGTCCAGGAGGTCGTATGATATCAGAGCTTCTCCAGAAAGCCGTGACGGCGGGGTTGAGCGGCTGTTCAAGCCTGCGGGGACGCGACATCCACTGGCTAATTGATCTGGACCGCGATGGCAAATTGCTTGGCTTCAGTCCCACTGTCCGGGTTGTCGAGGTAAGACGCGGCCAGCTGAGGGAGCGCCGAGGCAAGACCTTTCAGACCCCGGCCAGCTACCACATGCAGTGGAAGAACGAAAAGATTCAATCGGTCTGCACCAACGACAGCAACTGGTTGCCGGATTTTCTTTGCGGGCCAGCCAACGAGATTTTCCCGGCGGGCGTTTCGGGCCAAGCAATTTATCGGTTCGGTGATGTCCGAGCGGCCACGCGGGAAGCAAAAAGCGAGGGCAAAAAGAAACACGCAGACGAGCAGCGCCTCTACAAAGTTCGGCAGTGGCGTCGGCTAATCTTTCGGGCCGAGCGCGAGAATCCTGACAACGTGACAATCCGGGCCATTGCCAACTACATCCGGTCACCGCACAAATTGCGATTCTCAGATCTGCCGTTGTCTGCTGAAGGCGACGAGCGCGTGCGCCTAATGGAGTCGTTCGAGAAAGGCAAAGAATACATTTCGTTCCGAGTCAATGGTCGAATCGCAGTGTCAGACCCAGAACTGAAATCATGGTGGCAACAGCAGGTACGCAAACAACGCGACGAAGTTGTCAAACGGCTTTTTCTTGGGCGCGATGTTTTCCTGCCGGGCACTGGCCCGATCACTGAATACTTTCCCAGCGTTTTCGGCGGCGTCCCGTTTGCATCGTTCAATTGCGCCCCGTTTCGCAGTTTTGGTTTAGACAAGCAGACCGCAACGTTCCGACTCGAGACTGCGGAACGGGCGGCCGCTGCGTTGAATGCATTGCTTGATGATCCCCATTCGTCAATGTCGCTCGGCGACGAGACCGCTGTTTTCTGGGTTAAAACCATGGAGGGAGATTCATCCATTGCCCCCGACTTCATGCGACTCCTCGACCGGCCTGACCCGCTGGCCGTGCAGGACTACCTACGTGGCATCTGGGGCAAACGCTCCCCAGAAATTGAAACGGCAGACTTTCACGTAGCGATTCTGCTCAAGGGCACAGGGCGGTTCTCCGTCCGCTCGTGGCACACCGACACGCTTGCCAATGCGGACAAGCACGTTCGGCGCTACTTCGAGGCCGTCCGGCTGCTGGAGGACGAGGAACACTTGCTGGCTTTGCGCGACCTGGCTTGGGCGACCATCGCCAAATCCAAGAAACAAAAAACCAAGCCAGCCCCCGCGACCTACAACGCGTTGTTTGAGGCGGCTTGGCGTGGCACGCCGCTGCCGTTCGATTTGCTGGCCGCAACCATCGAGCGCCAGCGGGTCGAACTGGCGTCCGGCGACGCCGACACATCAGACTTCAAAGCGCGCCTCGCACACAGGACCGCGCTGATCCAACTCTACTTCGCACTCAAAACACAAGGCACCGAAATCCCGAACTGGCCCAAACATGTTATGAACACCAAAGAAACTGCAATATTGTGCGGGCGATTGCTTGCCCTGCTCGACAAGATCCACGACGCCGCCCACGAGGGGAAAAGCGTGTCGTCGCCCGCCAACCGCCTCTACGGCGCGGCGTCGGCAACTCCGGCACTCGTCTTCCCCCGGCTGTGCCAGCTTGCACGCTACCATCTGCAAAAGATGGATGCCGGACTGGCGCGCAAGCTGGAATTTGGCGTGCCCAAAGACCGTCGCGATGACGGTGTGCCTGAGGATTTTGAGGCGCTCGCCGCGATTGTCGCCCGGTTGAAGGAGGCCTCGGGAGGTGAATTTCCCAGAACCCTTTCGCTCGAAGACCAGGGCCGGTTTGCCTTGGGCTTCTACTACGAGCGCGCCCGTCGCTGGCCAAACTACAAGTCGGCTCAACCCGAACCCCAAAACGCTTGAACAACAAACCACCGAATGACTATGAACACACCAGACAAACCCCATCACAACCTGATCGAACTGCCCAATGGAAGGAAACCCGCCGACGTGGTCGGCGAGCGGCACGAATTCGTGCTGCTGTTCGACTGCGCCAAGTCCAACCCCAACGGCGACCCCGACACCGGCAACATGCCGCGGGTCCAACCGGACTCGCTCAAGGGCCTCGTCACCGACGTCTGCCTCAAACGTAAAATCCGGAACTTCTTCACGCTCTATTGCCCGCACGACGGCGAGCCGCGCGCGTGGCGAGACAAAAACGGCAAGAAGGAGGGCCGCAACGGCTACGACATCTTCATTCGGGAGGGAGCGGTGCTTCAGGAACTGTTCGACCCCGACACTAAAAAGGCCGACGCCCTAGAGATCGAAAAGCTGGCCAAGGAGATTTTTGTGAATGAACTGGGCCAGAAGATCGAGGCTTGGACGGCCAAAGAATCGAAGAAAGGTAAAGGCAAAAAGGGCAAGGGGAAAGCTGCGGAAGCCGCGCCTAGTAGCTTGACATGGAAATAACATTACATATTATTGCGTCGTTATGCGACGCATCGATTTTCATCTCAAGGACCAGGACCGGGAACGTCTCGACAGCTTCAGGTTTGCAGGGAGGCATTTGGC
>Ga0315298_1004686_pt1 | contig 20188 bp, 18 predicted proteins | sample WHS_1_MG_FD_203077 | JGI IMG/M metagenome (GOLD analysis project Ga0315298, IMG submission 203077) | Extremophilic microbial mat communities from Washburn Hot Springs, YNP, Wyoming, USA - WHS_1_MG | ecosystem: Environmental > Aquatic > Thermal springs > Hot (42-90C) | place: USA: Wyoming...
CTACTTCAACACTCGATACACCGCCGGCACAGCGTTCCTCGGAACAACGCCCTTTCAAGGTTGGGACATATTCTTCAGGGAAGGCTGGATGATGGTTGTCCCCGACGTTCCCGAACCTTCAACCGTTGCACTGGCGCTGGTCGGGTTGCCGGCTTTGGCATGGGCGATGCGCAAACGCTCAAGGCCTTCGTTGAGTTGAGGCGCCATCCCTGTTTAATGCTCGACCTTGTTGGATACAGCCCGGACCGGTACGCAGCCAGCAGTCGATTCAGCTCCCTCCGGCAGCGAGTCTCAGGCCTCCTGATCCCGTGCGGGCGGAATATGGGGACAGACACAATATTCCACCCCAGATCGCCGCCAAGCTGCACTCATGACGTGCATTGGAATTTCCTCTCCATGGCCCCAGTTCGCGCAACTCCCTTGGTCTTGCCGGCACTTTGGAGGAGCAACGGTTCGAAATCAATCGACGCGCCCGAGTGCTTCCCGATGCCGACCACTCGATGATTCGGTCCTGCCCATACGTCACCCCCGCCCGGAGTGCTCCGGCCGGCACAAATTGTGCTGCTACAGATTCAGAAAGAATAAGCTTGACAAGCAAAACAAGACTCATTTTTGGTGTGGTTGAGCCTGTGAAAAACCATGGCTCATGACAACATGAACTCAACAGTCTGCGCAATCAACAACAGTCTGCGCAGCAACCAAACCCAAACCTGACAGCCTCCACGCTCTGCCCGCGTGGTCATGAAGGCCGTTCCCGGGGCAGAAGTTGGATATCGGTCATCTGGCTTGCGATCAGCATGACAATGGTGACGCAGAACAACGCATCTGATCCGCTACCGGTGTCAGGACAACCACTGTCCGATGAAGTCCAGGGCAATCCGAACACGTTGAGATTGCCGCCGTTGCCACCAATACCACAGCTCCCACTCAAGCCCGGTTCGGCGCCATGCTTTTTGTCTTTCGCGCATCCGGAGTTTCCGCCTCTGCCGTTCAGCCCGTTTCCGGATTTGACCCTGTACCAACTCGCCGATGACCTGTTTATCTACGACGACCGCCACGTTGATTACGTCCGGCTCCGCGCTGAGGCACAAGCCACCATTTTGACCGAGGGTGTCGAATCAACAGTTCCTTCGTCCTCAACTCAAGGAGTTGTTCTTTCAGGGACTCCGTCCAACAAGCTCACGATCGAGAGAAGCGGAGATGGTCTGGTGCTTCTGACGGGCGACCTTGAGAACAACGCCTGTTATGCACTTCTGAGCAAGACTGATCTGAATCAGCAGTCATGGCAGGTTGAAGATGTGTTCAGAGCGCCGCCCGAGGGCCCATGGCGCAGAGGACCTTTCGCGGCGACACTGCCGCAGAAATTTTACGTGCTGCTCAAAGACCCGCCCCTGCCGATGGTCTCGGTCGAATGCTATTGCGATGCTGTTGAACCGGGCCATCCCGGCCCGGGGCAAACCGGGAAGTTCATCATAAGCCGCAGAGCCTGTGCCAACAACACGCCCCTGCTGATCTCGGACAATTACCTGTCGATCAATGATCCCCTCAACCATCCAGGCCCCACGTGGAACTTCACCAAGATGTGGAAAATCAACGGCAGCATAGAGGCGGTCCAATGGTCATCTGTCCAGGGGCTACCAGACGAAATCAAGGTTGCGACCGTAAAGAAACCGGTCGCCAACTTTCAACAGGGGGACATGTTCTTCGGCTATAAACCCGTGACCGGGAGCACCAGAATTGGCAGGATTTATCTGAGTGGGGGGCAGGTAGTCTCGGATTTGGCATGGGCTGTGCTCGAACAGCAGAATCCGCCGATATCAGAGACCTGCCCTGTGCACGGCGGGCTGTATTTGGACCAGACGGGCATCTTCAACCATGATCTGATAGTTGTCACCGGTGGTGTCGGCGACGAGGAGGGCGGCAACGTCTGGCGAATCAGCTCTGCCCCGGATCACGGCTCTGCCAACATCAGAAGAATCGCTGCTATTCCCAACACCCACTTGGAAGGCGTTGTCACGCTGCCGAATGACGAACTGAAATACGGTCCCTGGGCGGGCAAGATTCTTACAGGAGCGGAGCGGCTGACCCCGCCATTGATTTACGCAATAGTGGACGACGGTACTGCTGCCAATGTCGTTTCATTCCAGCTTGGTGTTGCGCCTGAGGACTTTGACATCATACCGCAAGGGCAGAACCTCTATTGCAACGACCCTGTTAACAACAGGCTAATCTGGAAGGTCCCGAGCTGGTATTTTGAAGATTGCATAGGTCATGTCATAGTGACACAAGCTGGGGAGTGGGGCGACACCCCGGAGCTGGTGATCTTCCATTGGGATCCGGAAGAGGGAAGGTTCGTCCGCAAGGTGATTTGCGCTCCGCAATATGACGCGAATCACGGCGTAGAAACTCCCTCATTCGAGCACGTGACATTTGCACCGATAGAGCTGTAACAATTAAACCTTTGCAAGAGACCTATGAAACATTCTGTCCGTGTTGTTGCGTTAAAAGCTGCGCTTTCTATGTTTCTGCTCCAAGCGCAGGAAACGTATGTTTACTATGACCAAGTCGCGCCCTGGCCCGGCCATCCAGAAGCGCCCGGACTTGTCGAACGGAGTTGGCGTATAACCGGTGAGGCTGGCGCCCAGTTCAGCCAATCGTTCACACCCTTTATGAATTACATAGATTTCATTGACCTCCAAGTGGAAGACGTGCATGGCGATGGATTGAGTCCAAAAGCTTACCTTGTTCTGAGGGCTCAGTCAGTCGATGGGCCAATTATCGCCTCCACGGACCCGGTCACAATTGCAGATGGCTACATGTATCAGCAGGGTAACTGGATGCGTTTCACCTTTCCACAGAGCGTTAGGATTTTGCGAGGTCACACCTACTATTTTCAACCCATGGTCGAGCCCGGCACAGGGGCATACAAGGTTTATGGTAACATTTCTGCGTACACCGCTGGCATGTCGTTTATAGGGACCAAGCCCGACTACGCTTATGACATGTTTTTCAGGGAAGGTTTAATCACAATTGTCCCGGCCATTCCCGAACCTTCAACCGTTGCGCTGGCGCTGGCCGGGCTACCGGCTTTGGCATGGGCGATGTGCAAACGCCCAAGGCCTTCGTTGCGTTGAGGCGCCATCCCTGTTTAATGCTCGACCTTGTTGGATACAGCCCGGACCGGTACGCAGCCAGCAGTCGATTCAGCTCTCTCCGGCAGCGAGTCTCAGGCCTCCTGATCCCGTGCGGGCGGAATATGGGGACAGACACAATATTCCACCCCAGATCGCCGCCAAGCTGCACTCATGACGTGGATTGGAATTTCCTCTCCATGGCCCCAGTTCGCGCAACTCCCTTGGTCTTGCCGGCACTTTGGAGGAGCAACGGTTCGAAATCAATCGACGCGCCCGAGTGCTTCCCGATGCCGACCACTCGATGATTCGGTCCTGCCCATACGTCACCCCCGCCTGGACTGCTCCGGCCGGCACAAATTGTGCTAATACAGATTCAGAAAGAATAAGCTTGACAGGCAAAACAAGATTCATTTCTGGTGCGGTCGAGCCTGTGAAAAACCGTGGCTCATGACAACATGAACTCAACAGTCTGCGCAATCAACAACACTCTGCGCAGCAACCGAACCTGTGACACGAGCAGCGCTCTGACTGTGCATTGGACCGTAAGCGGCACCGCAACGCCGGGGATCGACTACGTGGAATTGGGGAATTCAGTTACCATAGAGGCTGGCAGCGAGAGTGCTGAAGTTTATGTCCAACCATATACTGAGCCCGATATCGAACCACCGTACGAAACCGTCATCGTAACGCTGGAGCCAGACCCGGACTACTGGATTGACGCGCGTTACAGTGCGGCGACAAACAAGATTTGTAGGAACCTGTTTGTTCAGGTAATTGAGCGGCAGTACGGTTCAATAGGAATTGACTACTATCCAATCCAGGCAGACGAAGGGCTCCTGATTTCAGACAACTTCTGGAACAGTGGTGATCCCTGTAACTTCACGAAGGTCTTCAAAGCAAACGGGCAAGTTACCGCGAACCAGTGGTCTGGCGTACGCAATCTGCTTGACGAGATTAAACTTGCCACGGTGAAAGATTCCGTAGCCAACTTCCAGCAAGGCGATATGTTTTTCGGTTACAAGCCTTCCAGCGGGTACACGAGAATCGGGAGAGTCTCTGCGGGTGGGAACACGGCGCAGTTGAATTGGGCGGTTTTGCAGGGTGAAACCAGTCCTGTGCATGGCGGCCTTTATATGGATCAGACCGGACTTTTCAATTATGACCTCATTGTCGTCACCGGAGGCGCACCCGGCGAGGGAGGCACAGTTTGGAGGATAACGTCCAACCCGGATCAATCCTCTGGCCAAAAGACGCTGTTCAAGACAATCCCCGGCGCGCACTTGGAAGGGGTAATAACTTTGCCAAATGAACCGGTCAAGTACGGGCCTTGGGCTGGGAAAATAGTCACAGGGGACGAAAGCCACGAGGACGCGGTTGGCTACGACCCGCTGATTTACACCATTGATCAGCAAGGGCTCGTCGAGGAATTTCACCTCCGAGTTGCCCCTGAAGACTTCGACATCATTCAGGAAGGCCAAAACCTTTATTGCAACGATGCAACGTCAATGGTAATCTGGGGAGTTCCAAGCTGGTACTTTGCCGAACATGTCGGGGATATTCTGGTGACTCAGGCTGGAGAGATCAATAGCGAACACATACTTGAGGGCGGCCAAAGTCTGCTTCTGATCCTACATTGGGATGCGGAACAGAACAGGTTTGTCCCAAAGGTGATCTTTCATCCAAGCGGGATAATGATAGGGTTCGAGCACGTGACTTTTGCCCCGATAGACCTGTGTGGATTCAACAATTAGAGGCTACCATGAAACGATTCTTCTATGCGGTTGCCATGACGGCAGGTCTGTGGCCTGCGCCACTCCAGTCACAGATCTACGACACGTATGTTACAGAAACAAATGTGACATATGTATGTTACGATCAGGTAGCGCCGATTCCCGGGCATCCTGAGCTGGTCTTGGGCGCCGACGGAGAATGTCGCGTCAGGCCAGGCCCAGCACGATGCACTCAATCGTTCATACCCGCAATGCCCCTGATAAGCTTCATAGACCTGATAATCCTGGACGACTTTGCTGGCGACGGGCAGGATTCACATGTCTATGTTGTTTTGCGGTCCGGGTCAATAGACGGCCCGATTATCGCATCGACCGACCCCGTTACAATCCCGAACGGTTACCAAAACTTCAATAATGAGTGGACAAGGTTCATGTTTCGGTCGGGAGTGAGCATCCACCCATTTGAGACGTATTATTTCCAGCCCGCAGTTCAACCTAGCTCGCTCGGTATTTCTGTTAAAGCATCGTTTTCCCAGTACACAGCAGGAATACTTTATTACGGCACAAAGCCTTCCTTGGGGCCGGATATATATTTCAGGGAAGGATGTATTGATGTGTATCCCATTCCCGAACCTTCAACCGTTACGCTGGCGCTGGTCGGGTTGCCGGCTTTGGCATGGGCGATGCGCAAACGCGAAAGGCCTTCGTTGCGTTGAGGCACCGTCCGAGCTCAAGGCGTGACCTTGTTGGACACGGCGCGGACCGGTGCGCAGGCGGCAGCCAGTTCAGCTCGCGCGAACACCGAGTCTGGCACAAAATCCGTCACTGGCACTCTGAACAGCCGACATTCTCCCCCACAGCCCTCGGACCGCTCCCGCCGAGCCAGGTCAATCCTCACGTTTTGTTAATCCGTCCAAACAACGCGCACAGCCACGCCAGTCCAGCCTGCTCAACTCTTTCCTCGGGCCAGCCAACCCGTTCAATCCTGGCCAACGCCCCCGTTCTCATCAACAGCGGGCGTGAACTGCATCAGCCTGCAGTCTCAAAATCCTGGCCAATCGTTCGAAACGTGCACGCTTCTTGCCCGCACCCAACCGGTGAGCATTCGGCCGCCGGATTTGCGTTATCGAAACTGGTCAAAGATCGGTTAACAGATTGATGCGCCCGAGACGGGCGCGCTCCCGGCGCGATTGCTTTCACCAACGCGCTGCGGTAGCGTGTGAACAGGCTTGACGCTGACGTGTTTGGAACGGACCATTGATGCGTTAAGCGTAACCCAAGTTAACAACGGGAAAGGATTGCGTGTCTGCTACGGGACCAACTGAAACGGCACTTCCAGAAAAGGGAAGTATTTTCACCGGAGTAAAACCCTATCATTGGCTGGTGGTAATAATTGCGTCGTGCGGGTGGCTGTTCGACTGCATGGACCAGCGGTTGTTCACACTGGCGCGTGAGTCGGCACTCAAAGACCTGCTTACTGGCGACCCAAAGAAACTGTCTGACATCACAAAATATCTCGGGCTTGCGACCACGGCGATGATGGTTGGCTGGGCAACAGGCGGAATAATTTTCGGAGTGCTCAGCGACAAATGGGGCCGGGTGAAAACCATGGCGGCGACTTTGTTGGTTTATTCCGGGTTTACCGGTTTGTGCGGAATTGCTCAGGGGTGGGTGGACTTTGTGTTCTATCGGTTTCTTGTCGGGCTTGGTGTGGGTGGGATGTTTGGGGCGGCGACGACGCTTGTGGCCGAAAGTGTTCCCGGGCGTTTCAGGACAGCGGCGCTCGGTTCATTGCAGGCGTTGTCTGCGTTGGGCAACATGATTGGCGCCACGCTGAGCTTGGCCATCAACCCCGGTCAGGAAAACTTCTGGGCCGGGCTTGCGGGGTGGCGGGTGTTGTTCTTTGTTGGGATCGTACCAGCCGTTTTGGTTGTACCGGTCATCCTGATTCTGAAGGAACCCGAACCGTGGCTGAGGGCGAAAGCCGAAGCGAAAGCGTCAGGTGCAAAGGATCAGCAGGGCAAGACGTCTGCACAGGCGAAGCGGATAGGGTCGGTTGCCGATCTGTTCGGACATCCACGGTGGCGACGAAGCACGCTGGTTGGGATATGTCTTGGTTTGTCGGGAATGGTCGGGTTGTGGGCCATCGGGTTCTTTTCACCGGAGCTGATTTCAACTGCGTTGAAAGAACAGCCGTTGAAACCGAAAGACATCCTGCAACACGAGGCGATCGTGAGCGCGCTTGCAACGCCGCCGAACGCAGCCGTGGCGCATATCAAGAGCAAGATCAAGCCCGAAGCGCTCGCGCAAATTCAATCGACAGACAGCCGGATCGCGAAAGAGGCGGTTTTGTCGGAGTTGAACCGTCTTATCTCGCAAGAGTCTTTGTATGCCGAGGAAGCGTTCAAGGAGTTTGAACTGAAAAAGAGCACGCAGAACCTCGTGCAGCAGTTGGGCAAGAAACAATCCAAACCCGACCAAATGTTCCTGAACCGACAGCTCCTGGAGCAGGTTTTTCCGAACGCGATTTCGGAGCTGCAGAAGACAATGGACAGCGTGCGCGGGAAAGGGATGCGGCTTCAGGACGTTGGCGCGTTGTTGGGCATGTTCGCTTTTACGTTCATGGCGTCAGTGTTCAGCCGTCGCCTTGCGTTTTTCCTGTCGTTCGCGATGTGTTTTGTGGTGACGGCGTTTGTGTTCAAATCGCTGAAATCGGCTGAAGACGCTTACTGGATGCTGCCGTTGATGGGGTTTGCACAGTTGGCCGTGTTTGCCGGTTACTCGATCTATTTTCCGGAGATTTATCCGACGCGGTTGCGGGGGACCGGCGTTGGTTTCTGCTATAACACGGTGAGGTATCTTGCCGCGCCGTTCCCGTCGCTCCTTGGCTGGCTGAGCACGCAAATGCCGTTCCGCACAGCGGCAATTCTCATGTCCGGAATCTACCTGCTCGGGATCGTGGCTTTGATTTGGGCGCCTGAGACAAAAGGTCAGCCCTTGCCCGAAGACTGAGATGAAGTCATGACGCCGGAAAAATGGAAGCTGCTGGTGCACTGTGCTCGTGGCGGAGAAACCGAAACACCGCTGGTGGCTCTGATAGTTGACAGCCCGTGGATTCCGGGGCATGTCGGAATCTCCACCTTCGACTATGTGACCCTGCCGGAGGTGTGGTTCGAGGCCAACCTCGCGATCGAACGCGAATTCCCCGATGTGATTTTTCTTCCCGGGTTTTGGGCTGAGGTGGGCATGGCCACCGAACCGAGCGGTTTCGGGTGCAAGTTCAGGTTCTCGGCAAACAGCCCGCCGTCTGTGCTGCCGGTCATTTGCAACCCAAAGGAATTGGGCGGTTTGGAAGTGCCAAATCCACTCACAGACGGTCTCATGCCGTTTGTTTTGAATTTCTATCGGCGGATGAAGTCTCGCATAAATGCCGCGGGCCACGTGATCAAGATGGTTGCTGCGCGCGGGCCGCTGACAGTGGCGTCCCATTTGCTCGGTGTGACAGGATTTCTCGAGTGCATGAAGCTGGACGGCACTGCAACGCATGATTTGTTGCGCATCACAACGGCGCTTGTGAAAGACTGGTTGCACGCACAGGCTGAGGCAGCCGGCGATGTCGAGGGCATCCTTGTCTTGGATGATATATCGGGCATGATGGGGCCGAAGGATTATCTCGAGTTTGCGCACCCGTATTTGAAAGAGGTGTTCGACGCTTTTCCAGGCGCGATCAAAATGTTCCATAACGACACCGACAACACTGTCCCATATCGTTATCTCGCCGGGCTGGGCATTGACCTTTTCAATTTCACCCACCTTCAACCGCTGTCGAAGGTGCGCACATTGGTCGGCGACGATATTTGTCTTGTTGGAAATGTTCCGCCGTTGGAAGTGCTTGCACAGGGCACTCAGCAGGATGTGGCTGCAAGCGCGGCGGAATGTCTGCGACAACATCCGGCGCGCAAGAGATTCATTCTTTCAGCCGGTGGCGGGACTTCGCCGGGCACGCCCGGGGACAACATCCGCGCGTTGGTCGCTGCGGCACGGCGCCATGGGTTATAGTATGATGACGTTGGGGAATTTGCGCAGAAATCGGGAGACAGCGGATCGTTCGAGACAGTTGAGGTCAAACCGTTCATCCGCCTGTGAAAACATTGTCTCGCCTGGCGGGCGACGAAGTCGCCCCGTTCGGTGCGGCGCGACAGAGTGTCTGGCTTGCAACGAACGCATTTACCTCGCAGCGATCATTTGGTTGCGGCAGCGCCGCGGTGATAAACAAGCGCATGCCCGCAATCGCCAGCGTCGGTCAGCGGAAAAGTTCCTGCTGACCGGGAAAATGCCTGGGACTGATTCCGTAGAGAGGGACAACCGGCGCGGTTTGAATACACACGCAACCAAGTTCATGCGTTCGGTCGCCAGGAAAGGTTTATGATCAAAGTAGCAATTGTTGGCACAGGCGCGATTTCAGACAGCCACATTCAGGCTTATCTGAGGTTTCGCGACCGTTGTGAGATAGTGGCGGTTGCCGATCTTCAAGTTGAGAAGGCACGAATGAAAGCAGCCCAATACGGGTTGAATGTTCCCGTATTCAAGACGGCGCATGATATGATCAGCGGGGTGGAATTCGATTTGGCATCGGTGTGTCTTCCACCGTTCGAGCATGCGCCGGCGAGCGTCGCTCTGTTCGAAGCGGGGAAACACGTTCTGGTGGAAAAGCCGATGGCGCCGTCGTTGGCCGAATGCGATGCGATGATTGAAGCGTCGCGCAAGTCGGGGCGATTGTTGTCGGTGGTGGCGCAAAACCGGTTCAAAACGGCGGTTCAACGGCTGAAGCGGGTGTTGGATTCCGGCATTGCGGGGCGGATTCTGCACGCGCAAGTCGATTCGTTCTGGTGGCGCGGGAGCAGGTATTACGATTTGTGGTGGCGCGGCACATGGGAAAAGGAAGGGGGCGGATGCACGATCAATCACGCCGTTCACCAGATTGACCTGTTTCTCTGGATGCGCGGGGTGCCGCGGCAGGTCGATGCGTTCATGGCCAATCTCAATCACGACAATTCCGAAGTGGAAGATTTTTCGACCGCATTGCTTGTCTATCCGGATGGCGGGGTCGGGCAGATAACGGCGTCCCTTGTTCATCACGGGGAGGAACAACAGATTGTATTTCAGGGTGAAAACGCGCGCGTGGGGATACCCTGGCGCGTGTGCGCATCGCGTCAGCGTGACAACGGATTCCCGGAGGAAAACGCCAGGTTGGCGGGCGAAATCCAAGCGTTGCATGATTCACTGCCGCCACTGAGGTTCGAGGGGCATGATGGACAGGTATTGAACATGTTGGCCGCAATCGAGGGCGGCGAACGGCTGCTGATCGACGGAGTGGAAGGCCGTCGTCCGATCGAACTGATCACGGCGATTTATCAATCGGCCCATTTGGGTGCGAAGGTAGAAATCCCATTGCCGGAGTCGGCTCCGTTCTACACGCGGGACGGCATATTGAAGAACGCGCACCGTTTTCATCAAAAAACGCGATCGGTGGAAAGTTTCAGGGACAACAGGATCACATTTGGAAGAGATTACGGTGCGTAACGACTCCGCGAATCTCCCATCACAGCAACAGGAAAAAAGGTGTCGGTCAAGCTTGTCGGCTGACGGGGCACGGAGCGTCAAGAACAGTGCGTCGAAACTGCTGTGAGCCGGGATCAGAAAGAGCGTGGTTCACTGGCCGACGTTATTGGTTATCTGGACTGCGCCGGTGCTGCGGTTGATGATGCGGACCGGGCCGGTCATGAGGTTGTCGGTTATGATGGCACGTCGGACACCCTCGCCCAGCTCGATCTGGGCCTTGGGTTCCCTGAACTCGCAACCGCGAACGATAACAGAACCGTCGTTGGCTTGAATTGCGTGGCGGCCTTCTTTTGGTTTGTCCCATTGAACAAACGTGCAATCGCCGAATCCGACAGTGCCGCGGCCGGCGATTTTTGCGATTTGATTGCATGGTCCCCAGAACGCGCAGTTGACAAATCGCACCGTGCCCGTGTGCGTGCTCTTGACTTCAACCATGGTCGGATCGAGCCCGTGAAAAGACACGAATTCGCCGTTGGTGATCAACAAACCGAAAGGAGCCGATTCTTCCACGACAACAGCGGTGTAACAATCATCGGCGCCGATGCCGAGGAAATTGCCGTTGCAAACTCCTGCGCTGGTTTTGATGAAGTGGTAGCCCACCGAGTATCCGAAACAGAACGTGTTGAAAACGTACTGCCAATCAGTGCGCCCAAAAGTGAATGCAACGCCGTTGGTCATTTGCCAGCCGAACAGCGTTGGTTTCACGCTCCACCATGGGTTGAAATGGACGTTTTCGATTCTGCCGATGTCGTATATTTGGTCCACGTAAATGCCGCGGCGGAGCGGCTGGCCGTGAATGTCGCGGATCAAATGGCGCTCGTTTTTCGAGGCGTCGATTCCGTTATACGGGTTCAAGAGTTCGACGGACAGGACAGCCGGGTTCTTGCCGCGCATCGCAATTGCCCACGGATAAGGGTCGGGCACGTCGTCGATCTTCTGTTTCGGGTAATAGATGACGACACCTTTGAGGGTGCTGTTGTGGTTGAGTGTGATGAATGGCGGACCGTTCTCGTTGCCGGCGTTTTCGGTTACGAGAAAAGTGGTGCCATCGTCCGTGGGTTTTGGCAGACCGCGATCGCGCAATCCGTTGTGGGCAGGCACGGACTCCCAAACACCGCGCAGAGTAACGGCCGGCGGCACATTGAGATGTCCGGCAAACAAGTAATTGCCGCGCGGGGCGATAACCTGTCCGCCGCCGCGTTTTGCAGCTTCATCGAGAGCTTTCTGGAAAGCGGCGGTGTCATCGGTCGTTCCATCGCCGGCGGCTCCAAAATCGCGCACGTTGAGTGAGGTTTGATCCTGGGCGATTGACATGGCTGTCAGTATCGCCAAGTACGGAACAAGGCTCTTGAGGAGGTTCATATTGCCAGGGTTCGTTTTGGTCTCAGGTCACTTTATACCACTTTCGTGAGAAATCTGGGCAGCAATCGCAAACAAGCGGATCGCTCCGCATTTTCGCCGTCGAACCGTTCAACCACTGATCCGGACCTCATTTCCGCGGTGAGCGATGAAGCCGCTCCGGGCAGTGCGATGCAGCAATGTACCGAGCTTGCAACGAACGCCTTCATTTCGTTGCGATCAGTCGGTTGCGGCTGCGCCCCGCGGGGTCGAGTGTGGGGCGGCGATCTTGTAGATGTGCACGTCCCATTCGGCGAATCGGTCAGTGAACCGCCCGTTTTGAAGGTTCATTTGCCGGTTCTCGCCGAGGACCTCGACAGGCCCGGTTTCCGCCAGCTCTCGAAGCGCAAAATCCGCCATTGTTTCCCCGGGGCGCATTGCAACCGCAAACAGGTAGAGATGGCCTCCATGAGAGCGGGCGGTCCATGCGATTGGCACGATTGCATTCGACGAATTGACCGTGATTGACTCTGTGATTGGTGGGGAGTTGATGACCGCAGCAAGGTCGCGCACTTCGCAGTTGATGCGCGTGACAGCATCGAGCATTTCAGGGTCATCAAGGAGCGCGGACTCGTTGAACTTCGGTTTCCATTCGTGAACGAACCAGATAAAACCGCGTGAGCCATGGATGATTGCCATCCATGCTTCGGCGCGGACCTGATGCGGGGTGGGTTTGGCTGTGGGATGTGATATTCTGGTGCACTCGAGGCAATTCCAGACAGGTTTTCGTCCTTCGGTCCACTTGACGAGGCGCTCGACTCCGGTGGCGACGTACCAGAGTTTGCCGCTCACCTGCGGGCGGTCGTGTACGACCGGGTAGATATCGAACGACACGATATCGCCCCCTTTGCAGTACTCGGGGTAATCCTCGGGGTGATTGCTGCGAACACCGCGCCCGTGCCAGCCGTCCCATGCGACGCCTTGGCCGAGGTTGAGGAGAACGGGTCGGGTCGGGTCTTCGTTTTTGAGTTTCTGGTAGTCTTGGATAATGCGTTCAGGCGGTATTGGTGGGCCATAGCCTTGACCGCCCGGCAACGGCTGTGCGTTGTCTGGTTCATCGCCGTGCATCCAACCAACGATGGTCGGATCGTCGCGATGGCGGCGGGCGACGTCGTTGAATTCGCAGATGACCTTCATGCCGGCTTGTTTGAGCGCGGCCAGTTGTGATTCTGTTGGACCGCGCCAGAGGCCGACGTAGGTATTAACACCTGCTTTGAGGTAGGCCTGGGCTTTTGACGGCGGTTGGAGCCAGACTGCGATTGGAAAAAAGGACGGATCATTGGGCGGCCCGTTTTGCCATTGGGCGTATGCGCCGGGGCGGGCAGTGTCGCCTGCCGTTATTGCCGCAGTTACAATGACTACCAGCAGGGATGTCGTTGTACGAATGTGGCGGATCAGACCTTCCATGGTCCGCGTTTTGGCACGTCGAGCCATGTGTTGGCCTCGTCGTCGCCGACAAACCTTTCCGTTTGTGGGTTCCATTTGAGCGGGCGGTTGTTCCAATAAGCGAGGTTGCCGAGGTGACAGACTGTGACCGAGCGCGCGCCAACTTCAACGTCGCAAATTGGGCGTTGACGACTTCGGACGCAATCCACGAAATCTTTGTAGTGGTTTGTGCTCTTGTAAAGCCTGACTGGCAACTGATCAAAGTTCTCTCGCATCAGCGATTCCGGTTCGGCCTGGAATCGGCCGCGGTCCACGCACACCTTGCCTTTTGTTCCGACAAACACGACACCGAAGTTGTATCCCTGCAATCCGCCGTGGTACATGATGGTGCCGTTGGCGTATTTGTATGTGAGCCGCTTCACGTTTCTGCCGTCCGGCGGAATGATCTCGATGGGCCCGCTTTCGTCCATTCCGAGCCCCCATTGTGCGATGTCGAAGTGGTGAGCGCCCCAATCTGTCATGCCACCGCCGGAGTACTCGCGGTAGGAACGCCAATTCGGGAAATGCTGGTGAACGATGTTCTTTGGGTCGCGGCGCGGGCTCAGAACCGAATTGTACGGTCTGAGCGGGGCCGGACCGAGCCACATGTCCCAGTCCAAACCGGGTTCGAGCGGTTCTTCGGGCAGATCACACCATTTGCTCGGGCCGCCGACGGACACATAGACCTCTTTGATTTCGCCGATTGCACCGTTACGGACAAGCATGCAGCCCTTCCAAAACGCGCTGTCGGATCGTTGCATCGAGCCCGTTTGAAAAACGCAGTCGTTTTCACGGACAGCGGTTGCCATTGCGCGGGCCTCGTGAATTGTGAGCGAAAGAGGTTTTTCGCAGTAGATGTCTTTCTTCTCTTTCGCGGCCATGACGACCGGGTAAGCATGCCAATGGTCGGGCGTTGCGATAACCACTGTATCGATATCCTTGCGTGAGATCAGCTCACGGAAATCGTTGTAAGCAGCGCATCCTTTGAAGTCCTTGTCCTGTTTGGTGGAATAAAATTCCTCGACCTTTTTCTTGTGGTACTCGCGACGGTTTGTGTCCACGTCACAGACAGCCACGACCTGGACATCCGGGTGGGGCAGGAAACAGTTCATAAGGTGGCGGCCCTGAGTGCCAGTGCCGATGAATCCCATGGTGATTCTGTTGTTGGGGCGTGATTCCGGGGCAGCAGCCCAGATGTGCGAGGGCAGCAGAAGTGGTGAAGCTGCAGTTGCTGTTGCTGCAAGGAAATGCCTGCGGGTGAGAGCAGAGTTTGTTTTCATGTTAACTTTCAACAACATTAAGCGGACTTGTCAAACGGGTCAGACAGGTCAGACTTGTTTTCTGGAGAACAGACGTACTTTTGGGATGATGAATTCAAGTTCATTTGGCTGTGTGCCGTGATTCTCACAATCAGGCCATCCAAGGGCGTTGGCGGTTTTGCAGCTCGGGCAACATGCGCCGTACAAGGGCAACGTTCTCTTCGACTTGAAAGTCGAACATGCCCACGCAAACAAAATCTGCTCCGTTCTCGAAAGCGTAACGGAACCCCGATTCAGGCCTTATAGCGCCTGCAGCAAGCGTCTTGAAGGCTATCCACGGTTTCTCGATCTCTTGCATGAAACCTATGGTTTGCTCCGGATCAAGGTCCCAATAATTGTCGGCTTTGTTGTCCACGACATCGACCGTTTCATTCGATCGCCGCGCCGACCAGTAGTTCGTGTGATGCAATGTTTTGACGTAGAAATCTGCGCCGAAGCGCCGTTTTTCGGATTCTTGTATGACTTCGAGCTTGTGCGCGCCAATGCCTGCCGGGACACCGAGTGATTTGATGAACTCGACACAGCTTCCAAGCAAATCGAGCCTGTTCTCCTTGTACCATTGGTCTCCGATGACCCCTTGGATATAGACGGCAGCAGCACCGAACTCAACCGACTGTTGTATGTTGGTTTTCCAATCGTCCACGCCGGGATGACCTTCCGCGATCCACTGCATCCGACCGCCGCGTTCTGTCCAGTAACGCTTGAAGATGTCCATTGGTTTCTTGCGTGGATCAGCAATGATTGTGTTGATGCCGTGTTCCTCCATCAACTGGAGCGTCTCCAACACTTTTTCTTCAGTGTTGTAAGCGCGCATGAGCGATGGAACATAGTGAAGATCTCTTGAATGCGCCCATCCACTGATCAGATTCCCGCCGGAAATCAACCGACTGACGGTCAGTTTACCGATCCTGCCTGTGGGCAAAGTGCCTTTCGACCCGGGCAAAACGGGTCTGACTGCCGTGGGCGCCGATGTTCGGACGTTGTTGGGTTGACCCGAAGCCGCCGCATGTGCCGACGTTGCTCCTGCTGCGATCCCGGTTGCAGCGCGCGTGATAAAGCTCCGTCGCGTGAGTCTAAGATTCATGTAGCATTGAATTCATTTTGAGCAAGTTTGTGCCAGCGAGACGATTTGATCAAAACCAAAATGAACCCTGAGACTGTGCTTGCATTCGGAGCGACAAAACTGTAGCAACTTTAGATAGTTTAGAAAGCTTATGTACACAATTCTTGGCAAGGACGGACAGGAATACGGTCCAGTGACAGAGGCGGAAGTCCGGCAGTGGATAGCAGAAGGACGAGTGAATGCTGTCACGCCGATGCGCAGACAAGACGCTCCCGAATGGCGACCGGCAAGAGAATTTGTCGAGTTCGCCGAAGCTCTCCGTGCGCCGGATTCGCCAAATGCACCGCCGCGGATTACCCCGGGACAGCCGGTTGCGCCTGAACAATTCGGCGGCTCTGCACCAGAGGGTAAAACCAGCGGACTGGCGATCGCATCGCTCATACTGGGCGTTCTGGGGATCGTGACTTGCGGTCTGACTGCTGTGGCAGGGTTGATACTCGGCATCGTGGCGTTAAACAAGAGCTCGAAAACGCGTGATCATTCCGCGCGTGGTTTGGCACTTGCAGGGACGATAGTATCGGCGGTGTTTCTTGTGCTGCTTCCGGTGCTTGCGGGCATGTTGTTGCCGGCATTGGCCACCGCCAAACAGAAAGCGTCGAACGTCCAATGTGTTAATAATGTCAAGCAGCTCTGCCTTGGTCTCATGATTTATGCCGACGAAAACAACGGCGCGCTGCCATTGGCGGACAAGTGGTGTGACGCGATAGTTTCTTACGTGGGCAACGAAGGTGTTTTCAAATGCCCGGAAGGAGCCAATACGGAACGTGCACATTACGGGTTCAACCGCAAACTGAGCGGAGTGTCACTCAAGCAAATCGAATCGCCTGCGACAACGGTGATGATTTTCGAGATGTCTGGAGGGTGGAATTCGAGCGGCGGCCCTGACGAGATACTGGCCACACCGCGGCACAAGTCGGTTGTGATTGGGTTTGCCGACGGCCATTGTGAGACGGTACCGGTTGGAGGGCGACTGAAGACGCTTCGCTGGGACCCGTAGGCCGGCTGGAGCGATTGAACAGGCGCGGTGGGCAGGCAAATCAAACACGATATTCGGCGACTGTTTTTCGTTGCCAACGCGGAAAATCACGGGTATCAATTTGCCGAACGTCTGAACTACAACAAACAATTCTATTGCTATGGCTCAACCAGTATTTCATCCGAGCGTGGAAGGCGCCCAACACGGCGCAAAATCTCTGGCACAGTTCCTCGATTACGCAAAGGCTGCGGGCGCAGTGGGCGTGCAGCCGTCCAATTACATGCTGCAGGACGGCAACAAACTGAAGTCCGCAAAGGAAATCAAACAGACATTCGAGCAACGCGGGATGTTGCTAGACGGCATATCATGTCATTGTATCACCTGGGTCCACACGACTGCGTGGACCGGGAGTCCGACCATTCGACCGTTCATACCGGCGGACGTGGCCAAACAATCGGTCGATAAGATCGAGAAATGGGCCGAGGATTACATGATGCGGTTGTTCGACCTCGCGGCTGAATTGGGCGTGAAAGTACTGCCGATGTTCTGGGGCGTGGCGTTTGGATGGGAAGTTGCCACCGGCTATCCGTGGGGCTTCTGGAAGGGCGGCGATTACGACCTCATCGAGGAGGGCAAGGAACGTTTCGTGAAAAAGACGGCCAAGATCAGAAAAAAGGCCAGCAGCATGGGCATTTACCTGTGCCACGAGATTCATCCCGGAACAGCCGCTGTCTGTGCGGACGATTTCAACGTGCTCGTCGAGATTTGCGACGGCGACAAATGCCTTGCGGTCAATGCGGACCCGTCTCACTGCTGGGAGGGTGAGAGCTGGGAGACAAGGTTCAGGAAGGTGGCGGACCGAGTTTACGCATGTCACGTGAAAAATCATGTCGTGCGTCCCGGGTTCCCACTCCGTCGGATGGCACCGGACTGGCCGGACCGTGCGATGCAATTCGTTGATATACCATCAGGCGACCTGAACATGGTCAGGTACGCGGAAATGCTAATCAACATCGGCTACGCGAAACGCTACTGCGAGGTTATGGGGCGCAAGACGGCTCCGCTTATTGTCGAGGCTGAAAGCGCTTATCGTGACATTGACGCTACAAGCGCCAATGGGATTGCTTACGTTCGCGATTATCTCTGCTTTCCGATAGCTGCAGGAAGTTTCGAGGACGGCATGGGCGCCTAAAACGGTGGTCTGCCTTGAACATTTGATGGTCATATGAAACCCCGCGTCGAGAAAGCGCGGGGTTTCTTGTTGCGTTTGCCTGTGCAGAAGCCCGCAGCCGGCACAAAATGAATCTCGTCTTCCGGGGATGGCTGAGTAGTGACGGGTGACGCAGCATGATTTCGCGCGGGCCGTATGATCAAGAAAGTGATCATTGTCGAAAAAGACTTGATACAACGCAGGACTTCACTATGAAACCCACCACACTGTCCGTGTGTAATCGGCGTCAGTTCCTCGCTGCGTTGGGCGCGGCCGCAACCGCCGGTTCGCTGTCGGCCGCCGCTCCGGCAAAAGTGCGCCTTGCGGTGACCACCGACGAGATTGACGAAGACCTTGCGACCGCCATCTCAATGCTCGACGAGTTCGGATTGCACTACGTCGAAATCCGCAATCTGTGGGGCAAATACAACACCGCCCAGCCATTGGAAAAAATCCGCGAAGCAAAAGCAATGCTCGATCGAAGCAACCTCAAAACCTGCGTCCTCGACACCAGCTTTTTCAAAATCCCTTTGCCGCCCGAAACACCGGATGGCAATGCCAAACTTGATGAACAGTGGCAATTGCTGGACAAGGCGTTCGAACGGGCTGCCATACTTGACGTGGATTGTCTGCGAATCTTTGCCTTCATGTCCGATCCGGCAAGAAACCGCCCCACCGATGCGGAATACAGTCGCATCGCCGAACTGCTGGGCGAAGCGGCACGCCGCGCGCGAGCAAGGCAGATGCGACTGGCGATTGAAAACGTGAGCGGCAGCTACGTGGCCACCGGCGCTGATGCCGCTCGTTTGCTGAAACTCGTCAAGGACACCGCCATTGGGCTCACATGGGACCCGAACAATGCCGGCATGAGCGGCGAAAAAGCATTTCCCGACGGTTATCAGTCGCTGGACCCGGCACGCATTCTGCACGTGCATTTGCGAGATTACCGCCACGGAGCGGACGGCAAAGTAGAATGGTGCGCCGTGGGTCAGGGCGAATTCGACAACCTCGGCCAGATACGCGCTCTGTTGCGCGACAAATATAAGGGCTATTTTGCCTTGGAAACCCATTATCGCAGTCCCCAAGGCAAAGCCCATGCCACGCGCACATCTCTCACCGCGCTGCTCAAAATCATTGAAAAGGTGTAGCGCAGATGTCGGCTCAGCGACTGGAATAATCTGCGTAGCAATCGCAGGTTGGCAGATTCAGATAACGGAAGAAGACAAACGGGTCCTTCGAAGTCTTTGGTCACCACACGCTCTGCAGAATCGAAGTCAATGCCGTCGGTCTGTCCTGCCAACATTGCACGGAGTTGTTCCGTGAGACCCTCGCTTTCAAGAGCGTCCATGTGTTGTGGTGGGTTGTGAGGCGCAGGTCAGAACCGACCAACGCCGGCGGTTTGTGGCGTCGGAATTGGATTCTGACTCGGCCCGTCCGCCTTGGGTCGGTTAGTCTTGTTCGACATCGCCATTTCGATCACTGGCACCGGCCCTCGTCCACACCAAAGCAAAGCCACTCGGCGTTCCGGCGTTTGCGGAAGCCTCCTGTGGTAACGCCACAAGGCCGAGGGCAACGAGCAAGAGAGATCGAGCGCGCTCATGTCTGACGTCAAGCAGAGCGACCGGAGTCACCTGGCAATGGTGTTGGATTTGTCTGAGGCTGAACCGGCAGGCTCTGGTTCGTCGGGCGAAAGTGTTTCGAGGTAAAGCTCGGCGGCCTCGCGCAGGTTTGCAAGGGCTTCTTCAACCGTGTCGCCCTGGGTTTGGCACCCCTTCAATTCCGGGCAATAAGCGTAATAGCCGTCCTTGTCCCCCTCAATGATCGCGGCGAACTTGAACGTCTTCATTTCGATACATTCTACGTATGCAGCGCCATAGGTCAAAGTCTATTGTCGAGTGTAGCTGCCGACATCAATTCACCATCTTGTCGCCGTGGCCGGACAAAAGCTGATTGTACTGAACCATCGAGGCCGCAGCGGGGAGCGAAGAGAACACTGTCGGCTGGATGCGCATATTTCCAAGGGCAGGCTCAAGCTTCATCTATACCCGAGCAATTCTTCTACATCGATTCCAATATCTTTGGCAATTTGCCGCAGCAGTAGAATACGGGGACAGACACGCAATTGTGGCCGGTGAACCAGTGAACCGGTCGCCGGTGTTTCAATCCGCGCGCGGCGCTTTCGCACGGAGTGACCTACCGGCCACCGGCCACCGCCACACCGGCCACCGGATTTCAATCCGCGCCCCGCGCT
>Ga0315298_1004693_pt1 | contig 20165 bp, 16 predicted proteins | sample WHS_1_MG_FD_203077 | JGI IMG/M metagenome (GOLD analysis project Ga0315298, IMG submission 203077) | Extremophilic microbial mat communities from Washburn Hot Springs, YNP, Wyoming, USA - WHS_1_MG | ecosystem: Environmental > Aquatic > Thermal springs > Hot (42-90C) | place: USA: Wyoming...
ACCTCCGGCAGCTCTCCACCTCGTGTTGCCACGACGCAGTAGCCTTCGGTTACAGGCCGGTGAACGCTCGGCCTGGCGGGGACTTCCACCCCGCTGTGTGGGCGCCTTCGCAGGCGCACTAGTGCGGGCCTTCGGCCCCTGGATTGTGGAAGGTGATGTGGGGCAGTGCTCCGCGCTGGTATGGTTCGGGACGTCTGCGGTTTCATCACTGATTGCGCCGCGTGGAAGTTGGAAAGTAAGAGCCACTAAACTTGTAATGGCATGCATGGGGCTGATTGCGTTGCATGAGTGGACTGTATTACTATATGGAGAAATCGATTATTTTTGCGAAGATTTCCAGACTGCGAGTTTGCTCAATTTGCCACCAGAGTGCGGCCTTTGGAGTCGAGTATAATACTGGGTAATCTGCGCGGAAATTGCAGATCAGCGCGTGCTTCGAGACTTTTGCCTTCGAACTTTTCGGCCACTGATCCCACTCGCATCTGCACCCCCGTTGGCGACGAAGTCGCCCCTTTCAGCGCGGCGCGGCGGAGTGCCAAGCCTGCAACGAACGCATTTATCTCGCCGCGGTCCTTTGGTTTCGGCTGCGCCGCGCTTGAGATATTGGCGTAAGCGGAGGGCCGATTTGCTGGCCCGGAGCCGCCGATGCGTTTCATTGACGCGAGATTACTTCTTCGGCCACCTTGCGAGCACCTTTGGAGCCGAGGACAAACCGACCTGATCGGCTTTGGGAGTGTAAAGCGGTTCGACCGAGGTAACGGAACCGTCTTCCGCGCGCAGGTTCACAGCGGCTGTGACCACACTACCCGGTTTACTTGGGTCTGTTTCACGAGCTTCGCTGGCTGGAAGCAGATAAAATCGCTCCTTTCCGCCCTGGGCGATCTTCAGCGTGAAGTCGCAGCCACCTTTCGGCGAGAATATTTTTTGCGCCAACTCACGGTCTGTTGTCTGACGCGGGTCAAACGTTCGGATCAAGTTTCCCCGGTAAGGCCCGATGGGCGGGTAAACCATGTTCACATCGGCATCCGCCGTTGCCATGGCTGCCATGACGCTGATTACGGGCAAATCGCAGGCGATGGGATAATTCACGCCGTCACTCTCGACCTTGCGCGTGTAATCTCCGGTGGTGTCGTCCCATTTGTAATAGTTACCTTCGCGCGGGATTGCGACACGGCGTTCGAGAAACTGTTGGATTCTGTAAACATTGTAATCCGAAAAGTGCCGCAGAAGGAACGGTTCCTCCTGGTCGCCGCTGCCGCCACCCTGCATTGGGTCGGCCTTGTAAGTCCCGGCGAGCCAACGGGCGCTACTCCGTTGAACCGTCGGCGGAATGAACGTTCGCGAAGGCAGATCAAACGCCCAGGTCGGACCGACGTGAACCGAATTGAAGACCTTCGGCGGTTGAATGCCGTACATTTCACCGCGATATGGATAGGTTTTTTCCTCACCAATATGCGGCAGGCCAAGCGCGTGGCCGAGTTCGTGATGCATGATGCCGGGGTTCAACCCGCCAACGCCGTTGAAGCCGCCAGCCTGTCCGCCTGCCGGCACGCCGAGGATGTTGATGTAGCACATCGCGACGTCACGATTTCCGCCCGCACGCGACAACGCCCACACCCATTGCAAGGCGGCGGCCTGTTCGCCGTCGAATTTCGCGCAGGTTTTCTTCTGGTATTCTTGAGGCGATGAAACACGCGCCGCCGGCAAACCGCCTCTTGCAGGAACCACCAGTTCGGGGAAGTTGATTCCGCGCACGCGTTCGATCACCAATCCGGCCACCGGCCACTTGGCTTCCAATTCCTTGAAAAAGTTCGGTGGATAATCATTCGTGCCCCGACCGAAGTAATGCACGTCGAACATCTTCATCTGCACCACGGTTGGCGCGCCCACGTTGATGTCATGTCGAACCACGCTGGCACCAGCGCGCACTTCAACAACCATGCCTTTGCGAACCAACCGCGCGGGAATCATCGCCGTGAAACTGTCTTCGTACCGATGTTGTACGACGCCCGGCTCGGAAGGCAGCGATTTGGGCAGAATCGCGGGGCCTTTGAGCGTGAGCGTGTTGGTTTCTCCGCCGCTCATGATGTGTGCGACGACTTCGGGCGCCGGCCCGCCTGTTGGCGATATGACGTGCACTTTCAGCAACGTCTCCCGATTCCCGGTCAACCTGAAGTATGGCTGGTCCGGCTTCATCACGTGGGTTTGAGCCAGAAACACAGCCTCAATGCGTGCATCGGGGGATTGAGTCTGGCCTGCCTGCACATGGCCGGACATCTGACTGCACACAACCATAAGGCAACAAGCCAGAATCGCCGTTGAGTTGTGGGATTGCCGGTTTGATTTGATGTGCATCTGTTCTTTAATGGCTCTGCTTTTCTAAACTAACGGTTTTGAGTGATTGTCTTTCGAGCCAGTTCAGTGAACCGATCCGTGTGTTCCTGCCAAACTCGTTCGAGTTCCTTGACCTTTTCGGGCATTTTGCCGGCGAGATTCACCTGCTCGGCACGATCGGTTCGCATGTCGTAGAGTTCCCACGGGTCTCCCTTGGCGGCGACAAGTTTCCAGTTGCCCACGCGGACAGCCCGATTGTCCTCGTGCAGCCACCAAAGACAATCTCGTGCGATTTCGACATCCTTTGCGAATGCAGGAACAAGGCTCAGACCGGGCGCCTCTGGGATCGGTTCACCGTTCCATTCTTTCGGTTTCTGGATTCCAACCACTTCAAGTATGGTTGGCACGATGTCGATAAAATGCCCGGGTGTGTGACGAAGTTCGCCCCGGGCTTTGATGCCGGCTGGCCAGTGTACAATCAAAGGCGTGCTGATACCGCCTTCATGGACCCAGGTCTTGTGTCTGCGAAACGGAGTATTGCATGCACTTGAAAACCCCGGGCCGAGGCAGAGATAACTCTTTGCACTGCCCGGCGGCGCGGTCGGATCATGTCCGCCATCGCGCACCATTATCTCGGCACTGGCGCCGTTGTCAGAAGCAAAGAAAATGAGCGTGTTCTCGAGCGCCTTCATTGCTTTTAGCTGGGTAATGATGCGCCCGATTTCGCGATCCATGCGGTCCACCATTGCTGCGTGAATCGCCATTTTTGTTGCCTGGAAACGGCGCTGTTCCTCTGTTAACTCGCTCCACGGCAGTGGGCGGTTCACTTCACCGGTACCGAGCTGTTTCAGTGCGTCTGGGTAATTATATGGCGGGCCGACGTTGCGCTCGAGGGCCGAAAGACTCGTGTTAACAATACCCATTTCCTTCTGTCGGCGGAATCGGCTTTCGCGCATCACTTCCCAGCCTGTCAGGTACTTGTCGCGATATTTTGCAATGTCCTCCGGCAAAGCGTGCAGAGGGAAGTGGGGTGCAATGAAGGCAACGTAATGGAAAAACGGTCGGTCCGGACAATTCTGTGCATGGTCTTTCAAGCAATCGATCGCGTGATCGGCAGTGGCGATCGTTGCGTAATAACCGCTTTCGTCTGCTGCGGGCGACACCGGCTTGTCGTCGATCAGATTCCCTGCGGCGGTAAAGTAATTCCCTTGGTTGTTCATGTTCAGTGACCGATCGAACCCGCCGTCGAGGACCTTGCCGTCCACGTGCCATTTGCCGCTGTGATAGCAGCGGTAACCGGCGGGTTTGAGAAAATCGGGCAACAACCGCGCCCATTGGGGTCGCACGCCCCGGGCGCCGCCGGGGACAGTTGGCAATGCATCGCGATGAATCTGCTGCGCATAATACCCGGTCAGAAGCGCGCCACGCGAAGGCCAGCAACGAGTCGTATTGTAAAATTGGGTGAACCGCAGCCCGTTGCTGGCAAGCGCATCGAGGTTTGGCGTCTCAATTTCACCACCGTAACAACCAACGTCCGAATACCCCATGTCATCAGCCAGAATGAAAAGGATGTTTGGCCTTGTAGGCCCGGTTTCCGCGCCATGTGCCACAGCAAGCGACAGTAATAACACAACAAAAGCTAAAACGCGCGTTGTGCCGGGCCTTTTGTGATTTTGGCTGTCAGCGTGTTTCATATACCGCACTTTCGTTTTGTGGCGTTGGCGAAGCATAGTCGGTCGCGATGGTACTATCTTGGAAAATCTGCGCAACAATCGCAGATTGCCGAATTGTTCGCGCCTTTTATCCTCAAGCTGTACGGTCATTGACTTAGTTGCGCGAACGCCGGGCTGTGTCTCTTGGTCTTGCTGCGGCCGGATCATTGCCCCACATGGCCTTGACATTACCCGCGTTCCAAACGTCCCATTTTGATTGGAGCTCTTTGACCTTGTCGGGCATGTCAGCAGCAAGATCCTTTGTCTCGCCAATATCATTTGCCAGATTGTACAGTTTGACGTCGGTTACACCTTGTCCGGCTTTGCCTGTCTGGGTATCAACGTTTCTGTCATAGCGCACAAGTTTGTAGTTGCCCATGCGGATTGCCATCTGCTGGCCGAAACGCCAATAGAGCGCGTCGTGAGGCGCACCTGTTTTCTCAGCACTCAGGAATGGCAAAAGATTAACGCCATCGAGCTTCCATTCGGGCCTGATCTGAACACCTGCCGCGGCAAGGGCCGTGGAATGCAAGTCCAGTTGGATAACAGGCGAATCGAATGTGCCCGGCTTCAAATGCCCCGGCCACGAGACTGCGAACGGCACACGGATACCGCCTTCCAACGTTGTGCGCTTGGAACCGCGCAGCGGGTCGTTGCGCGACCCGTTCACGGTTACACCCTGCATCGTCGGCCCCCCATTGTCGCTGATAAACATGACCAAGGTGGTTTTTTCGAGGCCTGTCTCGGCCAGTTTCTGGCGCACGCGGCCAACTGCCTCATCCATGGCGAGCATCATTGCAGCATAAGTGTGCCGCCGTGGATCGGTGATGTTGCTGAATCTGGCAAGGCGGTCGTCAGTAGCCTGCATTGGCGTGTGCACGGCGTTGAACGACAGGTACAAAAACCATGGCCGGCCCTTGTTTCGTTCAATGAACGAGACCGCCTCGCGACCGAATGCGTCGGTGGTGTAATCCAACTCGGAAACTTGTGTTGTACCGCGCAGAATACCCTCTGGCTTGAAGTAATCATGTGCACCGCCCAGAAAACCGAAAAACTCTGTGAACCCGCGCTGCTGCGGATGCATTGACGGGTCGGTGCCCAAATGCCATTTGCCCACCAAACCCGTCATATACCCGGCGGATCGCAACCGGTCAGCCAAGGTCTGCTCCGTCAGCGGCAATCCCTCTTTGCCACCGGAGGGATTGAACTCGTGGCCAAAGCGTGTCTGGTAACGCCCCGTCATCAGACCGGCCCGGGTGGGGGAACAATATGGCCCGGTGACATAACCGCTTGTAAAGCGTATGCCGGACTTTGCAAGGGCATCCATGTTTGGGGTGGGAATGTCCCGACACCCGTTGAACCCTGCGTCGGCATACCCCATGTCATCTGCTACAATGAGCAAAATGTTCGGTTGTGCGGCAAACAAGCTGGCTGCGGCCAGCCACAGCCAAACAACCAGCAGAACTTTTCCGATTGAGTTCCCGTGTTTCATTGATTCCGACCTTATACCATTGACGGTCAATTGACGCCGAGCAACTGTTTCATCGCTTTGCCCATTGCTTCGCCGATCAGATAATAAGTCTCCGCGTTCGAGTTCCAGTGATATCCCTGCCCGGTGGGCGAATCCTCTTTCGATCGCCAAAAAGCACGTGTGCCAACAAACGCGACGTTGCCTTTGCCACCGTTGCGTTCCGGTGATGCCGGGACGAAGCCCTGTCCCTCCATGTTTGATTGCCCGGCGAGAACAAAAACACGGACGGGCTTGGTTGCCGCCACAATATCATTCGGTGCACTCAATACAGCGATCAAAGCGGCAAATGCCTTAATGATTGCTTTCATAGAATTGTTTCCGGCGTGGCTATGGTTTTGCTGCTTGTTTTGTGACGATGGGCACGTACCCGACTTCGAGGCCGGGCGGCGGTTTCACAATCAACGCCGGGTCAACAGCCGCAAGTTTCCCGGTCTTGGGCGGTGGCAGGTACTCGCGGTCCGGTGTCCAGTACCGGTGGAGTTTTTCCACGCGCGACTGAATCTGCTCCCGCTCTTGATCGGTCAAGTCCGCATTGAGCAAGGCCGGTTGGTCGGCAAAGCGATACCAATAATAAGTCACCACACTACCGTCGCCAAGCTTCGCTTGAAACGGCCCGGCTTTCGGCCCTGGGTTTTTCCAACAGCACGTCGGTTCTTCGGGGGTAACATAAGGTTCAGTGCTGCGCTCACGCACGCGCTCAAAACGGACTTTTGCCAAACCGGTCTGAGCAGGAACATCCTCAGCACGCACCGGTACCCATTCCAACTTTTGATTTGCATTGGTCCTGAGATGATAATACTCAGGTAAAACGACCACCGAGCCATTGAAATAGTTCGTTACCCCCACCATTTCCGAATTCCATTGAAAGCCGTAAGTATTTGAATCCGGAACAACGGGTGTAGCAAAGGAACTCCAGGCCACATTCGCCCTTTTCTCCTTCGGAGTGTCGTCGGCATATATTCTCCATGTGGCACGCCCGCCCTTGCGAAACTCATGCAGATAACCGGATTCTGCGTTGATGGCTCCGCTCGCCGGAGACCCGCCCTCAAACCACTGTTTCACCGCACCCCAAAGCGCATCCTTGTTGTAGGACGTGATCCGGTGAATCACCACCGACTCACGGTCAGTCCCGCAGGGGAAAAGAGTGGGAGCCACCCGGGCGTAGGTGTCTCCATCAGGTCGCACAGCCAAAACGCATGGGATGTACTGCGTTTCCATCTGGAGGCTTCGATTGGGTTCGCTTGGCCGGCTATCCAGAAGCATGCCCCGAAACAGAGGTTCATCAATGGCGTGCCGGGACCAGAAAAATGGCGTGAAAAAAGCCACCGGTCCCTTGAAGTTGCTCGTGTTCAGAAACAATGTCCAACAATTGTTGCCGGTCGGTACATTCTTCCCCGCGGTTGTGGTCTTGGGTTCGGTCAACGGCAACGGCAGGTACCCGTAACCGAACAGTTCACCGCACGTGCCTTGTTTCAAATTCAAACCATCTGGCGGCCACAACAACCATGGCGTCAACTGTGCAACACCGTACTTGCCCATCGGTTTGTCCCAATCCCTTCCTTTGCCCGCGCCGGGTCCGTTTGCCCACTCGACAAAATCAGGAGCCACACCGCCCATGATGAACTTCGGCGTTTCTGTGGCGAATCGCGTGTCGCGCCACCAACCAAGCCCACCTTCAATATCCGAGTAAAACTTCTTTGGCGGGCCATTGGCGTCATACTGTGCAAACATCCAGGTGCCGAACAGGCCCGATTGAAATCTGTTACCCGGATAGTATTTCTGCAGTGGCCATGCAGCAGCGTACTGCGAAAACCCGGCGTTGTACGTCCCAGGGACACGTTCGATCGGCACGATCAAGTACCCGGCCATTTCTCCTTCACGTGTCTGGTACAGGGCCGTCGCTGACCGAGCGTCTCCCGCTCTTCCAAGCAGCACCACCAGTGCAGGGAGACCCAACAGATAAACTGCTTTTGATTTCATTTTCGAGACCATAATTCTTACCAATACCCGATGATACCATCGCCCGGCACCGGCGCCCAAAAGACGTAGCGCGGGTGCATGGCGCGCTGGTTCCGCCATTCAACAGAACCGTCCACCAAACCAATGTTTCCGCCCATCGACCCGATTTCCTCAGGTTCGGGCGTTTTGCCATACGCACTCTGCACAGGACCGCCACGGCCATGCGGTGACGAGGTAACATGCCATTGAGCGGTGCCCTTCTCGATAACGTCAGCCATCATGACCATCTGCGGGCTGTTGTCCGTGGATTTCTTGGGTGAGTCCCATGGCCACGGCTGTTTGCCGTAGTTACCGTCACGCGGGCGCTTGTCGTTTTCTGTGGGGTAACCCCACAGACAGTAGTATCCGACGCGCCATCCCACACCTTCGAGCAGCCGAATCCAGTTCTTTTTAGTGGGACAGGCAAGCGAATTTGTGTTCACGCGCATCTGCTTGTCGAAGTAGTCAAACGTTGTTGTCGAAAACCACGTTGCGTGGTAAGCGCCGTCGTCGCGCTTCCCACTTGGAAAGTATTCCTGGTTATCGGTGGCATACATTATGGCGGCCAAGGTGACCTGGCGGGCATTGTTGTTGCACACAACCCGACGCGCTTTCTCTTTCGCCCCGCTCAAGGCGGGTAACAACATCGCTGCCAGTATCGCGATAATCGCAATGACAACCAGCAGCTCGATCAAGGTAAATGCATTGGCTGTATTCTCGGGACGGCGCATCTGCATGATGGCCCATGCCCAGCAGGGCCGGCAGGCTGAGCCGCCGGCCACTGCACAACACTTTATAAGCCGCATGTGCACCGATCACTCGAGATTCAAGGCGAAGTTGCTTCGACGCGATAAAAACGAGCCGGGACCAACTGGCCTGAATCAATGATCGTTGTGTACGCCTCGGTCGCAACTACCCATCCTTGGGAAAATTCATCCGACACAACTGGCAACCAGCCCGAAGCTGGAACGTCCACACGATCAGTGTAAACAACCCGGTACCTGAAGCCCGGAATCGAACTAAAGGTGAACGTGCGTACTCCATCACGCAACGCAAACCCGGTCCTCGCGTCCTCAGCAGAATTCATCACTGGCGCAGGCGGAACCAAGCGGACCCGGAACGTGCTGTATCTGGTTTGCGGGAAGGGACACGATGAATCCTTGACCATGCAAGTGGCGGTGCTCACACCCACCGGGAACCAGCTTCCGCTCTCAGGAAAGTAATTTGTAGTGTACGGCGGAGTTCCGCCAACCACGACCGGCGCCGGATAACTCACCTGCACCTCACTCCAGGGATCCGTGGTGATCACCGTGACTTCGGGTGCGGTAACCGTAAGCGGTATCCCAACAACCGCAATCCCGGGTCCGCTGCTCGTGAAAACCGTGCGGTCAACATGATTGGCCCCTGGCACCGCGGAGCCTGCCCAGCATCCGTCCGCAAGTACTGTGCCCCCGGCAGAAATCTTCCCAACATACATCACTGGCCCGAGGTTTAGCTTTGCACCGCCAGTCAATTCAAACTCGGTTGTACTCATATCCACAATACCGCTGGCGCCCATGAAGTTCACCTCATCGAACGACGCACTTCCGCCACTGGTGAGCGTGTTTATCAGGTCCAGACCAATATACGTTGTCGGACCCCACGAGCTCGAGGAATAATCTACCTCCTGGGCCAGTGTGTAGTTGATCCCGTCTTCGCAATAATATGTACCAACCACCATGCCCTCCTTTTTCACTCGCAGCCAGGGTGCAAGCACTCCTGCCAAGTTGCAAGTCAACATTGAAAAGGCCCTGTTACTGGTGGTAGCCGAAATCGGGTATTGCGAGAAAGGATACCGTGCTGCATTCCCGAGAGTCGTCCAAATGCCCGCCATGTTGCCTCCGCGAGCTGTCAGATTGTCCCGTGCCATCAGACCGCCCGCGGCGTTCGTGGTACCCGTGACACGGACTTTGATGTCGAAATCACCCGTTGGCAACGGGATGTAATGAAATGAGTGGTTGTCCCTGCCGTAGGTGTCATTGATGTCATCCACAACACCGTCAACCAAGGCAAAGGTTTCATCACCAAGAAAACTTGCTGTGGCAGCCACGGCCGGTGCACCGGGAGCGCTGATGCCAATGGCTACATCAAGTCCAGCGCCTGCAATGCTCAGCGTACCACTGGCAACACTGACCAGCCGCGGACTGGATGTCGAGGGGCTGATAATGTCAGTACCGCTGAGCTTGATGGAAGCAGCCCCGTCCACAACGAGCAATGTCCCGTTGAGATTTGCGCTCTTCGCAACCGCCAGTGAGTAACCCGCGGAGTCGGTCAATTTGCCACCCGACGCCAAAAGAGTGTCCACCTGAACACCCGGTCCGGTGATGTTCACAGTACCGCCGGCGATATTCAGAGCGGTTACAACTGCTCCTCCACCCAGGTTCACTGTGCCTCCGGCAGGAACCTCGAGGGTTCTGATCACTCCGCTGGCACCGCTCAGATTAAGAGTACCAGCCTTGACCGTCGTGGTCCCAGTGTAGGTGTTTACGGCCGCCAGGGTAAGTGACCCTTCGCCCAGCTTTGTTAAACCGCCATCGCCTGTAATAGGGCTCCGGAAGGTAACGTCCCAGCCCCCCGTATCAATCTGCACGCTCTGGCCGCTTGTGATCGTTGGGATTTTGCTGGAAACGTCCAGCGAGGTCACGCCTTTGCCCGGCGGATACTGCAATATCCCGCCTTGGAAATTCAAATTGCCAGTTCCCAGACTGCCGAGCGCGGCTATTTGCAACGTCCCACCGGCAAGAACAGTACCGCCATTGGCGGTTGGCGCCCAGTATTTGCCAAAGGCCGCTTGCTCGATCCCTATAACGTCCTCAAATGTTGTGCCGATGCGCAGTTCATCGACGTTGTACCGCCCTCCGCCAAGTGAGATGTGGTTAAACGTTGTCGGGTCAACAAACCCAGTGGCGCTGTGCAGGATGCCCACACTGCCGCCATTATTGAACGCCTCTTCAGTCAGAACCGCGCCGTTGGTGAAGACCGTTATCGAAACAGTCGTGGGTGTCCATGCATCGCCCCACTCGATCTTGGCAATGCAGATAATGGGAGGGCCGTTGGTGGTCGCAGGAATCCGGATGCCTTCGCCCTCGGCACCCGCTCGACATTTCTGGTTCAGGTAGTACAGGTCCGAAGTGTTCTCGTCGAACATGCCAGCCACCAGGGCTTTCGGGGCCGCTCCCCACCCGGGTATTGCAGTGAGCCCGAAACCGACCGCCGGGCCACCGTAAACCTCATTGACCTTGCTGCCAGCGGGGTCTGAGGCATCGCCCGTCCCGATGAACACTCCAGCGCCAATGACGAACTCACAGCCGATGTAGTTGTTGTTGGCGGCAAAGTTGTGCGCCTGAATATAGCTCATCCATGTTGTCGAGCCCGGAGCGAACTTTGCGGTCACACTCGGGTCCAACTCTCGAGATGCCCACATTTGATTGGGGTCGTTGCCGTTCTCGGCAGCGTTGTGTTTCGCGGGGCTCCCGACATAGTTGCCTTTCTGGGGAACGGATGTGACGTAACCCTTCCAGAACGGCCCGTCACCATACGCGGTGCCGGGCGCAATGACCTGAAACGCATTTGTCCCGGGATAAATCGTTCCACTTCCCATGACCGTCCAAGTGCCAACCATTCCGATTGCGTGTTCGCCGCCACCAAGGCCGTCCAGAAAGCGCGCGTTCACCAAAACTCTCAGGGTGGTATTTTAGATTCCTCCTCACACCTGTCTTGGCAAATTTCAGCAACAAAATGTCAATCTCAGCACAATTGTATTACTATGCGTCGCAACTGATGAATCAGTTTGTGATTCTGAGCAAGCAGCCAATCTTCCACTTGCATTTGCGGGATGGAAGTCTGTGTTTGCCGTGGCATTCGGTGCACGTCTTGACTTCATACGCAATCAGCCATGCATCGGGCTTGTGTTTTTCGGCTTTCACGAACACCTGTTCAGCATTGTGGCAGGACATACAGCCAATGGCGATTTTGTCTCTCGGGAACATGATGTCCGGCGGCGTCCCGTTTCCGCCCGACGCCCACGATTCGTCAGCAATGTGGGCGTCGCTCTCGCCATGGCATTTTGCGCAGCCCACACCGGCGCGGGCGTGCTTCAGTGCCAGTTCCTCGGTGACAAGGTTCAAGTGACAGACCTGGCACCGGCTGTTGTCGGCCATGCCTTCAACGTGCAGGTTGTTCGAGTCACTGTCGTCCAACAGAAGCGGTTCAGCGCCGGTCTCGCCGGTCGGTTTCTTGGTGGTCGCCACTTCCTGCGCGCTGCCGGACTGAGACTGTGCCTGTTGCGCAGTCGTTCCATCGTCGGCTCTGAAAACCGACAATCCACGAACGCCGATAATCAGGAGTGCGAGCAGCAACAGTCGAAGGCCGCGTGATAATCGCCGCGAAATTTTTCGAAAAGACGGCGAGTTCTTGCTGAGACGGAAATCCCTCATTTGGGCTGTAGGATTACAGGAAGAATGGGCGTGCCCGATTCAGCATGCGAATTAGCCTGCACTTACGTTTGCGAACCGATGATAATAATCAAACGTATTCCCAATCGCGCAGCCACTGGTAGTTCGGCGCAAGGTGCGCCTGCACATGCCGGTTGAGTCCCTCGATGGCGACCTTTTCCCGCACATCGAACTGACGGCGTTCGGCCACCGCTTTGACGGCGTTATCGACTTCAGCCACGCTGTTGAGCCCGGGAATCGGGATAACAGTGTTTGTTGCGAGAATGTACCGGATGGCCAGTCTCGCACGTTTCAGGTCTTCTTCGGGTTGTCCGCTGAAAAGTGAACCGGCAGCAAACGGTTTGATGCCAAACGCGCCCACGTCACGCTGTTTCAATGCGGGAAAGAGGCTGTCCTTGGGCGCCGCCTTGCTCATCGTGGTGAAAGGGAAACACACCACATCAATCTGCGGGAAATAATCGATCATGAACTTGATCCAACGTCTGTCGTGAGACGAAAACCCGACAAAACGCGCTTTACCGGCCTTTTTGGCCTTTTCGAGTGCCTCGACGATTTCGCACGAGGTGTCGAAGCTGTGCCTGCCGCCCGGCTCGAGACATGTGATCCGCCACAGGTCGGTGTATTCCTGCTCCGAATCCCTCAGCAATTCATCCAGTGACTCGAGGAGTTTCTTTGCGGTACGATATTCTTCGTTGCGGACCTCTTTGGCGCCGTGGGAGAGGGCGAGGTACATCTTGTCGCGCCGACCTTTCAGTGCCTTGGCATCACGTTTTACCTCGTTATCCCAGCATGCGTCGATGTAGTTGATGCCCGCTTCAATGCACCGGGTTATGATTTCTGCGCGTTCAGTGTCGTTGCTTCTCGAGTGTCCGCCAAGGCAAACAGCCGAAACCATCAGACCGGTCTTGCCGAGTCTGCGATACTCCATGTTCGGATTGTAATTGAGAATCTTGGAGGTATCGATTGCTACCGGGGCTGGTTCCGCTGCCATGGCTGACCAACCACTCAAAACAGCAGCCATTCCCGCCCCGGCCATCGCTGCCTCGCGCACAAAATCTCTGCGATTCAATAGTTCAGGTTTCATTGCTGGTTTCCTTTCTACTCGATGTTTTCCTTTAACGCTGTTGGGTTTGGGACTTGAACAACGCATTCAACTCGTCTTCCGAAAGTGCACGGTCATAGACTCGAAGGTCATCTATCAACCCCTTGAACCCGCGGCCAATGCGCACCTCGAGTTCGTTTCCAGTTTCGATCGGCCACAGGTCCAACAACCCAATATCATGAATGACCGCCGGCTCACCGTCTTTGAAAAGTCGGACGTGATCATGCAAATTGGGCGGGTCAGCCTCGTTCACCACAACTGCCACGTGATGCCACGCATCATCGGCAATGCTGTCATTCATATACAGGTAGCCGCCTTTTGGCGTCACACCAATCCGACCCCTGACGTGACCGAAAATCCACATCTTGCCATGCTCGTCGGCGCCCCATGAAACGATCTCGCCCCGGTCTGTTTTCGTTTTCACCCATGCGCACACGGTTCGAGCCGCGGTGCCGGTGACACCTTTGTATCCGGGCACGCGAACCCACTGATCTTGCGCATCAAGCTTGAGAGCCTTGCCGACCTGTCCAGCCGCCGAGTGAGTTCCAAACGAGAACGCACCCTCCAAAACGCCGTCGTGCCCGTGACCTGAAGAATCCGCGGCTTTTTTGCCGCCGGTCTCGTCGAATTTCCACCAGGCAACCAAATGCGGATCTGCATCGAGCTTGTGCGCCTGTTGCGACACAGACACCGATGGTTCATTACCTGATTGTCCCGCAGCGTTCCAGAACGCAGCCGCTGCCAATGCGGCCAGTACGCCAATGTTCTTCAGTGTGCACATAGACAAACAAATCACTTGTTAGTGTCCGTTCCATTCAATCCAAAGCCACCGGCAGGTCGATGGTTTCTTGCTATCGGCATCCGCATGCCCCGCACAAAACAGGTTTTCTCGCGGCCAACCGCTCTGCAATCGCCTTCGATGTCGGCGTAACTGAAAGTCCTCCGAGCGCGGTACAACGCAACTCGCGTGGCATCTGGCCCCCGACCTGCCGCGCAGTTTCAATCACTTCGTCGAGTGGGATTACCGGATCATAGCCGGCCAGCGCCATGTTCGCGCAGGCCAGCGCGTGGCTGCCAGCCATCACGTTCTTTCCAAGGCATGGAACCTCGACGCGATTTGCCACCGGATCGCAGATCAACCCAAGCACGCTCTGCAAAGCCAGTGAAGCTGCTGCCATCGACTGCGCAAGGCTGCCCCCGGCCATGTCCGTCAGAGCAGCAGCAGCCATACAGCCTGCAGAACCGCATTCGGCCTGGCACCCGCCCAACTCAGCCGCAAATGTCCAGCGCGCGGCAATGAAAATTCCAACCAGAGCCCCGGCCAACATGCCTTTCGCCATCTCCAACTCGCCAAGCCCCATTTCTTCCGCGGTCGCAATCACGACCCCCGGCAAAGCGGCGCACGCACCCGCCGTCGGGGCAGCCACAATTGTCCCCATCGAACTTTTCACCTCCATCAGCGCGGTAATGTAAAGAACGGCACGGTTGAGCACTCCACAGTCGATCAACCGCCCGGCCTTCATCAAATCGTGAAATCGACCGCTCTGATGACCAAGGATGCGGTCTTCGTATTTCGTGCCGGCGATCCCCTGGCTGATTGACCGACGCAGGATGCGAACCAACGACAGCATCCGGTTGATCACCTCCGTCTCTGTTACCATGCCGCGGTTCATTTCGTATTCAACAGCGAGTCTCCACGCCGGAGTGTTGCGTCCTGCGTCGTAACGCAGCATCTCCGCGCAGGTTGAAAAAGGCACAGACGCGCCCTTGTGGGACACAATTGGCACCACCGGCCCCATGCGTTTTACTGCCTGAATTTTGAACGCGCCGTCGAACCGGGCGAGAATCTCGTTGCTGACGAACTCACCAGCTTTGACCTCGACCATGTGATGTCCGGCGACCTCGTGTGCGAGTACTTCATTGGCATCCACGAGCGTGGCGAGTCGGTCCGCCAGTTCACGTCCGTTGCCATGCACCCAGAGCAGCGTTTCATAGCAATCGCCCAGCATGGACACGTCGAATTCGTCCACATTCAGGACCTTGATCATACCTCCGCCGAGAGCTATTGCGCGGAGAAAATGAACCTCGCGTCCGTTGCGTAATGTCAACCGATACGTATTTGGATGCGGGTCGCCAGTATCAACAATTTCAATTCGAACGGACACGCCCGAGTCCCGCAGGATCTGCATCGCATTGGGCAGTCGCTCGTCGTCGGCTTCCCACCCCATCAACCCACCGGCCAGCCCCATGTCTGATCCCTGTGTATCGTGCGTGGTCGCCAGCGAACCGTTCCGGTCAAACTCGACAAGGACATCGTCAAATTCGCCGCCCATCAGATCACGCGCCAGCCGCCCGATTCTCAGCGCCGAGGCGCAATGCGAACTTGACGGACCACGCATCACAGGGCCGATAACATCATTGAATATGCTTACAAACATTTCATGCCACTGCGGATGTCGCTCGGTTTGCCACGATCAAACTGGCCAACCGGCGCCACCCACAAGTTTCTGGTCTTATTCGGTTCAGTTTACCTTCGCCACCGCAATTGTCTTGGCGAATTTTCACCATGAAAATGCGAAAGTCAGCACAATTCGGCAGTGATTGTCCACACCTGGAGCCCCGCAATAGCTCGGAGCCGAGGGAGCAAATCACCAAACGCAACAGCATTGCAAAACACGAGCAATTGTTTAGTCTGACGAAATCGCTCTTGATCGTATGCCCATGAGCACAGTCGGCGCAAAAATACAGACAAACAGCGTGTCCGTGCCAGTGGATGTGCTGGCCGAGTTGTTTGACCACGCTCCCGATCTTGCCTTCTTTGTGAAGGACGACGCAGGACGGTACGTCGCGGTGAACGAATCGCTCGTCAAACGGCACGGTTACCGCCACAAATCAGATGTGCTGGGCCGTCGTCCATGCGACATCTGCCCGGGCGATTTCGGTCGCCTTCCAACCGAGCAGGATGCCCAGGTCTTGCGCACCGGAAAGCCGTTGATTGATCATCTCGAACAGCAATGGTACTTACCCCGAAGACCGGTCTGGTGCCTGACCACCAAACTCCCGCTCCGCGATCCGACGGGTAAGATCATCGGTTTGATCGGTATCTCGCGCGATGTGCGGGCCCCTGTTGACCCGCGCCACATCCCCGCACAACTGGCTCTGGCACTGGAAAGTTTCGAGTCAAACCTCGCCGAGCCGGTCACACCTGCGATCCTCGCACAACGGGCCGGACTTACGCTGTCGAAATTCTCGCGACTCATTCGGCGGTTTTTTGATCTGACTCCGAATCAGTTTATAGCCTGGACAAGGCTGGTTGCTGCCGCGCGACTTTTACGCGAAACCGACATGGGAGTTTGCGAAATCGCCCACCAATGCGGATTTTACGATCACAGTGCTTTCACCCGCGCCTTTCACTCGGCAATGGGAACCACACCCACCGAGTATCGAAACGCAGTCCGCAAAACTCCCGGCAAATGAGCCCTCGAAATCTACGCCCAAAAGAAGCAGAGCGAGGTTCGGGGTCCATCGCCGGCCGACTAGTCTGTTTTGCGCTGGCCCGAACCTGACTGATTATGGTTAGAAATCGATCATGTTTGCGAAGATTTTCAGGCTGCCGGTTTGCTCAATTTGTCAGTAGAACAATTTAGAGTTGCCTGGATGCCGGCTGACGGCTACCTGGAGTTACGGAAAAGATACAGGAAATACTTGACCGGACATGGACACGCCTTTCTCATTTGGAGAGATTGGATAGAGTGATGCTGACTACCACCCGGGCCGAAACCCAAACTCGCGGTTCGGAGTATGGGCGCGGCAGGAGGAAAGCCCAGCCCGAGCCGGCCCGGCCCGATGGCCCGCCAAGCCGGCGGGTTGAAAGAGAATTGGTTGAAACAGGATTAGCCTATGAAGATGCGACTGACGCGAACAAAGTGCGGATCTGGGTGTTGCGCTTCCAGCGCGCAGACAGTCCCCCTCGACGTGCCTCTGCCAATTCCGATGGCAGGTCGATGGCCGGGTTGCCGGCTCTGGTGGGCAGCGCAGGGTTTGGGATTCACGTTAATCGAGCTGCTGGTCGTCATTGCGATCATCGCGATTCTGGCCGGAATGCTCCTTCCGGCCTTGGGCCGGGCCAAACTCAAGGCCACGCAGGCCGCCTGTTTCGGCAACCAGAAGCAATTGACCTACGCATTCCTGATGTACGCGGACGACAACAACGATCAGATATTGCGGTCCATGAAAGCCGACGGCGTGACCTGGGAATACATCGGAGGCGGCTATTGGAAAGGACCGATTCCCGGACCGGACCTGCCGGACAACATCTCGACCGGCGAGGCCCAACGGCGCGTCGAGGAAGGGCTCAGGCAGTCGCCATTTTACAAGTATGCTTCTGCACCGGCGACGTACCATTGCCCGGGCGATCTGCGGACCAAGCGATTGCAGGTGGGCAAGGGCTGGGCTTACGACAGCTACTCGAAGGCCGATCCCATGTATGGTATGGGCTGGGGAGGTATCCAGCCTTATACCAAAGCCAGCCAGGTCTCCCAGCCCAGCGAGTCAATGGTGTTCATCGAGGAAGCTGACACGCGGGATTACAACATGGGCACGTGGGTGATCGATGTTTCGCCCCCCGGATGGGTGGACCCGTTTGCAATCTTTCATGGCGGGGTGACCACGTTCGCCTTTGCCGATGGTCACTGCGAGTCGCACAAGTGGGTCGAGCCGTCCACGATCAAAGCGGCCACGGCCGCCGCGAGGGGCGATTTCTCTCAAGGGTTTTCCTGGCCCGGTGGCAACCGGCAGAACAGGGACTTTGTCTGGGTTTACGAACGGTATCGCCATGCCGGATGGAAACCGCTCTAATCGTTCCACGCACCGTGCGGGAGGTTCATACAGCCCGCCAGAGGGCCCGTTTCATGGCGAAGTGCCGGCAGCACGCTGCCCTTAGTTCGGCCTGCACCAGCCCGATCCGGGCGCGGCAGATCGCCAGCCTTCGCCTGCGCACCGAGACGTCCGTGGCCGGGATCGAGCTGTTCACGGATTGTTGCGATCCGAGCCCTGAGCACAAGCGGCCAGCCTTGAGCAACTATATGCAGGAGAAGAAAGGTTGTCCATCGCGCGGTTCTTGACCGCCAAAGCATTTTCAATATGAGCATGTTCGACACATTCGGCAAGAGCGGCAGCACCGCCGGGCGCAAGGAGAATACACTCAAGAAGCTGGCCCGGATGAACGCGGCACTGCGGCACAAGGAACCAGACCGCGTGCCGATCAGCGATTTTTTCTGGGGCGGTTTCATCGAGCGCTGGCGCCGGGAACTCAGTCTGCCTGCAGACGCCAACCCCTATTACCACTACGATCTCGATTGGATCGTCACTGTGCCGAACATGGACCCTTGGATTCGCCCGTTCGAGACCCTTAAGGAGAATGCCGAGGAAGTGGTGGTGAAGACGGGATTCGGGGCCATTGTCCACAAACATTTCAAGTACCCCATGCCGGAAATGCACGCTTGGGAGACCGACACCTTCGAAAAACTGGAGACAGCCGTGTTTGACGACCCGCGCGATCCGCGGCGATTCTTTTCAGCCGGCGACAATCAGATCGCCGGGGTGGGGGACGGTTTCCAGCGCAATTCGCCGCCGTGGATTGAGACGGTGAAATCGTTGCGACCGGATTTCCCCGTTTACGGCAGCATCATCGAGGTAAGCGAATGCCTGACCCGACTCATCGGCCAGCAGAACGCCATGCTGTGGATGGCTCAATTTCCTGAACGCATGGGGGCCGTCATCAACCGCATCGGCGCCTACTACCTCGAAATGGCAAAGGCCGAAATGGAAGCCGGGGATGGCCTGCTGGACGGCTTCGTGATCTGGGGTGATGTGGCTTACAAGAAATGCACTTTCATGTCTCCGCGCTACTGGCGGCAGTATTTCAAGCCATGGGTGGCACAAATCACCGCCGAGGCTCATGCCCATGGTCTGCCCGTGATCTACCACGGTTGCGGCAATGTAAAAGCCATCTTGCCCGATTACATCGAGATCGGCATTGACGCCTACAATCCACTTGAGGTGAAGGCTGCCATGGACGTAGTGGAACTGCGCCGGCAATACGGTCACCAGATCGGGTTCTGTGGCAACAGTGACATACAGGTCTGGGAAACCGGCGACCGCGACGCAATCCGGCGCGAAGTCTTGCGCAAGCTCAACGCGGCCAAGGGCGGCGGGATGATTTTCCAGTCGGATCACTCGGTCAGCAGCCAGGTGTCGGGCCAGACCTACGATTACATCGTAAAACTGGTGCGGGAATACGGCAGGTATCCGTTGCAACTGGCCGATTTGGACGAACCGCTGTGAGCCGGGCCGGCAAGGGAATCAAATACTATGAAACGCTACGGAATAGTGACCGGCCTCCGCGCCGAGAAGGTCCATGAATACAAACAGCGCCACGCCGCCGGGTGGCTCGACGTGCTGAAAATGATCAAGCAGTGCCACATCCAGAACTACTCGATCTACTTGCGGCAGCTTGACGACGGGCAGTATTACCTGCAAATTTGGGGTCAGCCCTTGATATTTAACATTCTCCCACTTCGCGCTGATTTTTCATACCTTTCCAGTTTGCTGCTCAGTCGTTCCACCCCTCCTCAACTCCGCATCCTCCGTCATGCGTTGACGCAGGCGCTGGGTTTGATGCGAAACCGCCGCCCCATCTGTATCATCGGCAAACAACCGTCGCCGCTCGATACCGCGGATGGTGACGTGGTAGATTGCACCTTTGAACACCACGCGGAGTTTTCTTGCCACAACAGCGCACAGACTAACCGTTCCCGACTGCAGAATCAACAAGATTGTCAAATATCAAGGGCTGACCCCAAAAGTACGGCGGCGCTGGTCAACATCGCCAGCCCGGTAATGGAGATCGAAGTATTCAACGAGATTTCCTTTTCCAACTGGTCTTTCCACTTTGGGGAGCTTTACGACTCACTGCTGATTAATGCCGTCTCGGC
>Ga0315298_1004696_pt1 | contig 20138 bp, 13 predicted proteins | sample WHS_1_MG_FD_203077 | JGI IMG/M metagenome (GOLD analysis project Ga0315298, IMG submission 203077) | Extremophilic microbial mat communities from Washburn Hot Springs, YNP, Wyoming, USA - WHS_1_MG | ecosystem: Environmental > Aquatic > Thermal springs > Hot (42-90C) | place: USA: Wyoming...
GTTTGAAGTTCTCCCGCCAGTGCCACTCCAGCACCAGGAAATTCGGTATCGCGGCGCAGACGTGGCAGGAGGCCATCGTGCCGATCGGCGACACCACGCAGTGCGGCGCCATCGGCACGTAGTAGGTGTGGGCCATGTCGGCGATCTTGCGGGCCTCCAGCAGCCCCCCCACCTTCTGGATGTCCGGCATGATGATGTCCACCGCGCGCTTCTCCAGCAAGGGACGAAAACCATGCCGCAGAAAAACGTTTTCCCCGCAGCAGATGGGCGTGTGCGTCGACTCGCGCACGTCCCGCATGGCGTCCACGTTCTCGGCCGGCACCGGCTCCTCCAGCCACATCAGTTTGAACGGCTCCAGTTCCCTGGCCACCCGCTTGGCGGTGCCCATGTCGTAACGCCCGTGCATATCCACGGCCAAGTCCACGTTCTTGGGCAGCATCTCCCGCATGTAGGCCACCTTGTCCACCATGTGCTCGATCTCGAGATTGTTGGCGGTCCAGTTGACGCGGTCGAAGCGGGCCGGGTCCCGCCCGTCGTCGATGTCGATCTTCACAGCCGTGAAACCCTGTTCGGTGATCCACTGGATGTTCTGCCTGGCCCGCGGGTCGTCGCGGCGTTCTGTCGCCGAGTCGCAATAAATCCGGATGCGGTCCCGCATCTTGCCGCCCAGCAGTTGATAGATAGGCAGGCCGACCGCCTTGCCCGCCAGGTCCCACAGGGCGATCTCCAGTCCCGTCAGCGCGGTGACGTACTGCCCGGACTGCGCCCCGGCGAAGATCCCCATCACCCGCATGCGCTCCCACAGGGCGTCCACATTCAGCGGGTCCTGCCCGATCAACATCCGCTTGAACGAGTCGATGATGGCCCCCGCGCCCTGGGCCGAGTCGGTGCACTCGCCGTGCCCGTAGATGCCCTGGTCGGTGTAGATGCGGACATGGCATGGGATGCCGTGGGTGCGCACGTAGGTCCACTTGATGTCCGTGATTTTCAGTTTCGGCCGCCGGTAGGGAGAAGTGGCCGTTTGCAGGGCTTTGGAAAGACCGGACCAGCTCAGCAGGCCGGCCGCGGTCTGAAGGAACGATCTGCGATTCATCGAGTAAGCCTTCCGTAACGCGAACTATAGCGTTTAACACTGCCCCGTCCGAAAAGTCAAGCCGTGCGCCGCAAGCCGCCATTGCCTGGTATGGTGATACGTACGGCGAAGGAGTACAGTCCCATGTCACTACGGATCCTTGTTTATGGCAGTCTGATCGCCGCCGCGGCGGCTGGCGCCGGGGCCCAGCCTCCCGGGGCCAACTACGTCGAGAGCAAGGTGCCGGCTTATCAGTTGCCCGATCCTCTGGTGCTTCAAAACGGGGAACGGGTGCGCGATGCCGCAACCTGGATGAAACGCCGGCGTCCGGAGATCCTGCGGCTGTTCCAAACCCACATGTTCGGGCGGGCGCCGGGGCGGCCGCGGGGCATGACCTTTGAACTGGCCTCCATCGAACGGGCGGCGCTGAGCGGCAAGGCGATCCGTAAAGAGGTGACCGTCAGCTTCTCCGCCGATAAGCGGGGGCCCGGGATGCGCATCCTCATCTACCTGCCCGCGCATGCGCCCAAACCGGCGCCCGTGTTCCTGGGTCTGAATTTTACCGGGAATCACTCCGTGTGCGCCGACCCGGGAATCAGTCTGGCCCAAATCTGGGTGAAAGGCGTGAAGCAGACCGCGCCCGAGGAGTCGCGCGGCCAGGCGGCATCGCGCTGGCAGGTGGACAAAGTCCTAGAACACGGCTACGGACTGGCCACCATTTATTATGGGGACATCGAGCCGGATTTCCCCGGCGGCATCCGGCACGGCGTCCGCCCGCTTTTCTACAAACCAGGCCAAACCGAACCGGACGCCGATGAGTGGGGCGCCATCGCGGCGTGGGCCTGGGGCTTGAGCCGCGCCATGGACTATCTGGAAACCGACAAGGATGTGGACGCCAGGCGCGTGGCGGTGATGGGCCACTCCCGGCTTGGAAAAACCGCCCTCTGGGCGGGAGCCCAGGACACCCGCTTCGCCCTGGTGATCTCGAACGACTCCGGCGAGGGCGGCGCGGCGATCAGCCGCCGCCGGTTCGGCGAAACGGTAAAGAATCTGAACGACCGGTTCCCCCACTGGTTCTGCGCGAACTACCGGAAGTTCAACGACCGGGAGGACGATCTGCCCTTCGACTCCCACGAGTTGATTGCGCTCATTGCCCCGCGTCCCGTCTATGTAGCCAGCGCCGCGGAGGATCTCTGGGCGGACCCCAAAGGCGAGTTCCTGGCCGCGGTTGCCGCCGGGCCGGTCTACCGCCTGCTGGGCCGGGAACCGCTCCCTTCCGCCAATATGCCGGCCGTTAATCAGCCGCTGGCGGGAACCGTCGGGTATCACGTGCGAACCGGAAAGCACGACGTGACCGCCTACGACTGGGACCAGTTTTTGGCGTTCGCCGGCCGCTGGATGGGAAAGTGAGGGGAGCGGCTGAGCCCCTACGGCCGGACCCCCCACTCCTTCCACATCACCCTTCGGACGGCATCCAGCGATTCGGTCAGATGCTGGATCGCGGCGCGGGCGCGGGTCCATTCAGGGGTGCAGGCGCCCGCCTCTAATTCCTCGGCGCCGGCCTCGGGGTGGGTGACACTCCACTGGACGGCGCAAGCATTGTAGGCTCCCACGGCTGCGGTGGCCCGGTCCCAGGCCTGCGCGATTTCGGGCCTGCCATTGTGGTAGTAGGCCATCAGAAAGCCCAGCGCCTCGCGCTCTCGCCGCCACTCCGCATCCGTCTTGTTGTACTCCGCGCGTATGGCCTCTTTCTGGCTGTCGAGCTGCTTTCGCTGCTCCGCTGCGTAGCCGGCCGGATGAAACGCGGGGCCGGTGATAAAAATCAAGTCTTCACTGGCCGACAGATACCTCCCCAGCAGCTCGTAAGCGCGCTTCACCACCGCCAGCTCGGCGCCCAGATGCTCCCGGTAGGCGACTTGCGCAAGCTCCCGGCTCCTGGCGCGATTCTGAAAGGCGGCCAGTACGAGGTTGCCCACCACTCCGGTGCCCACCAGGCTCACCAGGGCGGTAAACGCCGTGCTGGCCAGGAAACGCTCCCAGCGCGATTTCCCGGACGCCGGTTCATCTGCCATGCCGGAAAACCAAAAGGTGGGATGCCGCCGCCAGGGTGTGCACACCCACCAGCCTGTCGCCGTTCTGCGCCGCAACGGCTTTGCGCAGCGGCTCCGGCGCCAGCTTCGCCTTCAGCGCCACCACCACGTACCCGGCGCCGGCGGCACTCCCGGCGCGGCCGAACACAAACAGGCTTTTGCCGGACACGGTGGGAACGACAGCCTGGAGCTCGAACCCGTCCTCCGCCTTGGTTGCCAGGCGCTGTTCAAGCGAGTTGGCGTCGGACACATTCCACTCGACGACGCTGGCTCCCTCGTCCTGCGATCCGCCTCCGGGCGACGGGACCGGTACGGGACCGCCGCCCAACCGCAGCCGCAGCGATGTGCTGCGCCCGGGCTCGACCCGGACATCCTCCACCCGCAGAGTCGCAAACCCACTGGCAGTCACCTCCACCCGGTAAGCGCCCACGGGAAGTCCGGACACCACGAAACGGCCCGTCGCATCGGTTGTGGCGGACCTTCTGACGTTCGTGGCCAGGTTGATCGCCGTGACCTGAACGCCCGGGACAACCGCCCCGCTCGGGTCCTCGATCACTCCGGCGATTTCGCTGGTTACCGGCGACGGCACCGGCACCGGCGCCTGTGCCCCACCCGGCGCGCGGAACAGCGCCACCCCCGCCAGCGCCAGCAGGACCTTCATCCTGTAACTCCGCCGCACATGCCGCCCTCCTTGTAGCTGGTCTCATTGTGCCACGCTCCAGGCGTTCGCAACCGGGAAAAGTGTGCGCCGCCGGCCCGGCTTGACAGCGAGCACTCCGTCGTGAGGTGATGTCCGGCTGGAGGAACATCAGATGAAGCGTCGCGAATTCGTCGCCGCGGCATCGCTCGGCGCGCCCGCGCCGGCAGCCGGGGCGTGGGGCGAAACCGGCACGGGCATGCCGGCGGAACGCTCCGCGCCGAGGATTCTGGCCGTCAGCGCGCACCCGGCCGATTTCTGCTCCCGCGCCGGCGGAACCCTCATCAAACACGTCCGGGCCGGGTCGAAGGTGAAGGTCATATGGCTCACTCAGGGCGAGTCGGACGAAAGCTCGTTCCTGATCCAGCAGCGCCCCGGGATTTCCGTCGACGAGGTGCGCCGGATCCGCGAGAAAGAGGCCTTCGCCTGCGCCGAAGTGGTTGGCGCCGAGGGCAAGATGTTCGGGTTCGGCGACGGCCCCCTGCGGATGACGCCGGAGCGCATGGAGATGCTGGCGCGGGAGATGGCCGACTTCAAGCCCAACCTGATCCTGACCCACTGGAAAGATGAACTCACCTACCCGACCCATTGGCGGACCTCGCGCAGCGTGATTGAAGCCGCCCAGATGGCGCGGGTCTCCTGGGACATCCGTTTCTTCGAGCCGAACATCGGCACCGCCTCGCGGGTCGGCTTCGTGCCGGATCACTACGTGGACATTACCGAGGTCTTCGAGCGCAAGCTGGAGGCCCTCAAAAAACTGGCTGCGCAGCCGCGGCTGGTTTCCGACTACACGGCCTGTAACCGCTGGCGGGGCATCGAGTGCGGCCGCCAATATGCCGAAGCCTTCGTGCGCTGGGCGCCCAAACCGCCGGTCTACGACCTGCTGGGAGCGTAATATGAAACGACGCGATCTGTTCAAAGGCACTTTGAGCGCCGCTGCCGGCGGCGCTTTGGTTGCCCCTGCAATGCCGGAAACGGCCCAGCAGGCTCCCGTTTGTGATTCCTGCTCGGTGACGCCCTTTCCCGCGGTTCCCTCCCCCAGCGCGAAGCTCCGCATCAAGCCCGTCATGACCAACATCATTCACTCGGGCGTCTGGGAAGGACCCTGCCGGTTCAATGTGGTCGCCGTCGAGAAGGAAAAGCAAGCGGTGCAGCAGTCCTACGCGGGCTGGACGAAGGCTGTCCGCGGCGGAGGCTTCGCTTTCGGCGCGGACGCCGAAGTCCTCGAGCCTTCCCTGGTCACCTTCAACGAAGATTTCTCGATTCCGGCGGCGGCCTTTGCCGAACTGGACCGGGAGGCTCGAAACGCCGACGCTTTCTTCATCGCTCCGAGCGGCTCCTCGAACGCCGCCTTCGATATCGTCCACCGCTTCCGAAAACCGGGGATTCTATTCGGGCACAGTTGCCGCACCGTCGACGTGGCGGCCTATGCCAAGTCGCGGGGCGATGAGATGCTGGTCGTCGAGGACAACGACGAACTCCGCCGCACCATCGCCCTGTTGCGCGCCCGCAAGGTCTTTCGCGAGACCCGAGTCCTGTTTCCCACGAATCGTGGCTTCCCTTCGGTAGCCTCGCTGACCGGGGTCACCGACCTGAAGGACCTGGAAGAGCGCCTGGGCGTAACGGTCACGATGTTGCCCTACAAAGCGCTGGCGGAGACGATGGAGGGCACACTTTCCGACCGTACGGCCGCCAGGGAAGCGGGGGCGCAGGCCGATGAACTGATCCGCGGCGCAGTCGAGACCTATGTGGATCGCGACTACGTTGTCCGCAGCCTTCTGTTCCAGCGCGCCATCGAGAGGCTGATGGACGCCCACACCTGCAACGCTTTCACGATCGAGTGTTTCGAGTTCTGTTCCAGCCGGCTCCCGGAGAAATGGAAGATCACGCCCTGCCTGGTGCACACGCTGTTCAAGGACCGGGGAGTCGCCTCATCGTGCGAAGGCGATATGGGCGCGCTGCTGGCGATGCGCCTGCTGATGTCGGTTTCCGGCAAGTCGTCGCATCTGGGCAACATGTTCCTGCGGGACCGGAGTGTGGTCGAGATCAATCACAGCGCCCCAGGAATCCGGATGAACGGCTTCGATCAGCCGGGGCTGCCCTATAAGCTCGGGCGGTTCGTACAGTCGGGATGGGGCACGAAGGCAGTGGTCGATTTCATGAGAAACGGCGAGAAGCGGGTCACTGTCGCTCGCATGCACCCGAACGCGAAACAGGTATTGGTGATGAAGGGAACCCTGGTCAGCGCCGCGGGCTGGGACAAGGACAATCTGGGCTGCTCGGTGGCTGCTTTCGTGAAACCCGCCGAGACAGGCAACGGTGAGGCGTTTGTCCGGAAGCAGACCGGGTATGGCAACCACCTTGTCTGGGTCTATGGCGATTATGCCGAGGCGATGCGGCAATTGGGCGCGTTGATGGAACTCGAGGTCGAGGTTGTGGCCTGACTCGAGAAGAATCGGGAGACGGGTATGAAACTCGACAGACGATGGTTCTTGGGGCATGCCGCGGCTGCAACGGGCGCCGTAGCGGCGCCATCGGCCGCCCGGGCGGCGGATTCCTCCCTCTCGAAACGCCTCACCGCGGCGCTCGACGGGGTGAGGCTCTACGACTCGCACGAGCATCTGATTGCCGAGGCGGAGCGCACGCGGCAGGCCGTGGATTTCTTCACCCTGGCCGGGCATTACGCCCTGAACGACGTGATCTCGGCCGGCCTGTCCGGAAACGCTCGCGCCACCGTGGCCGATCAACGCGCCCCCCTCGAGCGGCGCTGGGCAGCCTTCGAACCCGGCTGGAAGGCCGCCCGCTTCACCGGCTACGGACAGGCGCTTTCGATCGCCATCCGGGATATCTACGGCGAGGCCGAGATCTCCGGCGCCTCGATCGGGCGCATCAACGAGGCCATCCGAAAAGCGAACCAGCCCGGGCTTTACCGCCGGGTGTTGCGGGAACGCGCCAGGATCGACTGGTGCCTGGTGGACCCCTACTGGGCCGAGAAGCCCGCCCGCCTGGACCAGGACTACTTTCTGCTGGCCCAGAAGTTCGACGGATTCGTGACGCCCCGCACACGAAAGGATATCGACCGCCTGGAGACCATCTCCGGCGTATCCATTCATTCGCTCGCGGACCACAAGAAGGCTCTCGAGAAGACCTTCGATCAGGCCATGGCGGCCGGCATGGTGGCGGTGAAGTCCACGCTTGCCTACGCGCGGGATCTCTTGTTCAGCGAGGTTCCCGAACCCGACGCCGCCCGGGACTTCGAAGCCCTGCTGAAGGGCGGCGTGGAGTTGCCCCAGGGGTTTCGCGCCCAGCAGCAGCGCCCGTTCCGCAAACTCGAAGACCATATGTTCCACTGCGTGGTTCGTCTCGCCGAGGCGCACCGCAAGCCCTTCCAGATCCATACCGGGCTTCTGGCGGGCAACGGCTGCTTCGTCGGGAACACCAACCCCACCCACCTCACCAATCTGTTCTTTCTGTATCCCAGCGTGAAGTTCGATCTGTTTCACATCGGCTACCCGTACCAGGAAGAGCTCGGGGTGCTGGCCAAGGTGTTTCCCAACGTGTACGCGGACTTCTGCTGGGCCCACATCATCTCGCCGCCGGGGAGCCGGCGGGCGCTGGATGAGTACCTGGAAACCGTGCCGGTGAACAAGATCCTGGCTTTCGGAGGCGACTACCGCTTCCCCGAACTGACCTACGCGCACGCCAAAATCGCGCGGCGGAATGTCGCCCAAGTGCTGGCCGCCAAGGTGGAAGCCGGCCTGTTCGGCGAGGACCAGGCGTTGGAGATTGGCCGCCTGCTGCTGCGCGACAACGCCCTGGCACTGTTTCCGCCAGGCCGGGCCTAGACGAAGAAGTTGCCCATCCGGCGGAACTTGGTGTAGCGCTGCTGCACCAGTTCGTTGGGGGTCAGCTTGTTCAATTCCGCCAGGCCGGTGCGCAAAACGCCGGCCATCAGCCGGGCGGCTTCGTCCCAGTCCTCCTGGGCGCCGCCCGGGGGCTCGGGAATGATGGCGTCGATCAGGCCCAGGCGCATGAGATCCTGGGCCGTGATCTTGAGAGCCTTGGCGGCCAGTTCGGCCTTGGCGGAGTCGCGCCAGATGATCGCCGCGCAACTTTCGGGCGAGATCACGCTGTATATGGAGTTCTCGAGCATGTAGACGTGATTGCCCACCCCCAGGGCGAGCGCGCCGCCGCTGCCGCCTTCGCCGATCACGACCACCAGGATGGGGCAAGCCAGGCGGGACATCTCGCGCAGGTTGCGGGCGATGGCTTCGGCCTGGCCGCGCTCCTCGGCGTCGATGCCCGGGTAAGCGCCCGGGGTGTCCAGAAAGGTCACGACGGGCCGGCCGAACTTGGCGGCCATCTGCATCACCCGGATCGCCTTGCGATAGCCTTCCGGTTTCGGCATGCCGAAATTACGGTAAAAGCGCTGTTTGGTGTCGCGGCCCTTCTGTTCGCCGACAACCATGACGGGCTGGCCCTCGAAGAACCCCATGCCGCAGACAATGGCGGGGTCGTCGGCAAAGCCGCGGTCGCCGTGAATCTCGGTGAAATCCTTGAAGAGGCGCTCGATGTAATCCAGCGTGTAGGGACGCTTGGGGTGCCGCGCCAGCAGCACGCGCTGCCACGCGGGATCTTTCTGCGCGATCTGCTCCGGCGTTAACTGACCGCCCGGTTGGGCTTCTTCTTCAGGTGCCATCTCTTGCCTCTAGCCTGCCAGGACTTCGATCGACTCCGCGCCGCAGAGGGCCTGAACCGCCTGGCGAAACTCGCGGTCCGGCCGCACCCGGGCGGGAACATCCAGAATAACGGAAAAATCGCGGGGCATCTCAAGACGGAACCGGACCTGGGTATTCCCGGCCTTATCCCGGAACAGCCGCTCGAGCGTGGCGGCCTTGTCGTCGCCGCCATTCTTCCCCAGCCCGACGCGGATCGAGATCACCGCGGGATAGTCAACCCGGGCCTGGTCGAGGGGAGTGACATCCTGCACGGACACTTTCGGCGGACCGTTGTCCTCCGGCAGGACGAGCCCGCGCAGCAGCACGGCCTGATCCTCGACCAGGGTGGGGGCCAGGCGCTCATACTGGTTGGCGAAGACCAGGCCGCTCACGCTGCCGTTCAGATCCTCGAGTTCGATGGCGGCCCAGGGCTTGCCATCCCGGTTCCGCTTGCGCTGGATCTGGGTGATGACTCCGCACAGGGCGACCTCCGTATTCTTGGCCAGGCCCTCCAGGTTCCCGCTGTCGTGGGTGGCCAGTTCGGCGATCTTGTCCCGGTAGTCATCCAGGGGATGGCCGGTGACGTAGAAGCCGAGCATCTCCTTCTCGCCCTGAAGCATCACCCGGCTGGACCAGTCGGGGGCCGTGGGAAGAGGCCGTTCGGCGGGTTCCTCGCCGGAACTGAACAGGTCGCCGAAAAGCCCGCTCTGCCCGGATGCGCGGTCGCGCCAGGCGCGCTGGCCGGACTCGATGGCTCCGTCCACGGCCAGGAACTTCCGCGCCCGCGTGCCCTCCAGGCTGTCCATGGCGCCGGCTTTGATCAGGCTTTCGATCATGCGCTTATTGACCGTGCCGATATCCACGTATTCGCAGAACTGATAGAGCGTGCGGAAGCGTCCGGCCGCCTTGCGGCCCGCCAGAATCGCCTCGGCTGCGGCAAATCCCAGGTTCCGGATGGCCATCAGTCCGAAGCGGATGCCCTTCCCGCCGGGGGCCGTGGGATCGGGGGTGAAGTTCCAGTCGCTGGTATTGACGTCCGGAGGCATCACCGTGATGCCCATCTCGCGGCACTCGTTGATGTACTTGACCACCTTGGCCGTGTTCCCGGTTTCCGAAGTGAGCAGCGCGCAAATGAACTCGACCGGATAGTGGGCCTTCAGGTAGGCCGTCACGTAGGCCAGGAAGGCGTAGGCCGCCGAGTGCGATTTGTTGAAACCGTAGCCGGCGAACTCCTCCATCAGGTCGAAGACCTTCTCGATTTTCTTCCGCGGATAACCCTTCTGGAGCGCGCCCTGGAGGAAGCGTTCGCGCTGGCGGGCCATCTCCTCCGGCTTCTTCTTGCCCATGGCGCGGCGCAGCAGATCGGCCTCGCCCAGGGAGTACCCGGCCAGAAGGTTGGAGATCTGCATTACCTGTTCCTGGTACAGGATGACGCCATAGGTCTCTTCCAGGATGGGCTTCAGCTCGGGAAGGTCGTAGGCTACCGTCTTGCGCCCGTGCTTGCGGTCGATGAAATCGTCCACCATGCCGCCTTTGAGCGGACCGGGACGGTAGAGGGCGTTGAGCGCGGTGAGGTCCTCCAGGCGGGTAGGCTGGTAACGCCGCAGAATGTCGCGCATCCCCTCGGATTCGAACTGGAACACCCCGCTGGTGAGACCCTTGGAGAAGATCTCGTAGCTGGCCGGATCATCGAGCGGCAGATCTTCGAGGATCAGTTTCACGCCGTGCTCTTTCTCGATCAGCTTGACGGCGTCGTCCACCACGGTGAGCGTGGTCAGCCCCAGGAAGTCCATCTTGAGAAGCGAGAGCTTCTCGAGGCCGCTCATATCGTACTGGGTGACGATTTCCTCTTTGTTGGTGCGGTAGAGCGGGACGAGTTCGCGGAGCGGCTGGGGCGAGATCACCACGCCGGCGGCGTGCACACCGGCGTTGCGGGCAAGCCCTTCAATGCGCTGGGCGACCTCGAGCACGTCGGCCACCCGCGGGTCCCGGGCGGCCAGCTCGCGAAAGCCCGGTTCGGCCTCGATGGCGTCCTTCAGCTTGATATTGAGCACTGCGGGCACGAGTTTCGTGATCCGGTCCACGTCGGCGAAGCTCATGTCCAGAACCCGTCCGACGTCCTTGATGGCCGCCCGCGCGCCCAGCGTGTTGAAGGTGATGATCTGGGCCACCTGCTCGCGGCCGTACTTTTCGGTGACGTACTGGATCACCTCGCCGCGCCGGTTCATGCAGAAATCGATGTCGATATCCGGCAGCGAAACCCGCTCCGGATTCAGGAACCGCTCGAAGAGCAGCTCGTACTGGAGCGGATCGATGTCGGTGATCTGCATGGCGTAGCTGACCAGGCTGCCGGCCGCCGATCCGCGCCCCGGGCCGACCGGAATGCCTCGCGAGCGGGCGAAGCGGATGAAGTCCCACACGATGAGGAAGTAGCCCGCGAACTTCATCTGCTGGATGGTGCGGATCTCGCGGTCCAGGCGCTCGGCGTACTCGGCCAGGTCATGTTTCAGCCGCCCGGCGGCGCGCAGGGCTTCCAGCCGGATCCGGCGCTTCTCGAAGCCCTGCCGGGCCACGAACTCGAAGTAGCTGTCGGTGGTATGACCCGCGGGCACCTCGAACTTCGGGAAGGGTTCCTCGATCTTGTCCAGCCGCACCTGGCAACGCTGGGCGATTTCCCAGGTGCGGTCCAGCGCCTCCTCGACTTCCCCGAACAGCCGCATCATCTCGGCGCGCGACTTCAGGTAGAAATCGGGATGGTCCCACCGCATGCGGCTGGGGTCGCTCATGGTCTTGCCGGTCTGAATGCAGAGCAGAATCTCGTGGGCGCGGGCATCCTCTTTGCGCAGGTAGTGCGAATCGTTGGTGACCACCAGGGGGATGCCGGTCTCCTGGGACAGGCGGTTCACCATCGGCCCCACGTGCTTGTCCTGCTCCATGCCGTGGTCCTGAAGTTCGAGGAAGAAATTGCCCTTCCCGAACATGTCCTGGTAGCCGTAGGCCAGCCGGCGCCCCTCCTCGTAGCGGTCCGCCGCCATGGCTTCATTGATGTCGCCTTTCAGACAGGCGGACATGGCGATGAGTCCTTTGGCGTGGCGGGCCAGCAGGTTCTTATCGATGCGGGGTTTGTAGTAGAAGCCCTCCAGGTAAGCGGTGGAAACCAGTTGGATCAGGTTGCGGTAGCCTTCCTGGTTCTCGCAGAGCAGGACCAGGTGGTTGTACTTGTCCGAGCGGCTCTTGTGATCTTCCGGCGAGACATAGACCTCGCAGCCGATCACCGGGTGGATGCCTTCGGCCTTGGCCGTGCTGTAAAACTGCACGGCGCCGAACAGGTTGCCATGATCGGTCATGGCGACCGCGGGCATGCCGAGCGCCTTGACCTGCTCCATCAGGCGGTCAATGTCGCAGGCGCCGTCGAGCATCGAGTAATCGGTGTGGCAGTGGAGGTGTACGAAGGGCTTCTCGGACATCCAGAATCCAGTATAGCGGCGCGGCTACCTGGCGGCGGTCCGGATGAAGCCGGCCAGGTCCCGTTTCAGTTTCTCCAGCTCCGCTTTGACGGTGTACATCATGTGGCCGCCTTCGTAGTAGCCCATGGACACGTGGTCCCGCAGACTCGGGTCCAGACCCATGTGCGAGAAGGTGTACCGGGTGGCGAAGTAGGGTGTCGCCAGGTCGTAGTATCCGTTAGCCACGAAGACCTTCAGAGCGGGGTTCTGGGTCATGGCGCCGCGGAGCGTTTCGGCGACGTTCACGTAGCGGTTCTGATAGGGGCCGAAATTCCAGGGGCGCACCCGTCCGGTGAGGATCTCGTAGGGCAGGTCGGTCTCGAAGTTCAACTCGCCGCGCACGTACTGGTTGAACATGGCCGTGTAAGGTCCCTGCACGATCGGATAGCTGGGGTCGTAATCGGGCGTGTCGCCCGCCGCATCGGAATCGATGCCCTTGATGCGGCTGTCGAAGCGGCCCACGGTGCGGCGCTGGTCGCGCAACAGTTCCTTGTCGAAGCGCTGGATGTGGACACGCAGATTGGAGCGCTCGATGTAGGCCGGAGAAAGGCCGGTCAGACGGGCCAGTTTCTTCACCACGGCGGCGCGTTCCCCGGCCGGGAGGGCATCGCCCTTCATCAGAGCCAGGGTATATTCGCCGGCCGCAAACCGCTCGGACTCCTCCAGCGCCTTCTTCAGGTCGCCCTGGAGGTCCTGGGGCAGTCTCTTGTGGTACCACGCGGTAGCCGTGTAGGTGGGCAGAAACAGGATGTACGGCAGGTCGTTACCCGGCGAGAAGCCGGCCGTCTGGAAGTTCAGGATGGTGGAGATGAGGATGATGCCGTTCAGGTAGATGCCGTCGTGCTCCTGGAGATAGCCCGACAGAGCGGCGGAACGGGTCGTGCCGTAGCTCTCGCCGGCCAGAAACTTGGGCGACGCCCAGCGTTTGGCGCGGGTGATATAGAGCCGGATGAATTCTCCAACGCTCTGGGTGTCTTCCTGGATTCCGTGGAACTGCTTGGGGTCCTGCCCCGGGGCGGGACGGCTGTAGCCGGTGGACACCGGGTCGATGAACACCAGGTCGGTCACGTCGAGCAGGGAGTACTCGTTGCCGGCCAGCTTATAGGGAGGCGGCAGGGGCGTGCCGTCGTCGTTCATCACCACCCGCCGGGGTCCCAACGCGCCGATGTGCAGCCAGACCGACGATGAACCGGGTCCGCCGTTGTAGGCGAAGGTGATGGGCCGCTGAGAAAGGTCGGCTACATCGTCCTTGGTGTAGGCGGTGTAGAAGATGCTGGCCAGCGGGACGCCGTCTTCCTTCTTCATCACCAGGATGCCGGCCGTGGCGGTGTACTTGATTTCCTGCCCGCCGATGCGGACGGTGTGGGTGGTGCGGGACGTCTTCTCTTCAGGGGGCTTGGCAGCCGCCTTTTCCTGCTGGGCCGCTTCCCGGGCGGCTTCCGGTTTGCCTGGCTGCTGGGCAAACAGGCCGGCCAGTGCGAAGGCGGCCGGCGCCCAACGAAAATTGTGGAACACTCGGGGTTGATCTCCTGACGCGCGCGAATTCGGCCGCCGGGGCGGCTCCTCTCCAGTTTCGCACGTAGTATACCCGGCCGGGCGGCCGTCGCCTCCCCCACATCGAAGGCGAAGACCCCCTGCAAGTCGAGCGCCTCTGGCAGAGGTCACCAGCGGGTCTGTTCGCGAATCGCTCCGGCGAGCCGCTTGCTGACAACCGCCTCCATGCCATTGGACATGCGCAGCAGCCAGCGCTTGCTGCTCAGCGGCGAAATCCTGCGGATGTGATCGGTATTGACGATGGTGGAGCGGTGGACGCGGCGGAACTGCGGGGGGCCGAGCCTGGCTTCCAGTTCCTTCAGGGAGTACCCGGACTCGTACCGCCGGCCGGCGGTCAGGATATAGACGGTGTCGCCGTCGGCCTGGAATGCGACCACGTCGGCGGGTTCGAGCAGGTACAGATCCGAGCCCAGGCGGCCGACCACTTTGCGAAGCGGGGCCGGCGGCTGGGAGGCCATCCTGGCGCGCACCTTTTCAAGCGCCGCGGCCATCCGCTCGCGCCGCACCGGCTTGAGCAGGTAATCGACCGCCCCCACCTCGAAGGCTCCCACGGCGTGCTCCTGCCAGGCGGTGACGAAAATGACGGCCGGCAGGGCATCTCCCCGCAGAGCGCGCGCTACCGCAAGTCCGTGCAAGCCCGGCATCTCCAGGTCCAGCAGCAGCAGATCGGGCCGCAAGCGCCCGGCCAGTTCGAGCGCCTGCTCGCCGGAATCGGCCTCGCCCACCACCTCGACGCCGGGGAAGTCCTCGAGCAGCTCCCGCAACACCTGCCGGGCGATGGCTTCGTCGTCCACGATGAGCGCCTTCATCGCGCCGCCTCCGCCAGCGCCGGGGCCGGCACGGAGAAACCGACGGCGCTGCCCGCCGGCGTGCTGTCAATCCGGAGCCGCGCCTCCGGGCCATAGCAGAGCTTCAGCCGCCTCTCGACGTTTTCGAGGCCCATGCCCGCGTGTTGCCGCCGGGCGTCTCCCGGGGAAGCGAACCCGCCGCCGGTATCCTCGACGGCGATCTCGAGGCGTCCGGCGCTCCGGCGGACTGCGACGCGCACCCGCCCGCCGGCGCTCTTGCGCGCCACCCCGTGCTTGATGGCGTTCTCCACCAGCGGCTGAATCGACAGCAGGGGGATGCGCGCCGCCGCCTCGCGCTCCACCGCCATCTCGACCGTGAGCTTGTCCCCAAGACGCAGCTTTTCGATCTCGAGATACGCCTCGACGATTCGCAGCTCTTCGGCGAGCGGCACCAGGGTCTTTTCCGGCTGGAGGAAGTACCGGAAGATGTCGGCCAGGTTCAGGACCGTGCGCCGCGCGCCGGTCGCCTCCTTCGGAATAATGCCGTAGAGCGTATTCAGGGCGTTGAACAGGAAATGGGGATGGATCTGGGCTTGCAGCGCCCGCAACTCGGCCTGCGAGACCAGGCGGCGCATTTCGGATTCGCGGAAGGCTTCGACCTGTTCGGCGATGCGCGCCGCCAGCCGGGCCAGCAGGTCCAGATCGCCGCTCAAATAGCGGCGCCCGCCGTGCCGCCGCCCGAGCAGCGCGTAACGCATCTCGTCGGCTCCGGCGCGCAGGGGCACGATCACCTCGGCGCCGCTGCGCACCAGTTCCGCGGGCGGGCGCGCCAGGTCGGTCACCAGGACGGGCAACACCAGGTCGTAGCCCCGCAACTGGGAAGCGCAGTCGCAGGCAACCACTTCGGCGTCCATCAGCCCGGCCAGATGGCGGGTGGCCTGGTCGAGGAAATCGGCCTCGTCGCTCGCCTCCGCGGCCAGCCGCCGGAGCCGCTGCGCCGCGGGCTCGGCCGCCGGCTGGCGGAAGACAATCCGGGTGAGCCAGTGGCGCAGCCCGCCGCTGGCCAAGGAGTAGAGAATCAGCAGCAGACACCCGGCCCCGAGCAGCAGCCCTTCGTGGAACGGGTTTTGCGGGCGGGCCTCGGGCGCGAAGTGCGCCGCCGCGGCTACCACGGAGGCCGTCACCAGCGCGGCCAGCAGGGCGTTGGCCAGAAAGCGGATGAAAGCATCCAGCAGCACCGAGCGGTAGTCCTGGAGCAGCACGAACAGCGCCAGCGGAATGCCGGCATGATGCAGAGCGTACTCGGTGGACAATGCCGGGTGGGCGTGGCCCTCGCCGAAATGCACAAAAGAGATGGCAAACAGCAGCAGGGACATCGCGGCAAGGATGCGGGGCGTCAGCGAGCGCGGGCTTCGCTCGCGGGAAGCCAGCACGCCGGCCACCGAGGCCAGCGTCAGCAGGCCGAAACCGTAAGTGATCAGGCGCAGCCCGAGGCGGTGGAACTGGGGGTAGGGGAAAGCCGGCAGCTCCGCCAAATGCAGCCCGACGGCCACGGCGCTGAGCAGGTATCCGGCCGCAACCAGGATCCGGAAGCGCCCCAACAGGCAGAGGTGCAACAGAACCGCCGGCAACAGGCTCAGGGAGGCGAATGCCAGGGCCGCCACCACGCTGGCCGGGAACCGGGAGCCATCCTCCCATCCAAGGCCGATCAAGGAAGCCAGATTCCAGACCAGAGCCAGCGCCGCGGCCAGAATCGAGAGCCGGCTGCCCCGCAAGCGGAGCGAACGCCGGTAGCCGACCAGGAGTCCCAGAAAGGTGCCGAACAGCAGGACCCCGGCCGCGTGCCCGAGCGTATTGGCAAGCAGATGCATAGGCGCTGGTAATTCTTAGAATACTGCCCCGGGCGCCCCGCCCGAAGGCGTGGACATACAGGATGGCGAGGAAGATAATCACCAGTTCGAGGTGTATGTCCGCATGATGAGTCGGAGAGATTTCTGGAAGGCGGCCGCAGCCATGCCGGCGGCGGCCGCGCAATTGTACGCGCAACGCACCCGCGGCCTGCCGCCGGTCACCATCAGGGAAGTGAAAGTGATCGGGACCAGCGCGAACGTTTTCCCGTGGGTGTTCGTCAAGGTGATCACCAGCGAGCCGGGCCTCTATGGCCTCGGATCGGCGAACAACCTGATGCATCCCTTCGCCGTCGTGGCGGCGATCGAGAAGAACCTCGGCCCGTTCTGGGTGGGCAAGGACGTGGACCGCATCGAGGATCTCTGGCAGGCCACCAACGTGCACTCGTATTTCCGCAACGGCATGATCCTCAACACCGCTCTGAGCGCGATCGACATGGCGCTCTGGGACATCAAAGGCAAACGGGCGGGCATGCCGGTCTATGAACTGCTGGGCGGCAAGGTTCGGGACGCGATCTCGCTCTACGTCCACGCCGATGGCCGCGACCTCCAGGCCCTGGAAGAGAGCGTGCGCAGGAACATGGAGGCGGGCTACCGCCACGTGCGCGCGCAGCTTGGGGGCTATGGCGGGGGCGGGTTTATTCCCCCCGGGCAAGGCAGCCGGGTCGAGGGCGGCTACAACGGACCGGCGTTCGACGACGAGCTGTTCGTCGACACCATCCCCAAGGCGTTCGAGTACCTGCGGGGCAAGCTGGGCTATACGGTCAAGCTGATCTACGACGTGCACGAGAAGCTGAACCCCACCCTGGCGATGGAATTCGCCAAACGCATGGAGCCGTACCGGCTGTATTTCGTCGAGGATCTGCTGCCGCCCGAGCAGGTTGGCTGGTTTGAGCAGGTGCGGCGGGTGACGACGACTCCGCTGGCGATCGGAGAGATTTTCACCCACCCGCTCGAGTACATCCCGCTGGTGGCGGGCCGCCTGATCGACTTCGTACGCTGCCGCATGTGCGCCACCGGGGGCATCACGCCGCTCAAGAAACTTTCCGGGCTTTGCGAGACCTTCGGAGTGCGCACGGCGTTCCAGCAGGGCGGCGAGCCCGACCCAATCCACCAGATGGCCACCTACCATGTCGAGATCTCCAGCCCCGCCTTCGGGGTGCACGAACAGTGCCGCTTTCCGGAACTGATTCACGAGATGATGCCCGGCACGGCTGAGATCAAGGGCGGGTATCTCTACGGCAACTCCAGGCCGGGGATCGGCGTGGATCTCAACGAGGCGATTGCGGCCAAGTATCCGCTGAAGCCCTATCCGTATCCGCTGGGCTGGCTTACGGTACACTCGATCGACGGAGCCGTCGGGAAGCCCTGAGCGCGGCGCGGACACGGAGGAGAGATGCGGTCTGTCAGGTTGACGGGGATAATCGCGGTTGCGGTGATGGCGCAAGCGGAAGTGCGCTGGAGTCCCGCGGTTCGTCAGGAGGGCGGCGCGAAGTTCGTCTCGGCAACGGCGCGGAACGAGGGAACCGCGCCGGCGCCGCTGGGACGTTACAAGCTGGCCGAGGAGGAACTGAAACTCGGCCCCGGCGCGGTGGCGCTGGTGATGTCGGGCTGGCAGGGACCATCGGTGGTAAAGAAGATCCGGGGTTCGAAGCCGCTGCTCAGCAAGACCCTGGTGCAGATCTTCGACGGGCGGGCCGCGTGGCAGGCAGGCTTCCTCACCTTCGACCGGATCAATACCGAGCACGAGATCCGGTGGGAGGAGAAGCGCGGGGCCGTGGTCGTCAGTTCCTACTGCGACTTCGGCGGGTACATGCTCCCGCCCGGGGCGCAAGTCGAGAGCGAAACTCTCCGGATCGAGGCGGGCGCCGATCCGTACGCCAGTCTGGAGAGCTGGGCGGACCGGGTTGCCGCCCGCTACCACCCGCCGCTGTGGCCGAAGATACCGGCGGGGTGGGTGGGCTGGTCCTGGGTGGACGGATTTCACGCGGAGCGCTACGAAGACGTGGTGCGCCGCAACGCCCGCGCGGTGCGCGACCGGCTGGCGGGTTTCGATATCGAGTACATCTGGGTGAGCCTCGGAAACCTGGAAGGCCGGCGCCCCGGCAACTGGCTGCGGTGGAACCGCGAGTTGTTCCCCAGCGGGCCGGAAACGCTGATCCGCGACCTGGGGCGGCTGGATTTCCGGTTCGGTCTCTGGGCGGGCGCGTTCTGGCTGAACTCGCAGTTGACTGAGGAGGTCGAGCGATTGCGCGACGCGCTCCTGCTGCGCGGGGGCAAGCCGGTTACCGTGCCGAGTTCGCAGTGGGGTGACTCCTACGTGCTGGATCCGACCCACCCCAAGACCAAGGAATACCTCCGGCGGGTGTTCGAGACCTACCGGCAGTGGGGTGTCCGCTACTACATGATCGATTTTCTGGATTCGATCGGCGGCTCGACGCCCGGAACCTACCGGCCGGACTTTTTCCACGACCGCACGCTGATTCCCGGGCCGCAAACTTTCCGGGAAGGCCTGCGGACCATTCGCGAGGCCGCGGGCGCGGACACCTACCTGCTGTCGAGCACGGGGCCGACGCTTCAGGGCGTGGGCCTGGTCAACGCCGCGCGGGTGGGCAACGATTACGGCGAGGGACGGCCGCTGGACGGCCCGGGCAAGGGCTTCTATCCGGGTACGTTCATGATCAACAACCCGGAGTACTGGACTTCGCACCGCCGGGCCACCGATGCCTGGGCGGCGCACTACTTCACGCACCGGCGCCTGTTTCTGGCCGACTCGGGCAACGTGCTGACCGTCGACAAGCCGGCGCCGCTCCCGGATGCCGAAATCAGCGCGACCATCTTCGGGTTGAACGGCGGGCCGGTGATGCTGGGCGACGACATCGAGCGGATGGACGCGGGCCGCCTCGAGATGGTGAAGCAGGTGCTGCCGCGGTTGCCGGAGAGCGCCCGCCCGCTGGACCTGTTCGAGGCGCCCGAACCGGATTATCCGAAGGTGTTTCACCTCAAAGTGAAGCGCGACTGGGACGAGTGGGACCTGGTGGCCGTCTTCAACTACCGGGACGAACCGCTGCGGCAGACCGTGGAATTCGCCCGCCTGGGACTGGACCCGGCGCAGACCTGCCGGGTCTGGGATTTCTGGAGCACGCGGGCGCTCGGGGCGCGCCAGGGCCGCCTGGAGGCCATTGTGCCGCCGCGATCGGTGAAGCTGTGGCGGATTGCGCGGCAACGCGAGCATCCCTGGGTGTTGTCAACCGACATGCACGTGCGCCAGGGGCAGGCGGAAATCGAGGCATGCCGCTGGGACGCGGCCCGCCATGAACTCGTCATTCGGGCCAGGCGTCCGGCGGGAAACCGGGGCAACGTCTACCTGACCGTACCCAAAGGGATGGCGGTGGCCGAACCAGCGGGCCTCTGGATCGCCAAGGACGCCGGCGACGGCACGCTGGTGGTGCGTTGCGAGTTCGACTTCAAGGACGGCGGCCCGGTCGAGCGACGAGTGAGGTTTCTGGCGCATATGGCTGCGGGTCAATGGCGTTAAACTGGGAACGAGAACAGGAGGCCATCGTGGACGCCGCCGCGATCACTGGTCCTGTACGTACCTCTCACCACTCAGCGGAGGAACAGATCGGCAAGCTTTCCGTTGACGCGATGGTGCGGCTGAAAGACGCGCTGGCTTTTGCGCTCGATCTTCAAAACCCTTCCGAATGAGCCGCGCCTGATCCCGGCGGCGCCTCCAGTGAACTTCCCTGATCGGGACTTGCGGTCTTGCTTCGCCTCTCGACATCAACGGCTTGGGCGTTTTTCGT
>Ga0315298_1004697_pt1 | contig 20137 bp, 14 predicted proteins | sample WHS_1_MG_FD_203077 | JGI IMG/M metagenome (GOLD analysis project Ga0315298, IMG submission 203077) | Extremophilic microbial mat communities from Washburn Hot Springs, YNP, Wyoming, USA - WHS_1_MG | ecosystem: Environmental > Aquatic > Thermal springs > Hot (42-90C) | place: USA: Wyoming...
TGACAAAATTAACTTAGTATTCAGAACCCCCCTTAAAATTTCAAATAATTTGATTAAAATTCGGGGGGTTCTGAATTTTTTGCTTGTAAACCCGCATGCGTTTAAGCATAATAGAAGCTAGAGTCCATAAGGGACATCCCCAAGTATGGGGACTGAAACGAATCTACTATGTTTCCAGCACTTGCTTCAGTCCATAAGGGACATCCCCAAGTATGGGGACTGAAACACTCAATCACCCACTTTTCATCTCTTATAGTCCATAAGGGACATCCCCAAGTATGGGGACTGAAACTAGTCTTTGCTACTTAACTCACTTAAATTCAGTCCATAAGGGACATCCCCAAGTATGGGGACTGAAACACTTTCAACATTCCTCTTTAGATTGTCCATCATTCTGTCCATAAGGGACATCCCCAAGTATGGGGACTGAAACTTTTTAAAAGCATTTTCGGTATTTAAAACAGTCCATAAGGGACATCCCCAAGTATGGGGACTGAAACTATCATATCTGCCACAGCACGAATGTGACTGTTTGTCCATAAGGGACATCCCCAAGTATGGGGACTGAAACCGTACTCAGCCAACAACCAGTGAGTTATTTCTAAAGTCCATAAGGGACATCCCCAAGTATGGGGACTGAAACAATAAGTAACTGGCCCTCCACGTAAATTTCTGTCCATAAGGGACATCCCCAAGTATGGGGACTGAAACTTAAATGGGTTTGGATGGAACAATCTGTTCCAGTCCAGAAGGGACATCCCCAAGTATGGGGACTGAAACAATATTGCTTGCCTAGTCTCCTCAATAATGTCCAGAAGGGACATCCCCAAGTATGGGGACATACAGGAATCAGCGTAAATGAAGAATAAAAAATAGAAATTTTGATTTAACAAAAGTATGAGTTATTAATCTATACTCTTTCTCCAATTCTTGTATATTCGCTTTTATGTATTTTACGAATATTTAAAGTATAAGCTAAAAAGACAGCAGCGTAAATGGGGAATAAAAAATTAGAAATTTTGACTTGACAAAGGGATACGGTTTAATTAAATTTACTAACAATAATTTAATTTAGTTTGAGGAGGCTTTTCTATGATTGAAAAAACTACTTCAGCTTATGATTACCAACTATTAATTAAGCATCTACTTTATGCGCCAGTTTTTTATAATCCTGAGCAGGAAATTGTTTACAGAGACAAAGTTAGAATAACATACAAAGAGCTTAGAAAACGCATCAATAAACTGGCAAATGTTTTAACTAATTTAGGACTTGAAAAAGGCAAAACAGTGGGAGTTATGGACTGGGATAGTCATCGCTACTTAGAAGTTTACTTTGCTGTACCAATGATGGGAGCTGTGATTCACATGGTTAATATCAGACTTCCTGTAGAACAAATACTTTACACTATAAACCATGCAGAAGACGAAATTCTCTTAATAAACAAAGAGTTCTTACCCATTTATGAAGCTATCAAAGACAAACTGACAACAGTAAAAAAGCTTATTTTGCTTACAGATGATGACAGCAAAGATATGCCAGACAATAATTTTGTAGGTGAGTACGAAAATTTACTAAAAGGCGCTGATGAAAATTATGATTTTCCTGATTTTGATGAAAATACTAGGGCTACAACTTTCTACACGACAGGAACAACAGGGTTGCCTAAAGGAGTATATTTCAGCCACAGACAGCTCGTACTACATACTTTAGGAGTTTTATCATCGGTGGCAACGGCTATTCACGGCAGAATCGGCATTGATGATGTCTATATGCCATTGACACCAATGTTTCATGTTCATGCTTGGGGTATTCCCTACCTTTCAACAATGTTAGGTATTAAACAGGTTTACCCTGGCAGATACGAACCTTCGCTTATATGTAAGCTTATAAGAGATGAAAAAGTAACTTTTTCACATTGTGTTCCCACTGTGTTGCAGCTTATTCTTAGCGATAAAGAAGCCGAATCTACTGATTTTTCGAAGATGAAAATTATTATAGGCGGGTCTGCACTAACAGAGAAGCTATGTAGAACTGCTCTTGATAAGGGAATTGATATTTTTACAGGATATGGAATGTCAGAAACGTGTCCCGTAATAACGTTAGCGTATCTAAAACCAAGCATGTTTAATTTACCAATAGAAAAACAGGTTGAAATCAGATGCAAAACAGGTTTACCAACGCCACTAACTTATATAAACCTTATGTCAGTAGTAGAAGGAACATTCTTACCAAATGATGGTAAAAGTATTGGAGAAATTGTTGTTAGATGCCCCTGGCTTACAATGGGTTACTATAAAGAGAAAGAACGCAGTGAGGAACTTTGGAGAGGAGGCTGGCTGCACACTGGAGATTTAGCATACTGTGATACAGAAGGGTATTTTAAAATTGTTGACCGTGCTAAAGATGTAATAAAAAGCGGTGGAGAATGGATATCCTCTCTTGATATTGAAAATATTATTGTCTCTCACGAAGCCGTTGCAGAAGCATCTGTGATTGGTATACCTGATGAAAAGTGGGACGAAAGGCCAATGGCACTCATAGTTTTGAAAGAAAACTATAAAGGAAAAGTTACATTGGATGACATTCGAAAACATTTCCAGAAATTTGTTGATAACGGAACGATTACAAAATGGGCTGTTCCAGATAGAATTGAATTTGTTGACTCCATTCCAAAAACAAGCGTTGGTAAGCTTGACAAAAAGGCTATGAGAAAAAAGTATGTAGAAAAATAACAAGGCTAGACAAGTTATATGTTAATTTTACAATTGCAAATGACCTAATACAAGCCTATGTTAAAAAACATATGTGAGTGTTTATAAGACAGGTATACAGGAAGCAGTGTAAATGAGGAATAAAAAATTAGAAATTTTTGACTTGACAAAGAGGTACAGCTTAAAAAACGAAGGATTAAAGTATATTGGTAACAGTTGTCGGCGAATTCGCCAAACCCTCGTTCAAAATGAATGAATTAAGAATCAAAAATAAGGTTGTATTTTGATCTGCAACCTATTTTATTATAAAAACATTACCATCTGCCTTAGATGCTTACCACGGCAAAAAGAATAGCCAAATTTTTAATTCTAGAGCGGTTTTAGAATCAAACAAACCAAAACAAACGAATTCACCACTACCGCTTTGCTCCAACCCTACCTCTCTCATCGCTCTAGAGTGCATTCTTTTCAACGAAACGAGGCTTTATAGCATTCGATAGTATTATTTATAGTCCAGTATCAAAAGTGGCATTTTAAATAGATATGTTATTTTAATAAGCTTATCTAACCAGAAGACTCTAAAAAAATGGCTATTTTTAGAGTTCTGATATTATTTTAATAACCAAAATTAAAAAAATTTAGAATAGCGGTCTATTTAGCGGGCTTTGTAGTGGTAGTGGGAGCGTGTAGCGGCTTTTGACAAGCGAAGTGAAATGCGCTTGCCTATAGGCGAACGTTTTTGATTGCAAAAACGAAGCGCACGAAGTGAAGCGAGATATCAATTGAGTATATAAAAATTATGTGTTGTTGCGCCCTAAAGGGCCCTAAAGGGCACTAACGGAATTGAACGAATTTTGGCAAGCTTAAAATAAACTTCGTTTATTTTATATTATGCATTTTTTGTCCTACTTGAGTTTGGGCACTAAAGGGCACTAAAGGGCCTCAAGTTATATAAAAATTAAATAACAATGTGAAGCCGCGCCCGAAGGGCTTGCTCTAAACTGCTTTGAGTGGCTCAGAGCGCGGCGGAGTGAATGGAACGTAGACAAAAAGTTTATTGTAAACTCAACATTTCAATCATGTAAAAATCAGTCAATATAGTAAATAAAAATGAAAATGTAGTGCTATTGGTCGTAAGTCAGGAAGTATTTTTGCTTATGAGAAAAATTTAAAAATGGCTTTAGTCAAGGTTATGTTTTTTGGCATAAAGTTTAATCTTTCGTCTTATATGTATAAAGCGAAGGATACAAATTAGGGGATAGTGCAATATACCCACTAAATAAATACAGAATTTTTGGAAAGAATAAAAATTCCAAAAATTCTGTATTGATTTAGGGATCGTACATTATAAACCCAAGAATGTAAAAAGACATACAAAAGCAAATTGGTGTGCTATAAAAAACGACAGTATAGATGTTTATGTAATTGTTTGCTTTGCTTTGGCTATTAAGTCAAAGCCAGTAACTATGCCTGTAAATTTTTTCCACAATAATTAGGGTCAACTGTAAATTTAAACGTATTTCACCTTATATTTTAAAATCGACTGGTATACTGCCAAGAATTTTTAAATAAATATCAATTGAGTTCTTATATTTAAACGCTGTAAATATAGAGCCTTTGAAGTTTAATTTTCCACTAATTACAGCCATTTTACCTGATAATTCTTTGTTTAAAATTTTTTTCCAGTTTTCAAGTGTTGCCGACATTGCAAAATCACATTTTCTATAATCTTTTTTGCCAGCAAAAACAATTTTACCTGCTTGGAAAATTATCATCATGTGGGGTAAATTGGGTCTATCTTCAATGTAATATTCCCAGCTTTCATTAAAATTTTTTAAATCTTGCCGTGTAATTAAATCATTCGTATTCCATTGGTCTGCAACTGCTTTTATCCATTCTTCACTCATAAATTTTAAGTTCATATCTATACCACCTGCTTCCATCAATAATTTAGCCAATTATAGTACAAGTAATTTATATTATCAAATTTTTTATACATAATTTGACTTTTAAATAACACCTCTATTATAATCTCAAATGTATGGGTCAAACCAAAGACAAACTCTACGAAATAGTGCAAAGAATCTATGAGATTTTAGTCAAATGACAATTTTAAGACAAGTACTGCAAAAAAAGCAGTTAACTATATTAAGGATGAATCTCTAAGAGTTTAGCAAAAAAACTTAGTTAAAAGCTATTTGATAATTCTTTTGCGCCAGATGATATTTTAATCTGCGAAAGACTGTTCTACTTAAAAGACAAATTCTATAAGCACAACGATTTGTCAAGTCAAAAATTTATAATTTCTTTCCTTATTTACACCATATCCTCTACGCCAATGCTATAGACATAAGTGTTCTATAGCCTATAATCTTAAATCTTTTAAATTTTTACTACCTAGGTTGTTATTTATAAATAAAAAAATTTATTAATTTAACAGCGCAATTATTTATACTATTTCTCTAATTCTTGTATGTTCGCTTTTTATGTATTTTTACGAAGGTCAAAGCATAAGCTAAAAAGACAAGTGGGGTTTATAGGATATTATAACGGTAGAAAAAGTATAAGAATTGTAAAATTGTTTTAAAAATTATAGCATTTTGCGCTAAAATCTGTACAATAAACATAAAGCACCTATTTTTTGAGTTTAAAAAAAGAGGTAGTTTACACTTGAGTTTGATAAAAATTTACGAATCTCACAATAAATTTTATGTACTAAAAAGCAAAATAGGCAGAAAAGCTTATAATGACAAAATTAACTTAGTATTCAGAACCCCCCTTAAAATTTCAAATAATTTGATTAAAATTCGGGGGGTTCTGAATTTTTTGCTTGTAAACCCGCATGCGTTTAAGCATAATAGAAGCTAGAGTCCAGAAGGGACATCCCCAAGTATGGGGACTGAAACAAAATATTCTTCTAACATAATTCCTCCTAAAATTGTCCAGAAGGGACATCCCCAAGTATGGGGACTGAAACAATAATTTGAGCTAGCAATGCGGGTGTAAATTGTCCAGAAGGGACATCCCCAAGTATGGGGACTGAAACAGACCATATCTTTCTGCAGTGGATTCAACCTCTTGTCCAGAAGGGACATCCCCAAGTATGGGGACTGAAACTTTCTGAACTTTGACTTTGTCATAATACCGTCCAGAAGGGACATCCCCAAGTATGGGGACTGAAACATGTTATCATTAAACATAAGTGGCCATTGACTCTGTCCAGAAGGGACATCCCCAAGTATGGGGACTGAAACTATGACATATACTGCAGCTCCAATTTTTGTGTCCAGAAGGGACATCCCCAAGTATGGGGACTGAAACAATAAACTTAGTCCTACTACAGTTGCAGCAGCTGTCCAGAAGGGACATCCCCAAGTATGGGGACTGAAACGGATTAGTTAAGTGAATCCAATCACCAACTATCACTGTCCAGAAGGGACATCCCCAAGTATGGGGACTGAAACTATAAGGAAGATATATGTATTCGTGGACTGGTGTTTCAGTCCAGAAGGGACATCCCCAAGTATGGGGACTGAAACAAGAATTGGCATATTTAGATAGTAAAAACTTTTCTAAGGAAGAATTTAAATCTTAAAGGAAAGTGTATAATTTTTATTGCAAAAACCCGAAAAGTAATTTTTCCAAATTCAAACTAAAAATAAGCTAAGAGTAAACTTATATGTGTTTTTATTAGCTTGCATTTTAGCAAATTTTGTGTTATGAGAAGTATAAGGTAAATTAAAAAAACTAAAGTAGATTAGGTATCAAAAAGTTTTGGTTTAAAAAGGAGATAATCTAATGAATCTTGAAGGTTTTAGTACTCTAACCTTGCTTGTTGGCACAAATCCTTTGCCTAACTTTGTCACAACTGAATATTTTCTAACTACAAACACCTCATTAAAAACAATTATTTTAATTTATTCTGAAGATAATCAAAAACAAAGTGGCACTAAGAAATACGTGGATAATTTGCAGGAGCTTTTAAAAAGCCGTCATGGAGATAAATTAGATATCAAGAAAGTACATCTTTCTGATGTTGGTAATGCAGAAAAAATACAAAGTGACCTTAAACAACTTAAAGAGTATCTTGAAACCAACAGCTCAGTGCATTTTAACTATACGGGTGGAACAAAAGTAATGGGGATACACGTATATAGATGGCTTGAGCGATATGCAAATAATAATATTCGTATCTCATTTTCATATTTAGATGCTAGAAATTTTTGCATTGTAAGTGATGGCGGCGAAATTTCAGAAGATTTAAGAGAAAAAGTAAGTTTAAGTATTGATGAAATAATCAAATTACATGGGTTTAAAAGAAAGAATGATTCCCAAGACAATATATTTAAAAATGCAGTAGAAAAATTTAAAGAAATGATTAAAGAAAATAGAATAAATGATTATTTCGATAGTTATAAAGGTTTTTTTAGAGATGAAAAAAATGATCTAATAATAAAAACCAATAAAATGAGAGAAAAAATTCAAAAACTAAAGGAAGAAATTAAGCCTCAAGGCGCTTTTTTAGAAATCATTAAATTACTACCAGAGGACTATAGACCGTTTAATGACGATGGTTCATTCAACTCTAAAATAGATAATAAGCGATTTGAAAAAGCTGCTAAATTTCTAGATGGAGAATGGCTTGAATGTTTTATCTATGATTTACTGAACGAAAAAAAAGGAAACGAGAGTAAAATTACTGTAGATATGGATTGGAAGATTAAAAAGAAATCCGATGATTATGATAATGAATTTCAGATTGATGTGGTTCTTGTAAAAGGTTACCAATTAATAGGCATTTCGTGCACAACTTCAGACAAAAAAGCTTTATGTAAGGGTAAGGGATTTGAAATTTTTATGAGAACAAGGCAAATAGCTGGTGAAGAATCAAGAGCTATCCTTATTACAAGACTTAAAGAAGCAGAAAAAATCAAAGTGCAGCAAGAGCTTGAAGTAGATACTGGCGGAAAGAAAAACATACTTGTTCTTGGCGCTGAAGATTTTAAAAACGATAATCTCATAACACAAATAGAAGACTATATACAATGAGGTTTATGTATGCAAAATAGTGTTTCGGCAGTTTTACTTGATACAATGTCAATACAAAGATACATATTTAGCAGCAACAATCTTATAGAAAACATTGGTGCATCACAGATAGTAGAGGATATATACGACACTCATCTAGAAAAAGTTATTGAAAAAGTTATTGGAGAAATTAAAAATACAAGCTATACCCCTAATATTTATGACGCATGGAAAGAAAATCCAGAAAAAAAGGCTATAATAGAAGACCAAATTCCTTTTGAAGTTGGCTACATAGGCGGTGGTAATGCTTTGCTGTTTTTTAAAGATGAAAATAAGGCAAAGGAATTTATTAAAGAATGGAGCATGGAACTGCTTACATGCTGTCCAGGACTAATCCCTGCTTGTTCTATAGGAAGCATTAATTTTGATAATTTTTCTAATGACCTAGGAGATCTTTTTAAACAACTTTCTGAAAACAAATCAAGCTTTGTTCCAGAAACCATAATAAAGAGGCATGGTATAACAGCCCAGTGTGCAAAAACAGGCTATTCTGCAGAAGTTTGGTTAGAAGGAAATTATATCTCTTATTTATCATATGCTAAAATAAATGCAGCAAAAAATGCCAAAGAGGAACTAGAAAATTTTCTCAAAGAAAGTAATCTCATTGATAAGTATACTTTTACTAGCAAGCTTGATGAACTTGGTCAAGAAAAAGGAGAAGAAAATTATATAGCGATAGTTCACATAGATGGTAACGATGTTGGCAGTAGGATAAGAAGCCTAAAAGAAATAAAAGATTTAAGAGAATTTTCTAAAAAGCTTAAAGAAGCCACTGAAAATGCTTTTAAAGCAATGCTTTTAAGATTTGACGACAATATTAACACTATTGATTTACACCTAAAAAAAGAAAAACAAAGCGAAAAAACTATTTTACCATTAAGACCTATAATAATAGGCGGAGATGATATAACTTTTGTATCAAATGGAAAGCTTGGGATATGGTTAGCAAAAAATTTTATTGAAGCCTTTGAAGAAGAAACAAAATCATTAGGACATTTGACTGCATGTGCTGGCATAGCAATTACAAAAACAAAATATCCATTCTACAGAGGATACAGACTAAGTGAAGAACTTACAAGAAGTGCTAAAGATAAGAGAAAAGAGTTAGAAGACAGCGGTTCATGGATAGACTTCCATATAACATCTGGTGGGTTTTCAGGTGAACTCACCGACATTAGAGATAAACATTACAAAAGTCCTTCTGGCTATAGTCTTACTTTGAGACCTTATAAGATTGAAGATTTTGAAGAAATGGTAAAATCATGTGCTAGTTTTAATAACCCAAAAACTTTTCCTCACTCAAAAATTATGGAACTTAGAGAAATTCTTTATTCTGGCAAGCAAGCAGAACAGGCTTTTGTAGAAAAAATAAAAGCAAGGGGATTAGAGCTTCCGGTTTATAAAGAATTTGATGGAAAAGAAATTTTTAAAAACAATCAAACTCCATATTTTGATATGATAGAAATTATGGATTTTTATCCAGATTGTTTTATTAGAGGTAATAATGAAAACTTACACTCTTGAACTAATCTTAAAATCTTCTTGCCTTATAGGATCAGGCGAAGGTTTTGGTACTTTAATAGACTCAGACGTAGTTTTTGATGAAATAGGCATACCTTATATCCCTGCCAAAAGAATCAAAGGATGTTTAAGGGATTCTGCCATTGAAGTTTGTGAGATGTTTGATTTAGCAAACATAAATCTTTTTGGTCAGTCAGCGCAAAAAACGAAAAATCCATTTGAAATTGTAGATTTTATTTTTGGTAAAACTGGCAATGCTCAACCAGCACAGGTATATTTTTCAAACCTTACTATAGAAAATTATTCTGATACCATCCAATGGCTTAAATATTTTATGGATAAAGATAACGAAATAATTAATAAAAATGCCATCATTAACCAATTCGCAGAAATTAGACAACAAACATCTATAGATTATGAAATAGGTTCAGCAAAAGAGCATTCTTTAAGAACTATTCGAGTAGTTAAAAAAGGTTTTTTATTTAAAGGAACGATAGATGTTATTGAAGAAATAGAATCTGTACCCAAAATCCTTTACTTTGCCTGTAGTAATCTTAAACGTATTGGCACAAAAAGAAATAGAGGGTTTGGCAAAGTAGAGTGCAAACTCTACGAAAACTCAACAGAAATAAATTTTTTAAATGAACTGGAGAGACTATGCAATTAATCAAGTACCGTATAACAGCGCTTTCACCTTTATTATTCTCTTCTAATACAGGTGATCCAAACATGATAGCTACATTTGATTATATACCAGGGACTTATTTAAGAGGTATGTTTGCAAATGAATACATTAAAAAAAAAGGTATTACAGCAGAAGCTCACAAAGATGAAAAATTTTACCGTTGGTTTCTCAAAGGTGAGATTAAAATAACTAATGCATATATATCTAGTAATAAGTATCAATTCCTACCAATTCCTCATTCCATACAAAAGGAAAAAGGAACTAAATTAACTTTTTATGATTTGCTTTTTCAAGATCAAGAATTTGACGAACAAACAACGGCTGTCACGGGTTATGTAGACGAAAATATTACATATAAAAAGACAGTTAAAAAAGTCTTTAATTTCCACCATGCACGAGATAGAGAAAGAGGTGTTTCAAAGGAAGGTCAAATATTTAATTACGAGTCAATTGACAAAAACCAAGTTTTTAAAGGATTTATAATTGGTGACCTAGATAGCCTAAAAGAGTTTTCTTCAATTATATCTAATGGAATTTATTACATTGGAAAATCAAGAAATAATCAATACGGAAAAATCAAATTTGAAATTTTAGAAACAAATGAGTTTAATCCTAAAATTAATATTGAAGAAGAAGATGCAGTGTTGACACTTTTATCTGACGCAATTATTTATAATGAAAACGGTTATTCAACTACAGATATTACATACATGGAAAAAGAACTCGATTGTAAAATTAAAAAAGCATTTATAAAACAATCTGAACAAGAAGGTTTTATGTCTGTATGGAAGCTTAAAACTCCATCAGAGATATGTTTTAAAGCTGGCTCAGTATTTTTACTTGAAAAAGGTTCTATTAACAAAGAAAAGCTTAAGGAATTAGAAATAACAGGAATTGGAGAAAGAACTCACGAAGGCTTTGGGCGATTTATAATTGATCGGCAAAACCGCTCTGAAAAATTTAATATTGTAAAAGAAGAAGAGACAAAATCCCAAAAACCGGATAGTAAGCCGCCTAAAATAGTAGAGACTCTAATACAAAATATTGTAAAAGAATATGTTAAAAATCAAGTAGAAATTAGTGCAATTAAAAAAGTAGGTGGGTTTGAAAAACCTTTTCCTTCAAAATCCCTTCTTGCTAAACTTGAGGGGGCTATTAAAACTGGTAGTTTTGAAAACTTAATGAGCAAACCTAAAGATAAGGTACGTTTTCAGCTAGAAAAATGTAAAAATGATAGCACAGACCTTTACACGTTTATCAATAGTTATAAAATAGATGACGGTAGAAGCAATACAGACAATAAAAATATAATAAAAAAAGACATAGACAATATAGTAACAATAGTTGAGAATAAAATAAAAACGATATATAAAGAGATCCCTTTTTCGCTGGACAGTCAAGATTTTAAAAGTGAACTTAAGAAAACCTACCTTATAACTTTTTTTTCCATAATGAGAAAAAAGATTAAGCAGGCTGGGGGCAACGATGCTAAAAGGTAAAACAATCATAAAAGGTGAAATAGAACTCCTCTCTCCAGTAATTATTGGTTCGGGGAAAAATGACACTACTGATGTTGATGTACTTAAAGACGAAAAAGGTAAAGCATACATACCTGCTACTTCTTTTGCTGGAGTATTAAAGCACTTTACAAAAAAAATGGTGGGTTATAGCAAACACGAAGAAGAGTTATTTTGGGGATCTTCTAACGAAAATAACGAAAATAAAGAACAAAAACAAAGTGCTATTAGAATAGATGACCTATTAACCTTAGATGAAAACAATATTTCGCAAAGAGATGGTGTAAAGATTTCTAGAAAAAAAGGTATTGCTGAAGACACGGCTAAATTTGACTACGAGGTTGTAGAAACTGGTTCTAGATTTTCTTTAGAAATTGAAATTACATTTGATGCTAATGAAGAAAACAATACCTTTAAAAAACAAATGATTGCTACAATAATTGAGTTACTTAAGAATGGGGAAATACGCTTAGGTGCAAAAACAAATAGTGGTTTTGGAAGAATAAAACTTGTTGACGATTATAAAATTTATAGCTTTGATTTCACGAATAAAAAAGATGTCTTAAGATGGTTTAAACAGGATTTAAAAACTCCGTCTGGGTTGAACATAAAACCATTACAAAATAAATCCAAAAATTTTACAATTAATGGAGATTTTGTGATTAAAAATTCAATTATTGTTCGTTCATACAATTACGATCCAAATATGCCGGATATTGAAAATATTAAATCCAACGGTAGACCAATTTTGCCTGGCACATCTTTAAAGGGTGCAATACGGTCAAGAATTGAAAGGATAGTAAAAACGGTTAAAAACGAAGAAGAAGCAGAAAAAATTATCGATGGCCTATTTGGATATGTAAAAGAAAAAACATCAAAGAAAGGGAAAATAACTGTAGAAGAAACCTTTATTGATGGGTACGCAGAAGAGATACAAACAAGAATCAAGATCGATAGATTTACAGGAGGAACAATAGAAGGAGCACTTTTGGAAGCAAAACCGATATTTAGCAAAGAAAACGCAAAAGCGATAAAACTAAAAATCACTGTTTCGGATTATAAAGACTACGAAGCAGGCCTACTGCTTCTTGTCTTAAAAGACCTATGGACAGGAGATCTTCCTATTGGTGGAGAAAAAGCAATTGGAAGAGGTGTGCTGGAAGGACGAAAAGCAGAGATTAATTGGGATGGCAAACATTCAATAACATTTGAAGATATTTCTCAACTAGAAAAATCCCAAAAAGAACAACTACAAAGCTTTGTGGAAGCATTTGTTAATTTTAGTCAAGGGGTAGTATAAAATGCCACAAACATCAGAAAAACAAAACAGTCTTAAACTTTATCAGGTAAAGTCTAAAGTTGAACCATTTAACATAGACCTTCTTGAAGATGCTTTAGGTATTTTTAACTCTACTGGTTTTGCAGTGGCTTATCTAGACTATAAAGTTCTAATTGGTAAAGTAAACATTAAAAACATTGAATTTTATAATAATGAAGTTATTGAAGAAGAAAAATACATACAAAGGCTCAGGCTTTTTAATGACGATAAAGAGCTTCTCGTATGGAGAGTTAAAAATGGTTTTAAAAGCAGGTTGAGAATTGATAATGAAGGCAGTAATGAATTTGTTGTAGATGCCTGTCAGGTTTTATGGGGTACCAATAAAAAAAAATTAAACAATGGATGGATTAAGATTTATGAAGACAGAGGAACAGAACTAATACTGCCATATGGTGAAGATGCAAAAATAGATGATAAAGAAAATAGGCTTTTTATTATGACTAGAAACTATATTGGCTTCCATCCTAAAACTTACCAAGCAACCTATGTGGATTGCAGGTTTATAAAATTTACAAACAGCCCTTTATAATAAAAGGAGGTAGAATGGAAACAAAAGATTCTAAAGCGCCATACAATTTTATTCCATTAAACGATAAGGTAGTAACATCGGAAAAAGTCCCCGATTTTGATAAGTATCACAATGAAAGATATACGGGTTATATAGACATAAAGATAGAAACATTAACTCCACTTTATATAAGAGACACTTTAACGGAAGAAGAATATAGAAAAAAAAATAAGTCATATATAAACCCAGATTTCTTTTCTCCAGGAAATCTTTACCGCATACCGGGCAGCTCCTTGAGAGGGATGATAAGAACAATGATAGAAATAACGAGTTTTGGTAAGTTCTTGTTTTTTGATGATAAGATATTGTATTATAGAGGAGTTGGGGATAGATCAAAGCTGGGAATAGATTACCGTGATACGATGGTAGAGGTAGATATACGTAATTGTTATTTTCCAAAGTTTAAAGCTGGTATTCTAAGAGAAAAAAATCCAAATCAATATGAAATACTCCCGTCAAAAGAGTTAAAAGAGTTAGAGAATATTCAGATTTATAGAATTGATTTTAATCCAGGAACCCGTATAGTTAATGACAGTAATGGTTTGGCGTTGAAAGAGTTTGAGTTCAGAGAAGTTTATTTCAAACCTGTTAAAGCTAGTTGTCACAATCATTACAATACTAAAAAAAAGCCTTATAAACCTAAATATGCAAAATTGGATTCTATAAGATTAAATAAAGATGAAAATCATCCAAATAGAGGTTATATTATTTCCTCTGGATACATGAATAATAAGCATATGCATTGGGTTATCAACGAACCAGATCCTGAACATAAGCCAATAGACATTGACAAGGAAGTTATTCTATCTTATAGAAATGATAAGCAAAGAAAAGCCCTAAATTTACTTGAAAAAATAGATGAATTAAAAAAAATTGGAAAAAAACCAGAGGTTCCATGTTTCTATTTAACTGATGAAAATAATAAAATTATTTTTTTTGGTCATACTGGTTTTTTTCGCCTTCCATATTTAAAAACCATAGGAAATCATATCCCTGAAGTTAAAGATCCAGAAAAAATAGATCTCGCAGAAGCAATTTTTGGCAATGAAAAAACGCACATGGGGAGAGTTTTTTTTGAAGACGCCTACCTTGATAAAAAATATCAGGACAAGTTGCTTGGTGAAAAGACCCCAAAGATCCTTTCAGAACCAAAACCCACTTGTTTCCAACACTATCTTGAGCAAAAAGAAGAAAATATTAAAGAACATCCCAAAAATCTTGCCCATTATAACTCAGAAAACTTGCTTCGTGGATATAAACTCTATTGGCACAAAAGTGGTAAAAATTGGGAGGATCAAAAAAACACAGGTGGTAATAGCCCTAAAGACACACAACACACAAAAATTAAACCTATACAAGAGGGTTCAGTATTTAATGGTAGAATTCGTTTTGAAAACCTCTCAGAAGTTGAACTTGGGGCACTCCTTTTTGCTCTTGACCTAAAAAAAGGTCTTGCACACAAGCTTGGTATGGGCAAACCTCTTGGTCTTGGTTCAGTAAGAATTACACCAAGCCTATATATTTCCAATAGAGTACAAAGATACTCTGATCTTTTTGCAGAATGGGATGGATTAAAAAAAGAGGAAATAAATAAAATTGATGAGCTAAAAAAAGCTTTTGAAGAATATGTTTTAGAAAAGCTTGGAGATAAAAAAGGCTCTCTTTGGGAACTTGATAGAATGAAAGAATTACAAACGATGCTTGACTATGAAAACAAGCCCGCTGATGATAAAACCGATTACCTTACACTTTATAACTTCAAGGAACGAAAAATTTTACCAAAACCAACAAAAGTGAAATAAGCCAGTATGACTCGAAAGTTTACACGAGGTTTTTAAATTTGGATTTTAAGTATTTGAGAAATAGAAAATATTATGATTTAAAGCTTATAATGAAGAAATTGCAAAATGTTTACAAACTTTGGCTATAATCTCTTTTAGGTTTTAAATTTACGATGTTTTTAGAAAGTGAAATAGAATCCTTTGAGTGGATAAAAGTCAGAGTGGCTTTTAAATCTCCATTTACAGATGACCTATCACAAACCTCTCCAATTTTTATAATGGAAGCCATAAATAAAGCAATAACAGATCAAACATGGGGTATACAAAACCAAGAATGGAATCGTCCAATATTTCACTTCATAGGTAGAAATCATAATTTTAAACTTTTACCCGACGAAACTTATAATGTTGAATTTATTTTTACAAATAAAGACATCAATCAGATTGAAAATTGGATTCAAAATTTAAAAGAGTACTTCTTAAAAGAAGAAAACTGCCGCTCTCTTTATCCTGTAGAAATAGGGCCACTCAATAAAAGAAATCTTAGTTTATTAAAAGATGAAATTGGAGAAATTCCTGATGAAGGAGAAATTTGTTTTAAGTTTCTAACCCCTCTTTACTTTAAGCCAAACCAAGGAAAAACAAGATATTTTATTGATAGCCATTATTTTACAAAAGGTTTACTAAGCCGTTTTAGTAGATTGTTTTTAAAACCTTTAAACTACGAAATTAATCCAGAGTTTGAGACCCTGCCTTATTATTGGGAATATACTGAAATAAAGCGTAAATCTCACTCCCAACCTGGGACATATCAATTTATAAATGGATGTGTTGGAAATTTGTATTTTAGGGGAAATTATTTAAACATAAAGCCTTTGTTTTACTTAGCAACCGAGCTTCATGCTGGAACAAAGTTTTCAAACTCATTTGGATATTTTATCCTATACAAAGACAGTTTACCTTTTTTTGATAGCCGTTTCCCTCGTCAAAATGAAATAGAAAATATAGCTCAAGAAGTAATAGAACGATATGATGAAGCTCTTTTAAATCTAATTCAACCCGAAAGCAAAGAACTTCAAATTAAAGATACGGTCACTTCCTTATTCAATAAGTTAAACGATGGAACATATCAACCTATTCCATATAAAGCATTTATGATTAGAACCGAAAATGGAAAAGAACGACAAGTAGAACAACCAGAATATCATGACCTAATTGCTGGTTTATATGCACTACGGTTGCTTTCTCCAGTTCTCGACAAAGCTTTTGAAGAAGAATCAATAGGTTTTAGAAAGGGTAAGTCTCGTGAAAAAGCAATAGAGCTAGTCAAAGAAGCGTTAAATAAAGGATTTCTTTGGGTAATTGAATCAGATATTGAAAACTTTTTTCCTTCTATAAATCTTAAACTACTTGAAAATTTACTTGATAAATACATACCAAAAAAGGATAAAAAGTTTAAATCTTTTATATTTTCTATTATTAGGGCAAAATACAGATTGGATGAGAAAGTTTTTGAAAGGGAATCTGGAGTTGTGCTTGGGCACCCTCTTTCACCCTCTTTGGCTAATCTATATCTTGATGCTTTCGATGAAGAAATAAAATCCCTTGATGTAAAACTTATAAGATATGCAGATGATTTTTTAATATTTTGCAAAACAAAAGAGCAAGCAGAAGAAATAGTTCAAAAAGTAGAAAGTATTCTATCTGGTTTAAGTTTAAAAATAAAAAAAGAAAAAACATTGATAAAAAGTGTTTTGGAGGGATTTGAATTCCTCGGTTTTAGTTTTCAGGGTGGAGAGTTTGATATTTTTGTAGCTCCAGAAACGAGGCTGCTAAAAAAACCCCTATTTATAGTTGAACCGTATGTTATGGTAACAGTCAATGGAAATGCTGTTACTATAAAGAAAGAAGGAAAGATACTTCAATCCGTCCCTATTAGAAGAATAAGCGAAATTTTACTTATGGAAAAATGTGTTATTTCTACTTCTTTTATTAATAAATGCCTACAAAACAAAATACCTTTAACCATGACCTTAAATAACGGTTATTTCCAAACAACTTTAAGACCAGAGTCTAAGGAATATTTTCTAATTTCTTCCATTCATGAGAATAAATATGCTAGTCTTTCTACAGCAGACCACGTTAGCTTTGCAAGAGAAATCATACTGAGAAAAATCGAAAACTACATACATATTTTATACCAAAAATACTCTCCTGAACTAAGAATTATGCTTAGGGATTTAAAAGAGATTGTTCGCAAAATAGAGCTTTCAAACGACTTAAATGAGATAAGAGGTCTGGAAGGCCTTGCTTCAAGAAAATTATATTCAAATATTAATCTTTTAATCAATAATAAGATATTTCATATTCAAAAACGAGAAAGAAAAGTACCAGACAGAATAAATAGTTTGCTTAATTTTGGTTCTTATCTTTTGTACTCAAGAATAAATGCCCTGGTTCGGTCTGCTGGGCTTAATCCATATCTTGGTTTTATGCATTCACCTTCTGATAACTATGAATCACTCGTTAGTGATATAGTAGATATATTTAGGCCAAGACTTGAAAAGTTTATTATTAAAATAATAAACTTAAAAATCATTAATGAGAATGATTTTAAGGAGAAAAATGGAGCATATTATTTAAATCAAGACGGAAAACATAAATTTTTAAGCTATTTTGAACAAGAACTAAATCAAAAGCAAAGTGCAAGCAAATTTAGTTTTAAAGAGCAAATTACTTTACAAGTAAGAATTATAAAAGATTGGGTTGTTAAAAACACCTCTTTAATCTTTTTAAAGTGGTCAGAATGAAAAACTTTGCTGATTATGCTGTTGTTTACGATATAACTGACGATTTAGAAAGACTTAAAGTTGCTAAACTTCTAAAAGATTATGGTTTTCGTGTACAAAAAAGTGTTTTCGAGTGTAGGCTGACAAAAACAGAAAAAGAAAAGCTTATTAAAAACCTAAAAGATCTTGATATAAAAACGGGGTCGATAAAGATTTACCGACTTGAATATAGTTGGAAATCTTGTATTATTGGGGATAAAAAAAGTCAAAATCCTGACGAAGATACAATTTATATTGTCTAAATCAAATTTATGGCCTTGTAAGTCTTTTGTGCATATCTCCTTATAATAAATTGAAAGTTGCGCTAAAATACTAAGTCAATTATTTAAACCTGGATTCCCAGCTTAACATAATTACGCCTATTCACCAAGAAAGAGTTTATAATATTTTTTATTCAAATTTTCAAATGATAATGTCCCCATACTTGGGGATGTCCCTTCTGGACTAAACAAGATACTGGAGATATGAAAGTTTTTAGTTTCAGTCCCCATACTTGGGGATGTCCCTTCTGGACATTGGGTTACTATAACCTAGAAAAGATTCTTAATGTTTCAGTCCCCATACTTGGGGATGTCCCTTCTGGACAGAAAAAAAGATAATAAATGTAAGAAAGAATGTTTCAGTCCCAATACTTGGGGATGTCCCTTCTGGACTTTCTTTGCAAAAATGTTATCAAGAACGATTATAGTTTCAGTCCCCATACTTGGGGATGTCCCTTCTGGACGGAAGAGAATCTGAAGATTATTGAGGAGACTGTTTCAGTCCCCATACTTGGGGATGTCCCTTCTGGACAAAGACCAATTCGAATTTCTGAAATTTGTTATTGTTTCAGTCCCCATACTTGGGGATGTCCCTTCTGGACTAGTCTATTCAAAATGTGTAACCATAGATTGTTTCAGTCCCCATACTTGGGGATGTCCCTTCTGGACTTTTACAACTAGTCCAATTAGTATTATTGTTTCAGTCCCCATACTTGGGGATGTCCCTTCTGGACTTTGAAAGGTCTTGATCCAAGAAAGATTATAGTTTCAGTCCCCATACTTGGGGATGTCCCTTCTGGACATTCCGATGGTAGATTAGTTAGAAACTGGTATTTGTTTCAGTCCCCATACTTGGGGATGTCCCTTCTGGACAAACAGAGACACTCTTTGTTGACGTTGCTACTTTTGTTTCAGTCCCCATACTTGGGGATGTCCCTTCTGGACTCTAGCTTCTATTATGCTTAAACGCATGCGGGTTTACAAGCAAAAAATTCAGAACCCCCCGAATTTTAATCAAATTATTTGAAATTTTAAGGGGGGTTCTGAATACTAAGTTAATTTTGTCATTATAAGCTTTTCTGCCTATTTTGCTTTTTAGTACATAAAATTTATTGTGAGATTCGTAAATTTTTATCAAACTCAAGTGTAAACTACCTCTTTTTTTAAACTCAAAAAATAGGTGCTTTATGTTTATTATACAGATTTTAGCGCAAAATGCTATAATTTTTAAAACAATTTTACAATTCTTATACTTTTTCTACCGTTGTAATATCCTATAAACCCCACTTGTCTTTTTAGCTTATGCTTTGACCTTCGTAAAAATACATAAAAAGCGAAACATTAAACTCATCTTTAAGAATTTTTTGCAAAAATCATTTCTAAAAACCTACATAAAATCAGCTTTTTGTTTTTGAATAATTAGTTATCAAAAAATAAACATTACACGCAACAAGATTATTTCTTTCAGCGCTATTTAATTGAGAATTTTTTTCTTTACAAATGCTAGAGTGCATAATAGAATTTCAAGCAGAGATGGCTCATTATTTTTATATTAGCAAAGGAGTGGTTTAATGGCAGATCATTTAAAATACCGCATAGATAAAAAATATAAGGAAAAGGATACACATATTGAATCAGCGCTAAAGTCTTTTTTTGAGAAAGAACTTAATGCAAAATTAGAAGAAGACTTAAGCAGCAGTTTGCCTTTCTTAAGTTTTGATTTCTGCGTCTACGACATAGATAAAAAACCTATTGTGCCTATTTTGCTTGCAGAGATAAAAACAGATAAAGAAAGCCAAAGCAGCGGAAGCTGGTTT
>Ga0315298_1004702_pt1 | contig 20121 bp, 21 predicted proteins | sample WHS_1_MG_FD_203077 | JGI IMG/M metagenome (GOLD analysis project Ga0315298, IMG submission 203077) | Extremophilic microbial mat communities from Washburn Hot Springs, YNP, Wyoming, USA - WHS_1_MG | ecosystem: Environmental > Aquatic > Thermal springs > Hot (42-90C) | place: USA: Wyoming...
GGTTGGCCCGCACGAAGCCACCGCTACAGCCACCGGCATGCCTACGAAAGTGGTCACGCCCCTGCCCACACCCACAACTGGGGCTACACATACCGCCACTGCGCCCCCAACGATCACTCCCTCTCCGGCGATGACGCCAATTCCGACCGGCACACCCACGATGACCCGAACTCCTGAAGCATCTCACACGCCCCTTTTTACCCCGACGCCCACGCGTTCTCCAACTGTAACCGCCACGCCACAGCCCTGGGTAACCGCCTCACCCACAGCTACGCCTTCTTACACGCCCCTTAGAAGCCCAACCCTTGGAAGCACAAGCACCGCTACGCCCCCAGAGACCCTTCCAAGTCCGTCGGCCACGCCAACAAGCCCGAGTGGGGGCCAAGTCTATGTCGGGTTGCGGGCCTCTAGGGATACATACATAACGGGCGAATTCCCTAACCAGAACTTTGGCTCCCTAGGAGCGTTGGAACTATCTCTACTCCGGGATGGCCCGTTTAAGAACGCCTTAGTAGGGTTTGACCTGCAGGTGATCCCCCCAAGTGCTGTCCTCATAGAGGCCAAACTCTTCCTCTTTGGCCGCAATGTATTCGGCGAAGGCAGAATCCCCCTATGGGCCTATGGCCTCAGACGCGACTGGGATGAACTGAGAGCAACCTGGTATGGGGCTTCTGCCGACGAAACCTGGGAACAAAGCGGCGCCCTGGGCCCCAGCGATCATGATGACGTGGGCGTTCAGGGTTCCTTCGTAGATGGGCCCCAGATAGATTACTACGAATGGGATGTGCGGCCCTTGGTGCAAGAGTGGATCAACGGCACGCGCCGCAACGACGGTTTCTTGATCACGCCGGCAGGGGGCGCCATGACTTTTATCAAACTGGTCCTTTATTCACGCGAATATCGTGAATTCGCGCTGACTCCTTTCCTTTCCCTTGTTTACATTCTGCCCACGCCGACTTTGACCCCGACGGCAACGGGAACACCAACCCTGACGGCAACGCCTACAGCAACGGTGACCCCGACCGAGCTGGCCACCTTAGCCCCCGTAAGGCTGCTCTTTTTGCCGGTGCTCTTCAAAGCAGGCCGGTAACCCCTTGTAAGGATCTCTCTACACCCACTTTGACACGCTGATACAAGTGATGTATCTTGTCAATGTAATGGGATGAAGGGAGTATCATGAATATTATTCAAAGCGTTGGTGACAAGATCATCAGCAATGTGGAAAAGGTGATCATTGGCAAGCACCGAGAGGTACAGCTCGCCTTTGTGGCCATGCTCTCCAAAGGCCATGTGTTGATAGAAGACGTCCCTGGCGTTGGTAAAACCGTCTTGGCCAAATCTCTTGCCAAATCGGTAGGTTGCAAGTTCCGACGTATCCAATTCACTCCTGATCTCCTTCCCAGCGACATCACCGGCGTCTCGGTCTTTAACCAAAAGACAAGGGAATTCGAGTTCCGTCCCGGCCCTATCATGGCCCAAATCGTCCTTGTCGACGAGATCAATCGCGCGACGCCCAAGACCCAGTCCGCGCTCCTAGAGTGTATGGAAGAGCGCCAGGTAACGGTTGACGAGACAACCTATCGTATGCCCGAGCCTTTCCTGATCATGGCTACTCAGAACCCCATTGAGTACGAGGGCACTTTCCCCTTACCTGAGGCCCAACTGGATCGCTTCTTGATGCGCATTAGCCTGGGCCATCCCAAGCCAGAGGAGGAGATCCGTATCCTTGATGCTCAGCAATACGTTCATCCTGTGGAAACGATCGGACAGGTGGTATCGGTCTCCGAGTTGCTAGAGGCCCAAGAAGAGGTTAAGCGCATTTATATCGACCCGCTCATTAAAGAGTATATCGTTGCCTTGGTCAACGCGACGCGAAACCATCCTGACGTTTACCTGGGAGCCAGCCCGCGCGGTTCTCTCGCGCTATACAGAACCAGCCAAGTCCTCGCCGCCTTGCAAGGCCGCGATTTCGTTATTCCCGACGATATCAAGGCCTTAGCTGAGGTGACCCTGGCACACCGCATCATCGTGAGCCCCTCGGCGCGCATTAAGAACGTTGACCCGCGAACGGTGGTACAGGAGATCATCAGTACAGTTCCTGTGCCGGGGATTCGCGTGCGCGCCTCGCGTTAGCCTACAAGCTGCTCCTCCTCTCTCGCCGGGTTATAGTAGCGACTCTGGGTTCGGGACGAGATCATGAACATCCGACGAGCAACCATTGCGGATATTGAGCGTTGCGCGAGCCTTGAGGGCTCTTACACGACAGAGTATGTCTGGCAAATGGAAGAGGCCGTCCATGCCGATTCCATCACCGTCGTCTTCAGGCGCATGCGCATTCCTCGCCGTATAGAGGTCGCTTATCCCTGTGGCATCGGGGATTTGAAAAAGGACCTCCTGCGCAACGAGTGCTTCCTAGTAGCCGAGGAACCCGGTATGGTCTTCGGCTATCTCGACATGACGGTACGCCGCTGGCAAGCTCAAGGTTGGATCGAGCACCTGATCGTGCAGCCGTCTTACAGGAGGCAGGGCATTGCGACGAACCTGCTAGAGGCAGCCCGTCAATGGGCGAGGAGCAACGGCCTTGTGTCCATCGTCGCCGCTGTACAAACCAAGAATGATCCCGCGATAAGCCTCCTAACCAAGCTGGGATACACCTTTGCCGGCTTTATCGATCACTACTTTAGCAATGGCGATATCGGCGTGCTTTATTCCCGCGAGATCTAGACTCTTCCCCCACCGTCCACGCCCCACTATCTGAGCTTCTGCTTTCCTGCCAAGGCTATTGCAGCCGCCTTCAGTAACTTTACACACTCTAGGGGTCGTAGTATACTTTTACAGGGTTAAAAAACCTAGGAGGTGGATAGGCATATGTTATTCTGGCCGATGTTTGACCCCATCTATTACCTATTCGCATTGCCTGCGCTGATTTTAGGGCTTTACGCTCAGTATAAGGTGCGCGCTGCCTACCAACGTTACCGCCGTGTGGCCAATATGAGCGGCCTCACCGGCTACGAGGCTGCGCAACGCCTTTTGGTTAGCAACGGTCTGAGCCATGTGGAAATCCGAGAAACACAGGGAGAGCTTTCGGACCATTACGATCCTCGCACGAAGTCCCTTTTCCTCTCTCCCGGCGTTGCGCGCTCCGCATCGGTCTCTGCGTTGGGAATTGTAGCTCACGAGGTAGGCCATGCTCTCCAAGATCAACAAGGATACGTTCCACTGAAGCTGCGAGCCGGGCTTGTACCCGTTGTCCAGCTAGGGTCTTGGTTGGGGCCGATCATCTTCTTGGCCGGCATGGTGCTTCCGATCAAGAACCTTTCCCTGATTGGGTTGCTGCTTTTCTCGGGCACGTTGGTATTCGCCCTCATCACGTTGCCCGTCGAGCTGAACGCCAGTAACAGGGCCATAGAGATGCTTGGGCGAAGCGGGCTGATAGCCCTTAATGAGGAAAAAGGAGTGCGCGCTGTACTCTCGGCAGCAGCCTTGACCTATGTTGCGGCCGCCGCACAAGCCATATCTACCATCCTTTACTATATCTTCCTATTAGGCGGATCCCGACGGCGGGACTAACCTGGGAGCACGCAACCCACATGGTAATTGGGGGAGTTGACCTCTTGGACCTATCCTTCGACGGGCTGCTGCAGACGGTTGTTGACTGGGGACAGCCTCGGTTTCGTGCTGCGCAGATCTGGCATTGGATATACAAGTCCTTGGTCACCGACCCCGAACAGATGTCCAATCTCCCAAAGGACCTGCGTAACCAACTCAAAGAGAGAGCTTATATAGGCCATCTCCGGCCAGTCGCCACAATTACGGCGGATGATGGCCTCACAGAAAAAGTCCTCTTTCAGACTGCAAACGATCAACAGACCTTTGAGTCCGTCCTGATGTGCTATGCAGACCGTAACACAGTCTGCGTTTCCTCGCAGATCGGATGTCCCTTAGCTTGTGCCTTTTGTGCTACAGGACGGCGTGGACTGGTACGCAACCTGACTACGGGCGAGATTATCGCCCAAGTTATGTACTTTGCCCGCAAACTCCTTGAGCAAAAGCTTCACGTGACCAATGTGGTCTTTATGGGCATGGGAGAGCCCATGCTCAATTTCGACGCGGTCTGGCAAGCGATTTTGAACCTCAATGATCACCGAGGGTTCGCGCTTGGTTCACGCCGCTTCACCATTTCCACCGCAGGCGTCGTTCCAGGGATAGAGCGCCTGGCCCGCGAGTCATTGAGCGTGGGGTTGGCGATCTCCTTGAACGCTCCAAACAACGCATTGCGCAACCAACTCATGCCGCTAAACCGTCGCTATCCTCTGGAGCGCCTTATGGCCGCAGCCAAGCTCTATGTTGAGCACACAGGGCGACGCGTTAGCTTTGAGTACGTGCTGGCGAAAGACGTAAACGACTCGGAGGCCCATGCAGAACAAACTGCCAAGTTGCTGCGCGGGATGCTCTGCCATGTCAACTTGATCCCCCTGAATCCGATTCCCGGTTGCGACTATGAGCCCTCTCCTTGGGAGAGGGTCTTGCGCTTTCAAAGGATCCTAACCCAAGGGGGGATCCAAGCCACGGTGCGCGTGAGCCGCGGCAGCGAGATCTGTGCAGGATGCGGACAGTTGCGAGGCCTGTATACAACCGCCGGGACCCAAAAGACCGGCGACCTAAACTCACATGGCGAATCTGGAGATCTTGGGGACTAGCATGTCAGAGCACCGTCGCGTGCGCATTAGCGCTTCAATCCTTTCGGCCGATTTCTCCAAGTTAGGGGCACAAGTACAAGAAGCAGAGTTAGGAGGAGCAGACGCAATACATGTTGACGTGATGGACGGGCGTTTCGTACCCAATATCACCGTTGGCCCCTTGGTCGTGCGTTCCTTGCGTGCAGTGACACGGCTGCCGCTGCAGGTACATCTAATGATCGTGGAACCGGAACGATACATTGAGGGCTTTGTCCGTGCCGGGGCAGACCTGATCACGGTGCACGTGGAAACTTGTCCTCATCTACAGCGCACGCTCGGACAAATTCGCGACGCAGGGGCACGTGCTGCCGTCACCCTGAATCCCGCGACACCATTGGTCACCCTAGAGGAGATCCTCGACCAGGTCGACCAGGTTCTGATTATGACCGTGAACCCAGGGTTTGGCGGGCAAGAGCTCATCCCGAGTACGATCAACAAGATTCAGCGCCTGCGGCAGATGATAACCGAAAGGGGTTTGAACTGCGCTATTGAGGTAGACGGAGGCATTAACCTCCAGACCATGGCTCAAGTCGTACGGGCTGGAGCCGATATCTTGGTCATGGGCGCCGCCATCTTTGCCGGCAAAGATGGCATTCAAGCTTCCCTTCGCCGACTCCGGGCCGCTCTTGAGAACTGTAGCTAAGACATAAATACTGGACCAGCCCTACACAAAGCCGGTCCAGTACAAGATGCCCCTACAGCGATAAAGAAAGGCGCTAGATCTTGTTCAGAGTGCGCAAACAACGAGTGCAGATATTAATCCTTTTGGGACGCCCAGCAACGGTAACAACGGCCTTCTGAATATTCGGTACCCAACGGCGATTGGTACGACGCTTAGAATGGCTCACATTGTGACCGTATTGCGGCCCTTTGCCACACATCTCACAGATTGCCATGTTATTCACCCCTTATGATCACCCGAACTGCGAGGGCAAATTTGCGCCAAACATACACAATATGATACCATAAATAAGATATTCCGCAAAACAACAGGAGATATCTCATGAGCGAAGCTCCCCCGATCGGCAAGATTGAGCTTTCGCCCCGCGCCATAGCCAGCATTGCTGCAAATGCCGTCTTGAGCTGCTATGGCGTGGTGGGAATGGCCGCGGCCACCCTGCGCGATGGTATCGCCGAGATCCTTCAGTTTGATAACTACCATCGCGGTGTTGAGGTCAAGGTGGTAGAAGGCAAGATCATTATTGATCTCTATGTGGTCATCGCCTATGGCACGCGCATTTCAGAGGTAGCCCACAACGTGATGGATAGCGTCAAATTTAGCGTGGAACGTGCCTTGGGCATGCCGGTAGCCGAAGTCAATGTACATGTGCAAGGGCTACGCGTGAGCGACTCTGTGTGAGAATCTCTGGAGATACGGTTCCTTGGTTGAGACTCTACTTGAAACGGAAAAGAACGAAGGCTCTTTGAATATTAACGGCAAAAAAGCTGAGAGCCCCGATACCGTCATTGACGGACATAGCCTTCTGGGCGCTTTGCGTGCAGCGAGTGCCTATCTGGACATGCACGTGAGCCAGATCAACGCCTTGAACGTGTTCCCTGTGCCCGATGGGGACACAGGGACCAACATGTCGCTGACGATGCGAGCGGCCGTAAATGAGGTAGGTAACACATCGTATGCCTCCGTCTCCGAACTGGCCCGCGTGATAGCGCATGGAGCACTCATGGGAGCCCGAGGCAATTCGGGAGTGATCTTGTCACAGATCTTGCGAGGGATCGCCCGAGCTCTTGATGATAAAGAGGTGCTCACCGCCGCCGACCTTGCTAGGGCTCTAGAAGAAGGGACGGCGACGGCCTATAAGGGCGTCATGAAACCTGTGGAGGGCACCATTCTCACCGTCGCCAGGGCGGCCGCAAGCGCCGCCAGACGGGCTGCCTCAGCGGGGGGTCAAATCAAAGAGGTGTTGGCCAGCGCGCTCGCTGAAGCCAAGGCTGCGTTGGCTCGTACCCCTGAGCTACTGCCTGTCTTGGCTGAAGCCGGCGTAGTGGATGCGGGCGGTCAGGGGTTCACAATCATCCTGGAGGGGATCTTGAGATATATAAGCGGAGAAAGTTTCGGCGAAGCCCCTTCGGAGAAGGCAGTACTTCAGCGCGCTCGCGCACCAGAGGGCAAATTCAATTACGACACACAGTTCATCATCCAGGGGACGAACCTCGACGTGGAAAGCATCAGAGAGCAGGTCGCCAGGATGGGCGACTCAGTGCTTGTAGTGGGGGATGCACAAACCGTCAAGGTCCACGTCCACACCGACAATCCTGGGAAAGTCATCGAGTACGGAACGGGTTTGGGGCAATTGACCGCAGTGATCGTAGAGAATATGCAGCTCCAGTATGAGGATTTCAAGCGCGAAGCTAACGTGCAAGTTCCCACTTCCAAGCCCGTTTCTGCCGTCCTCACAAACACTTCCTCGGCCCCTGTCAACGAGGTTGCTACGGTCGCCGTGGTCTCAGGAAACGGCCTGCAGCGCGTCTTTGAGAGCCTCGGTGTCAGTGCGATCGTCCCCGGAGGCCAGACGATGAATCCCAGCACTCAGGATTTGCTCTCGGCTATCAATAACGTTGCCGGCGATAAGGTCATCCTCCTGCCCAATAATAGCAACGTCATTCTGACGGCCCAACAAGCTAAGGAGTTGGCCTCAAAGCAAGTGTTTATAGTACCCACCCGTACGATCCCTCAGGGGATCGCCGCCTTACTAGCCTATAATTACCAGGCCAGCTTGGAAGCCAATCTAGGGCTCATGACGGAAGCTAGCACCCAGATACAAACGGGAGAGATCACCCGAGCCGTACGCTCGGTCCAAGTCAACGGGCTCTCAATCGCCGAAGGCCAAATTATAGGCTTGGTGAATGGTGAGCTGGTCGCCGTCGGCACGGATATTTCCATGGTTATGGCCGCATTGTTAGAGCATATGGGAGCCGAGAACTATGAGATCATTACCATATACTATGGCGAGGAAGTGACGCCAGAAGAGGCCGCCCAAGAGGCCCAGAGAATCAAACAGCGGTATCCCAAGCTGGATGTAGAAGTGCTCAATGGCGGGCAAGCACACTATTACTATATTATCTCCGCTGAATAGGACTCGATACGAAGAGAGGCGCTGGCATGAGCAATGTCAAAATCGTCACTGACAGCACAGCCGAGCTGAGTCCAGAGGTAGTTGAGGAATACGATATCCGCGTTGTGCCCCTAAGCATACGCCTGGGGGCTGAGACGTATACAGATGGTCCACAACTTAGGTCGCCTGAATTCTACCGCCAGATGATCAAGCAAAAGACACCTCCCGTCGTTATCCCCCCCACGCCGAGACAGTTCGCCCAAGTGTATAGTGAACTGTGCCGCGAGACCGATGATATCGTGTCCATTCACCTGCCCGCCCGGTTTAACGAAACGGTCTTAGCCGCCAGCCAGGGACGTACTGGCCTCCTAGGGCGGTGTCGCATCAGTGTAATTAACTCCCAATTCACCTCTCGGGCTCTGGGCATCTTTGTCACCGAGGCCGCCAAAGCTGCCCGCGCTGGGCTCTCAGGACCAGAGATCGAGCGTTTGGTGCGCAGTTTGCTCCCGCGCACGTATATGGTTTTCTATATTGAGAATCTGGAATACCTAAAGCGCAGCGGGATCTACCGCCAGCCCCGGGAAGGCGTCTTTGGGCCTCCGAGCTCCAAACCTTTACTGATGCTGGAGGAGGGCGAGATCACCCCCTTACAGCGCCTCCGCAACCGAGGTCGGCCAGCAGAGCGCCTATTGGAATTCATCAACGAGTTCCCCTCGCTTCAAGAACTTACCATCCTTCATACAGGGATAATGTGTGATGATGTGGAGGAGCTCAAGGTCTTGCTCAACGAGGGGCCGCGCAAGTGGACGTTCAACGAACATATCTACGGGCCGATCTTGGGCGCTTACATCGGCCCCACCGCACTTGGCGTAGTGGCTTTTGAAGGGCCTAGACGAGAACGTGCCTTACCCTGGTCGCCTTGATCCATACCCGATGAGGCAAGTCCATGGCATCGGCATATGAAAAGCTCAAGCGCATTCTAACCCTTGAGCGAGATCAGAATTACCGTGATCGGGCCGTGATCGGTGGGTTGGCTCGGTTTTTGACTTATTGGGAAAAGGAGGCTCGTCAAGAGGCAGAACGTAATCGCCCTCCCGTCACAGTTGACGATGTCCTCAGGATCCTAGATGGATATGCCCAGCAAACCGTAACAACCCGTCGTCAAGGCGTGGAGCGCTTGCTAGCCCTATTGGAATTAAATGGCACCGAGAAGCCGAGTAGCAGCCAGGCGCAACAAGCCGCTTCGCTTACATGGGCAGCACAAAGGCAAGGGGCGTTAGATGCTGTCCAATCCCCTTCGGTTCCCCCGATGCAGAGCTCCAGAGTTCTCCAAAGGCAACCGGCCAAGCCTCAGGGGAAAGAGGAGCAGATGACGCTAGATTCCCCTGTCACCAAACTTCGTGGCGTCAGCACGGTGATCGCCAGCCGGTTGGCCAAATTGGGGATCAAGACGATCAGAGATTTGCTCTATCACTTTCCTCGGCGTTTTGACGACTTCTCCGACCTGAAAACGATCAGCCATTTGCACCTTGGCGACGAGGCGACCATTGTAGGCCGCATCCTGGAAACCAAAGTGCAGCAAACGCGCAGTGGCCAAACCCTTGTGCGCACAGTCATCACCGATGGCACCGGCACCATTGAAGCCAGTTGGTTCGGGCAACCCTATCTTGAGAAGAAACTCAAAGCGGGCACCGAGATCGTGCTCAGCGGCAGAGTGGACGAGTATCTCGGCCGGCTCGTGTTCACTTCCCCAGAATGGGAACCCGTGCAACGGGAGTTGTTACACACAGGGCGCTTGGTGCCGGTCTACCCCCTCACAGAAGGGCTCAGCGCGCGCTGGCTACGCCGCCTTATACGGAGTGCACTTGAATTCTGGGCACCGCGCATCACGGATCCATTACCTCAAGAAATCCTGGAGGAGACAGGCCTTCAAGGCCTCGGGGCCGCCCTCTTTCAAATGCATTTCCCAGATAACAAGGCCTCCCTTGAGCGGGCACGTCAGCGCCTTTGCTTTGACGAGCTTTTGCTCTTGCAACTGGGTATTCTCGGTCAACGAAGGGTCTGGCGCTCCCAAGCTGCGCAGGCAATGCATGTTCCGCAGCAGGATTTGCAAGCCTTTGTAGATAACCTTCCTTTCAAGCTGACCAGCGCGCAACAGAGAGCCATCGCGAGCATCCTTGAGGACCTACAAAAGCCTGTGCCGATGAGCCGGCTGCTCCAGGGAGATGTGGGCTCGGGCAAGACCGTGGTAGCGGTGGCAGCGATCTTGACCACAGTACGTAACGGCCTGCAGGCAGCCGTGATGGCTCCGACAACGATCCTGGCCGAGCAACACTACCACACGATATCCGGCATGCTCAAGTGTTTCCCCGATATCCGTTGTGAGCTGCTCATCGGGAGCCTGTCCGCAAGCGAAAAACAAAACCTTCACGACGAGATCGCCAAGGGCGCAGTGCAGGTTATCATCGGTACACACGCCTTGATTCAAACCGCTACCGAGTTTTCCCGGCTCGGACTGGTAGTCGTTGACGAGCAGCATCGCTTTGGGGTAGAACAGCGTGCAGCTCTACGGGCCAAGGGCTCAGGCTTCCAACCCCATCTCTTGGCTATGAGCGCTACCCCCATTCCTCGCACACTGGCACTCACGATTTACGGCGACCTGGATATATCGGTCCTAGACGAGCTACCCCCAAACAGACAACACGTCGCAACAGCCATTCGCGATAGAAGCAGCCGTGAACGCGTGTACTCTTTCATCGAGCAACAGATAAAGCAAGGACATCAAGCATTTGTCATTTGCCCTCTGATCGACGAATCGGACAAATTGGACGTTAGAGCCGCAGTCGCCGAATACGAACATCTTCAACAAAAAGTCTTCCCCCATCTGAGGGTCGGCCTGCTTCATGGCCGGATGAGCGCAGAAGAAAAAGAACAGGTCATGGCGGGCTTTAAGGAGGGGCTCTACGACATTTTGGTTTCCACTGCGGTCGTTGAGGTGGGTATTGATGTCCCCAACGCGACCGTGATCCTCGTTGAAGGGGCCGAACGTTTCGGGTTGGCCCAGTTGCATCAATTCCGAGGCCGTGTAGGACGAGGAGAGTTCAAATCCTATTGTATCCTGCTCTCCGACGACCCCTCTCCAGCCTCTCTCGCCAGGCTACAAATCATGGAGCAGACCCATGATGGTTTCGCGCTGGCCGAGAAGGATTTGGAAATGCGCGGGCCTGGAGATTTCTTTGGTATTCGCCAAAGCGGGCTGCCCACACTCAGGGTTGCACGGCTCAGCGATACCGCGATCTTGGAAAAAGCCCGTGCACAAGCCCTGAGGCTGTTTGAAAATGACCCCACATTGGCTGCTCCCGAGCACCAAGCATTGGCGGCCAGTGTGCGCCGTTTTTGGACTATACCAGACCTTTCCTAAGGAGGTTTCTTTTGGCCATTGCAGTATATCCGGGGACTTTTGACCCTGTTCACTACGGTCACATCGATATAGCCAAACGAGCAGCAGAGATCTTTGAGAGGTTGATCGTGGGCGTTTACGAACGTCCTCAGAAGAGCTTGATGTTCTCGCTAGCCGATCGCCTGACGATGATGCGCGAGGCCTTGCGAGATATCCCCAATATCTCGGTGATGTCTTATCGGGGGCTGACGGTTGATTTCGTAAGACAACAGGGAGCCTCAGTGATCGTGCGCGGATTACGGGTGGTTTCGGATTTCGAGCTAGAGTATCAGATGGCCTTGACCACACGCAAGCTGGCTCCTGAAGTGGATATGGTCTGCCTGATGACCAGCCTGGAATATGCCTTCATCAGCTCCACCATCGTCAAGGACATCGCCCTAGCGGGTGGCTCAGTCTCTGCGTTCGTGCCCCCTCATGTTGAGCGCGCCCTATATCTTGTAGCCAAGAGCCGGGGAAACCCGTCTAACGTCATGAACGCGGAAAGGGGGTGATCAACATAGACATTCTACAGCTTATTGATCGTCTTGAGGAGTTGGTTGATCGCGGGTGGCGGCTGCCTTTCGGGGGCAAAGTAGCCATTGATCGGGACATGTTTTTGAACATCATCGATCAGATGCGCATTACGATCCCCCAAGAAATCAAGCAAGCCAAGGATATACAGCGCGAGAGAGACAAGTACGTGGCCCAGGCCCAGGAGGAGGCTAGGCGGATTATCGCCCAAGCCCGAGAAGACGCCGCAAAAGAGCTGGATAATCACAAACTCAAGAGAGCGGCCGAGGCGCAGGCAGAGGCTATCTTGAAGCGCGCGCAGCTTGAGGCAGCCCGTATTCGTGCCGGCGCGGACGAGTATGCCGAGGCCCGGCTAAAGGATCTGAGCCAACAAGTCGCACAGCTACAGATCGTTATCCAAAACGGCATTCAGACCTTGGAGGCACGACGTATACAACAAACAGAGGTGACTCAGGCGAAACAGACAGCCACTGCAGCCACTAAGCCGCCTCAAGCAAAATCCGAGCAAACGAGCACAGGCGAAGGGAAATCATCCGAATAGCTTCCCAATGCGCTTCTTTCTGGGGTCCTGCTTTTGACATGACCGGAGAGCACGCTTATAATCAACCAATAGTGCGAATCGGCCCAGAAAGAGGGAACATGTTTCACAATGTGGCTCAGTTGCTCAAGGAAGGGATTGGGGCCACTCGACAGGTAGAGATCTCCGGCGATCTGTTGGACATTGACGAGAATAATGCAGGGCCTACGCACGTTGAGGGTAAAGCAACCCTTTTGCGCACCGAGACGGGTATCCTCGTCACGGCGCAAGTGCGCGTCAAATTGATCCAGATTTGCCGTCGCTGCCTGGAACCGACCTTGCATGAAGTGGAATTCGAGGTAGAAGAGGAGTTCGTCCCTTCTATAGATATCCGGACCGGCTTACGATTACCCATAGCGGACAAAGATAGCCCGGAATTGATCATTGACGAGCATCATATCTTGGACTTGACCGAGGTCTTGCGCCAGCATGTAGTGATCCATGGTGTGGGTTTTGGCCTATGCCGGCCAGACTGTAAAGGCCTTTGTCCTACATGCGGCCATAATCTTAACCTCGGGCCATGTCAGTGCGTAACGGGTAAATTAGATCCGAGACTCGCCGTCCTTGGCAAGTTGCTTGGGTCTCGGGAAGAAGATACCATCTGAGTGAAAGGAACGTATCCTAAATGACACCTCTACCTAAGCGTAAGCTTTCCAAAGGGCGCACGCATCGCCGTCGGAGTCACGAGGCTCTAACCGCCGTGCGTTTGGTTGAGTGCTCCTCATGCCACAAGATGCGTCCGCTTCATCGGGTTTGCCCAAGCTGCGGCACATATCGTGGCATGACAGCTATTCGCGTCAAGGCCGAGAGCTAGCCTTAAGCAAGTTGTCCGGGTCACGTGTCGTTCCTCTGGTGCTTTTTAAGGATGATGTAGCCGAGCTTATTGCCTAGTACGGTGGCGGAGGCGGAAGAACTATGGAAGAAGCCAGACTAGGGACCGTGCGTATCTCTCCGCATGTGCTTGCCACCATCGCCCGACTTACGACACTATCGGTGCCCGGAGTAGTGCGCATGTTTCGCGATCTCCCTAGCGGCGTCGACCGCCTATTGAAGGGAAAAGGCGCCAGCGACGGCGTGCGCATCCAAGTTGTTGACGAGGCCGTGTCGGTGGATCTCTATATCGTCGCCGCCCAGGACGTAAACCTATACCAAGTAGGGCGAGAGATACAAACTCGCGTCGCGCGAGCGATTAAGGACATGGTGGGCATGCCCGTGTTAGCCGTCAACGTGCACATTGAGAACGTTGAGGATGCGCGCGACCATGGATAGCCTTTGGGACGGAGAGACCATTTGAAAGTTCGGAGACGTGCCCGAATTCTAGCTTTGCAAGCACTTTTCGAAGTAGATACGGCTCACCACCAACCGGAAGCTTCGCTACGAGGACGCCTAGAGGAATCACCCATTTCCCCGGAAGGCGAAAAGTTCTGCCGTGAGCTACTATACGGTGTCCTCCAAAATCAACGCGTCCTAGATACCCTCATTCAACGCTTCGCTCCCGAATGGCCCATTGAGCAGATGGCTCCTGTGGATCGTAACATCCTCCGCTTGGCTGCTTACGAGATCCTCTTTAGCCAGAGCACGCCCCCGAAAGTGGCCATTAGCGAGGCTGTGGAATTGGCCAAGATCTTTGGAAGCGATAGTTCCTCTCGCTTTGTTAATGGTGTGTTGGGAACGCTTTTCGCTCATAAGCGAGAACTCAACCTGATGACCGCCCCAGCGCCATTGACAAGTGCGATAACTCCGGCAAAAGCGAACAACTCCCTTGGCCGGGAAAGCTCTACCAGGAGGTCTGCTTAGAATATGTTTGGAATAGGCACTGGGGAGCTCTTGTTGATACTGGTCATAGCTGTGTTGGTTGTGGGGCCCGAGCGCATGGTGCAGTTTGCCGGCCAGCTCGGAAGATGGTTAGCCCAGTTCCGTCAGACGACAGAGAGCGTCACCAAGGAGTTTAAGGAAGCCTTCTCATTAGAGGCTGAGGAACAATCCGAGAATGAGGCTTCCACCGGTGCCGAGGCGCAAGAGACGCCCACGCCTCAGCCAACGAGCCCAAGTTCGGCAGAGCCTGCTTCCTCAAGCTCCATAAGCCAGAGCGAGGTTGCCGCCCCCGTTGTGGAGCCAGCTCCTTCACCCATCTCTTGGGACGGCGAAACCAACCCGGTTGAGGAGATCGCATCAAGCAAAGCGGGACCCGACACCGAGCCGGTTATCGTTGAGGTTGCCGAGCTGGTGCCGGAGGAGCAAGATGTGGAACCGGTTGTCCTCGATCAGGTGGTGCTCGTTGACGAGAGTATAACCGAAGGGACGCCAGGTGGCGAAGGGTAATTCCTATGTCAAATGATGTTCAGCTCACCATCTTTGAACACCTTGCGGAGCTTCGCTCGCGCCTACTCAAATCGGCATTAGCGCTGCTTGCCGGCACAGCCATCAGCCTGATATTCGCCGAGCGGGTGCTCCAGGTCCTTATCTCCCCGCTGGGCGACAAGGTCCCCCAAACGATACACCCCACCGAGTCGTTCATCGTGTATTTCCGCGTGGCCCTCATCGGTGGAGTGACATTGGCTATGCCCGTCATCGTATACCAGATTGTCCGCTTCATGCTTCCGGGGCTACTTCCCCAAGAGAAAAAGTACCTTTACTCCCTCCTTCCCGGCGTGTTCGTATGCTTCGCCAGCGGAGTGGCCTTTGCTGCGCTGGTCATGCTCCCCGCAGCAATCAATTTCCTCCAAAGCTTTATGAACACGATCATTGACAACCGTTGGACACTTGATAACTACATCTCCTTCGTAACGCGCGTCATGTTCTGGATGGGCATCGTCTTCCAAACGCCACTGCTGATGTTCTTCCTGGCCAAGCTCAATTTGATCACCGCCAAGAAGCTGGCGCGTTTCCGCAAGTACGCGATCGTGATCATCGCCATCATCGCGGCCGTCGTAACCCCCACCCCAGATCCCATTAACATGATGATCGTCATGTTGCCCCTCATGTTGCTCTATGAGGTCGGCGTCATCTTGGCGCGCATCGCCGTTGCGGGGAGAAAACCAAGCTCAGCAGAAGCCTCCTCGTCGCCGCAATCCTAATTGAAGAAGAGAGACTCCATGACGAGAATCAAAGTCCTGATCATGGGCGCGGCCGGACGCGATTTTCATAATTTCAACGTCCTCTTTCGGCAAAATCCCGCTTATGAGGTCATCGCCTTTACCGCCGCGCAGATACCCAACATCGGGGGGCGAATCTATCCACCCGAACTGTCCGGGCCTTTATACCCCCTGGGCATCCCGATCTATCCCGAAGAGGATCTAGAAACCCTTATCAGACAAAACGACATCGCCCAGGTTATCTTCGCCTACAGCGACGTCTCTCACGAACATGTCATGCACATCGCTTCCCGCGTCTTGGCCGCCGGAGCTGACTTTCACTTGATAGGCCCCAAAAACACGATGTTAGCGGCACAACGCCCTGTCGTGGCCGTTTGCGCTGTGCGCACGGGCAGCGGTAAAAGCCAAACAACCCGACGCGTCGTCGAGCTTCTGCAGAATGCGGGCAAAAGGGTTGTCGTTGTGAGACACCCAATGCCCTATGGGGATCTCGTGCGCCAGGTTTGTCAGCGCTTTGCAACCTATGAGGATTTAGACCGACACCACTGTACCATAGAAGAGCGCGAAGAATACGAACCACTCCTTGAGCGTGGAGCCATCGTTTACGCCGGCGTAGACTATGAGCAGATCTTGCGCCAAGCCGAAAGGGAAGCGGATATCATCGTCTGGGATGGAGGGAATAACGATTTTCCCTTCTATCGCCCGAATCTGCATATCGTGGTCGTGGACCCGCACCGCGCCGGACACGAGCTGGCCTATCATCCGGGCGAGACAAACCTGCGTATGGCCGACGTGGTGGTCATCAATAAGGTGAACACAGCCTCCCCACAGGCCGTGAGCCTGCTTCACACGCACATTTACCAGACTAACCCGAAAGCGATGATCATTGAAGCGGCCTCACCGATATATGTCCAAGACCCTCAAGATATCCTCGGCAAGCGCGTGTTGGTGATCGAAGATGGCCCCACACTCACTCACGGCGAGATGTCATATGGGGCCGGCCTTATCGCCGCACAACGTTTCGGGGCTGCCGAGATCATAGACCCTCGTCCCTATCTGCTTGGCTCACTGGCCGAAACCTATCGCAAATACCCCAGTATCGGCCCTGTCCTGCCCGCCATGGGCTACGGCACAACCCAAATCGCCGAGCTAGAGGCCACCATCGCCGCCATCCCTTGTGAGCTGGTGCTGAGCGCAACCCCGATAGATCTGAGCCGCATCATCAAGATCGCTCATCCCTTAAAGCGCGTCCGCTACGAGCTACAAGAGATCGGCAAGCCCACGTTGGCCGATGCCCTGAAACCCTTCCTGGGCTGATCCCCTGCACGGTACATGTCGGCCCGCCTAGCTCCAAGCTCTCTGGATCTTTTGTGCAGCTCTGACGATGTCATCCATATCGGCCCGAGTCCCCAGGAGGGCGTTTTGCCGTAACCATAGCCCTCGGGCACAGACCTCCTTAGTCACCCGACAATCCGGCTTGGGCGTCTCCGGCAGCCCTAGCTTCTCGCGAATATAAGCGATCCGCCGGACGACGACCGCCGATTCGCTCAGCGGCTCAGGATAGCCCACGCTAAGCGGTATGCCCTCCGCTTGCATCGCCTCCCCGAACTGGCGCGCAGAGCGTCCACCAAAATGTTCAGGGTGATACCAAAGTTTGAATAGATGCAAAGCGTTGCGCGTAACCCGCGGGTCTTGCGGCAGCGGCTCCAGCCCTTTGACCTCGCTCAAAGCCTCGGCCAAATAAGCCGCATTGCGTGAGCGGGTCTCCGCCTGTTCATCCAGCCGTGACAACTGAACCCGAAGCACCGCCCCGGCCCACTCCGATAGGCGATAGTTGCTTGCCATGCGCACATGCTCGTACCATTCTCCCTTGCGTTGGCGGCCCACGTTGCTCACCGACCAACACTTTTCTGCCCAACCTTCGTCGTTGGTGAGGATGATGCCCCCCTCCCCGCCGGTGATGTTCTTGCTAGCCTGAAAGCTGAAACAGCCCATATCACCGATAGCCCCCACTTTGCGCCCCCGCCAGATCGCCCCATGGGCTTGGCAGGCATCTTCAATGACCAAGAGGCCGTGTCTCCGCGCGATCGCGTTGATCGCGTCCATATCGGCCGGCTCGCCGGCGATATGGACGGGCATGATCGCCCGCGTCCGTGGAGTAATCGCGGCCTCGATCTGAGCGGGATCAATGTTCCAGGAGTCGGGGAGGATATCCACGAAAACCGGGATAGCCCCTACCAGAAGACAGGAATTGGCCGTAGCAATGAAAGTGTAGGGGGTCGTTATGATCTCATCGCCCCAATCCACGTTCGCCGCCCGCAAACACACCTCCAGCGCCGCGCTGCCATTGGTGACGGCCACGCCATACTTCGCATCGTGATAAGCGGCAAACTCTCGCTCAAACTCCTTGACTTGGGTGCCTCCGGGAGCCCACCATCCGCCGGAGTGCAAAACCGCCATCAGCGCCCTCTCCTCGCGCTCATCCCACTGAGGCCATTCGGGATAGGGCCTTGTGCGTAACGGGCTGCCACCATCAATGGCCAATTTCTCGCTCATCTCGTTTGCCTCCGATCAGAATTGAGGTTACTCTAGCCGATCATGAAGCCATCGTCAACTTGGCAGCCCGAATGAGAGGGAGTAAAATGGCACGGGCACAATCCAATGAGGAGAGAGGCACCATGTCCGCTCGACGATACACGACCGAGATCACCTTACGCGATGGGCGCAAAGCCACCGTAAGGCCTCTGGAGCCTACGGACCTTGAGCCATTGACGGCTTATTTCCTGAGCTTGTCCGAGGAGACACGGCGGCGATATGGACCGCACCCGTTTGATAGGGCCACGGCCGAAAAGCTTTGCGCCTCTACGGACGACCAGCGGATCGTGCGCTTCGTTGCCGTACTAGATGACGGAGGGATGTCTCCCGAAATCATCGGCTACATGATCCTCTCACGCGAGATCTGGCCCGACGACCAGAAGCGCTACGGTAATAGGTTACGCCAAGGAGAGTGCGCCTGCTTCGCCCCCTCCATTGCCGATGCTTACCAGGACCAGGGAATCGGCACCCAGATGGCCCGCCATGTCTTGGCCTGTGCCAAGGAGATGGGCATTCGCCAGCTCATCCTCATGGGCGGCGTCCAGGCCGCCAATGACCGCGCCAGGCACTTTTACGCCAAACTGGGCTTCCGTGAGGTGGGCAGCTTCTGGCTCCATCTTCACGGTCAGGATATCTTTAACTACGATATGATGCTGGAGCTATAAAGGCTACCTAAAGCCCTCAAAGGAGTTAAATGAAAATCCTCGTCACCGGTGGCACAGGAGATGTCGGGCGAGCCGCAGTGGCTCGTTTGGTCGCCCATGGGCATAAAGTGCGCGTTATGGGGCGGCGCGCCGGAATGGCCGTTGAGGGCGCAGAATACGTTTCCGGCGACGTCACCAACTACACGGAGGTCCGCCGGGCCGTGGAGGGGATGGAGGCAATCGTCCACCTGGCGGCGATTAGGCACCCCATGCTGGCTCCTAGCCAAGAGATCTTCCGGGTGAACTGCACAGGCACCTTCAACATCTATCAGGCGGCCGCCGAGGAGGGCATCCGGCGCGTCGTCAGCGCCAGCTCGATCAATGCCCTGGGCTATAACTTTGGGATCAAGGATTTCCCCTTGCTTTATTTCCCGATCGATGAGGAGCACCCCACTTACACGACCGACCCTTACTCTTTCTCCAAGCAAATCGTCGAGGAGATCGCCGCCTACTTTTATCGCCGCGAGGGGATATCTGGAGTCCAGCTGCGTTTGCCCGCGGTGTATGAGGTCCAAGGCGAGGCCGTCTGGATCCAAGAAGCCCTCGCTAAAATCAGGGCGGCTTACCAGGACGTGCTTTCCCTACCTGAGGCGGCCCGCCGCCAGCGCGTGCAGCAGATCATCGCCAAGTTCGAGGCGATGCGCGCCAAGCGCACCTGGGAATACCCCGCTGCTGACATGAACATCTTCCAGGATGCCGAGGTCCTACTAGCCTTCGGCCGCAGCAACTTCTGGACCAGCGTGGATTCCCGAGACTCGGCGCAGGCCATTGAAAAGGCGCTCTTGGCCGACTATGAGGGCAGCTACCCCCTTTTCGTCAACGACGGTCACAATTTCGTAGGCATAGACTCCCGCACCTTGGCCGAGACCTTCTTCCCCGAGGTGAAAACGTGGAGGCGGCCCCTCCAAGGGACCGAGTCCTTGGTGAGCATTGAGAGAGCCAGGCAGCTCATCGCTTTCGAGCCGGAGTACTCGTTGGTCGTTTAACAGTCGCTTGCCGAGCCACTCTCGCGTGAGGAGGAGATAGGATAATGGCCCAAATGAGCAAGCGCGAGCGTGTCATGCGCACGGTGAACCTGCAAGAAACCGACCGCGTGCCGCTCTACGACATCGTGCAAAACGACGGGCTGATAGAATACTTCACAGGACAACGCCTGACCGTTGAGGATGGAGAGCGCCTGACCGCTATGGCCATCGGGCGTTGCCTGGATATGACCCGCATGGCTGGAGGGCCGCAAGCGCCGGGGATCTATACCCGCGAGGACGGCATCGTTATCCAGCGGGAACGCTGGACCTCTTGGATCATCAAACGGCCCTGGCATGACCGGGCCAGCTTGGTAGAGTGGGTGAAGCGGGAGATAGAGCGCT
>Ga0315298_1004703_pt1 | contig 20121 bp, 17 predicted proteins | sample WHS_1_MG_FD_203077 | JGI IMG/M metagenome (GOLD analysis project Ga0315298, IMG submission 203077) | Extremophilic microbial mat communities from Washburn Hot Springs, YNP, Wyoming, USA - WHS_1_MG | ecosystem: Environmental > Aquatic > Thermal springs > Hot (42-90C) | place: USA: Wyoming...
ACAGACCTCTGCTTTAAGGTCAGTCAAATCGTAAATTACGGAAAATAAGGTTCCGAAATAGTCGGTGTAGTAATGTCCGCAGACGCCTTCGTATATTTCCTTGGAGAGTATGTGTCTGACCGTCTCTTTACTGATGTTGGGTGATGCCTGTGACAATCGCTTGCTAATCAGTTGAAACCTCTTCTTGGAATTTTTCAGTATCCAATCGCCAGCGTATTCCTGATATTTCACCATGTCTGGCAGGAAATAGTGGTTGGTTGAAAACAGGAATCGTTCAGCTGAGTCGGGGCCTATTCTTTTAAAAGATCTTTTTCCATCAAAGAACTGTGCCAAAGTAGCGTTGTTGCTCTTATCCGTAACTAGGAAGCTCCAGTATCCGCTAACCGGCATTTTCTCTAAGTGTCCTACTGCCTCATCTACTGTTCTACAATTGTCCAGTAGGGTCCTAACCACTAGGAAGAAGTTGAATCCTCTTCTCGTAGGCTTTCTTTTGAAGATTCCGCATCCTGCGAATGTGACGCACAGCCCGTGGGAGTTCATTCCGTCATCTCGGCCGAGAAGGCATTCTGTAAAACCAATGTGCTCCACCTTCCCCTTGATCCTTACAGTGCACAGACGGAAATCATTCATCTCATGATGGTATTCGTAGCTCCTCCCTACATAGACATGTTTATCACGGGTTGATGAGGACAGAACGGCTATTTGGCTACAGTTACTAGGCTGGTATATCGGGGGATTATAGATTTGGAGTTTTTCAGGCCCAACTCCAAGACTGTCAGCTAAACCCTGTATCTCATCAGTAATGCCTGGGCAATTTTCCTCATAGAAAGACTGAAGCTCCTCGAAGCTGCTGAAACCAAGCTTGCTTGCGTTAACCTCCGTGGAGGAGAACCATTTTGCTGCTTCCGGTCTCCGTCTTTTAAGAACTTCTCCCTGTTGCCATCCGACCTCATAACTAGAACCTTCCAATACTAGGTGTTGAAATTCCCTTCTTATCATGATGTAGTCTTGACTCAAGTATACTCCTTCTCCATGGCCTTAGCACAGTTAGGTCTTAATAAGACTTCTACAAACCGTCGAGAAGCGGGTCTAGCCCTGATGACTATATACTGCTCCACGTAATCTAAGTCATTGAGGCAAAAAGTTATATTTCTGAACATGCTACTGATTACGGTTGGTTAGGCATGAGGGTATTGATAACTTACTACTCGAAAACTGGGAACACAGAAAGAATGGCGCGAGCTGTAGCGGCTGGGGTGAAAGAGGCTAAGGGAGTCATTGTTAAGCTTAAACGGGTTGAGAAAACTTCTTTGAAAGACTTGGTTGAGTCGGACGTCATAATAGTGGGATCCCCTACCTACTACGGGCTTATGGCGACTCAGGTGAAGAAGCTTCTGGATGAAAGCGTTAAGATTCACGGTAAGCTGAAGGGAAAGGTCGGAGGAGCATTCACATCTTCTGGAGGAAGCGCTACTGGTGCTGAAACAACCTTGATGTCAATAATTCAAGCAATGCTCGTCCATGGCATGATCGTTCAGGGTAATCCTGAGGATAAACATTATGGGGCTGCTTGCGTTGGGAAACCTGGTAAAGAGGACTTAAAGAAATGTAGGGAGTTCGGTAGAAGGCTAACCGAGTTAGCATCCCGCCTGCTTAAAACAGCTTCTTAAAACAATGTTTAACTTTTTTCTCAAGCTTTTCTGCGATTACCCTAGCTACTTCTTCCAGCAAAGCTTTATCCTCAGCTGTAAAAACGTTTAAAGAATCACTATCTATATCTATCTCGCCAACAAGCGCGCGCTATCTGAGGTCTCTGCTTACATCAGGAACCATAATAGTATTTCCTGTCTGAGCGGCTAAGCCACAAATCCCCTTCCCTATCTTTATTCTAGTATGTTCTGTTTCCTGCTTCCCAGAGGAGGCTCGTAAAACCAGTGAATCGTCCTTAACCATGTAAATCCCAACCAAGAATAATGGTTTCTAGACTTTCTCATTCAGCAAGCGCGCGCTTGTTTATCCTCCTATTTTTTTCTCTTCTTTCTTGAAGCCTTCTGAAGAGAACATGGTTTATTAATGCTTTATGGATAATGAGGCGGCTAAAAGATATGCATGCTGACCAGGTGCCGGTTTAATGTACTCCAAACACATGCTTTACTGGCTAGAAAGTTATAAAAGAATCGTTAACAACGACTTCCCGAACAGAGGTGGAGGAAGCTATGTCTAAGTTAAGAGTTGGAATAATAGGCACAGGGAAGAAAAAGCCCAGAGGCGATTCTACTGGATTCGCTATGGCTTACGAGCATGCTAATGGATATTTAGCTCTGGGCAATTGCGAGATCGTTTCCTGTGCAGATATTGTCCGTGAAAATGCTGAAGCGTTTGCAGCGGTATACAAGGTGCCCAAAATCTATACAGATTATCAGGAGATGCTTTCCAAGGAGAGCTTGGACATAGTTAGCATCTGCACGTGGACGCATTTGCATTCAAAAATGGTCATAGATTGTGCTAAGGCCGGAGTAAGAGCCATTCACTGCGAGAAGCCGATGGCGGATACTTGGGGAGGGGCGAAGCGCATGTATGAGGAATGCAAGAAGCATAATGTTCAACTCACCTTCAACCATCAGCGTCGCTTCGGAAAACCTTTTCGCATGGCACGAGAACTTTTGAAATCAGGTGAAATCGGCCAGCTTGTAAGGCTTGAAGGTTCCTGCGATAACCTTTTCGATTGGGGTTCGCATTACGTAGACATGTTTAGTTTCTACAATGATGAAACTCCTGCGGAATGGGCTATGGGTCAAATCGACTGTTCAGAAACTAAACTTATGTTCGGCATTCCCGTTGAAACTTACGGGGTATTCCTATGGAAATACAGGAATGACGTACATGGGTTAATGGTCACTGGAAGGGCAGTAGAAGCGATAGGTGTCAACAACAGACTTATTGGAACCGATGGGGTAATTGAGGTTGGAGCTGCAGATGGAGCAAACATTCGCATTAAGCGTAGAGGTTCATCTCAATGGAAGACGATTGATACGCAGGGTGAAGGGCTTCATGGGCCAGGCTATGTCGAAAGAGCCATAGCCGATGTGGTTGATGCTCTACTTAATGATCGAGAACCGGAATTAAGTGCAAGAAAAGCATTGAATGCTACGGAGATAATCTTTGCCTGTTATGAGTCGAGCCGACGCCGAGCCTTAGTAAGACTTCCGCTAGAGATAGAGGACAATCCTCTCATAGAAATGATCAAATCTGGCACACTTAGCCAGTTAAGAGTTGAAGGACGATGAACATGGTTTTGGGGCTTATCTCAAAATTTGGAATTTATTTGTTATGTACACAAAATAAAAAGCATGTTAAGCTCGGGTATAATTGTTGTTTCAGAGGGTTTTTAGAGCTTTGAAGACTGTTCGCCACGTGTACCCCAGTTGCTTCTCGGCACATCGTGAATAATTATGTGAAGCCATTCAGGTTTCACGCCAATTTCCTCGAATGCTCTAGTTATTCCTTTTATGAGCTTTTCTTTCTGTTCCTCCGTACGCCCCTCCCACATTTCAACTATAACCACTGGCATCCTAACCACCCTGTACCCTCTATGTGCAACATCGTATTTAGGTTTTAATCGATCAACATGGTTGAAATGGACAGCAGGTTTCTGAAGGTGAATCCGGGTGGGTTAGACAGCTATCTATTGTACTAGGATCGTAAGAATATAAGTGTACCTGGTTTCACTCCACTCAGCATAGGGGAAAAAGGCTTCTAAAGCATAGGTGCCCTCCTCGTTGAAAGTATAATTGTATTCTGATTCGATGGTTCCACCCGCTTCTAAAACACGGTTTTGAATAACCTGAATACATGGTTTTTCAGGATCGTGGCCGACCGGGTAGAGCTCGATTCTCTCGCCGCCCGGAGCCTGAATATGTATTTTGAAATCTGGGCTGCATGGCGTTGGGGAAGCGTAGGGGAAATCCTCCTGCGCAGGGTTAAAAGCTATCGCAAGTATTTTCAACGTTTCACCCTTTTTGACAACCAGCTTATCCGTCTTCAAGTAGAAAACTATTTTCGAGTAGCCTGATGTGAAACTGTTCAATTCGCGCAGCAGGCTGGCGAGGTAGGAGAGTTCTCCAGGCAGTTCTCCGCTAACATCCGTCCAATAATAGGTTACTGTCCTACCCTTGCTGTAAATAGTCAGGTTGTAAATGAAATAGTCTGCCCCGCCTCCAGGCTCAAGTTTTAAGCCATCCGGGTATGCTTCTAGAATAGTCTTCATCCTCTGCAGCAATTCATCGTTTATTGAAATTGGCATTACTAAGGAGCCGCTCCTGTTCCTAGCAGGGTCGTTAAAGACAATGCTTCCGTTCGAATAATACTCGTATTTTTCACGCCTAGCCCAAAAACCGCCTGAAACCGTTAACTCCATTATTTTCTCCGGCTTTCTTTGAAAACCGATTATAATAACTGTTGCAGCAGCCAGCACCACCAGCATCCCCAGAAAAACTTTCAGTTTCAGCCCGTTCATAATGCTTACTCAACGAGTCTAGGGGTATATAATACTATTTTTTAGAACATTAACCAATTAGGCGTGAATCAGCTAAAGACTTATTTCCCATCACCCCATCGTAAGTATCCAAATGTCCAGAGGGGAAAAAAGGGAGAAGCTTCTCTCTGCTTTAGAAGGTTTGACCAGGACCGTCGTGCTGGAGGCCAATATGGGTTCAGCAATAGTTACAGAGTACGGTGCCAGAATACTTGGCGTATTCGTCGGCGATAGGCAAAACCCCTTCTGGGTTTCGAAGAATCTGCCCGGCGTAATCAGCGGGAGGGAATGGAACATCGGGGGCAATAGGCTTTGGGTTTCTCCTGAGAGAAGATTCTACTATCGAAAGCCTGAAGGCTTTGAAGAGTGGCTGTGCCAGTCTTCGCTCGACCCCGGAGGCTGGTCAATAGCCAGCTCCAGCGTAAAAAGCGTGAATCTTGACGGGGAGGCGGAGCTAGAGGATTTCGCGAGCCAAACTAGGATTCGCCTATCCTTTTCGAGGCAAATCTCGATCCACGGCTCAAGTGTCAAGAAGGGTTTAGAGTATGTGGGGCTTAGGGTTAGGGACGCTATGGCGGCTAGGGGGGAAGCCGGGAACGGGGTTAACCTCTGGTCTTTAACACAGGTGCGTCCCGGGGAGAGTAGGAGTGGCACAGTAATTGTTCCTACGTGTAGAGGCGCTGAGCCCATACACTACTTCGGGAAAATACCGAGAGACAGGCTGATGGTCTCCAGCAACCATGTTTCGTTTAAAATAGATGGCTGCGCCATTTATAAGCTGGGTATAGCTCCTGAGGATGTTCCTCAGCCAGGCTGCTCGAGAATACTTTATTATGTGGAGCACGGGAAGAACGAGGTTTTCCTCATATCCATGAGGACCATGATGGCCCCGGTTAACCAAGATGAGTGTCTTGACGTGGCGAAGGCTGACCCAGATGGTCCGAAGGGATGTGTTCAGTCCTACAATTCTGGCCCAGACCTGTGTTTCGGAGAGATTGAGCTTCACTTTAAGCCCGCTGCTAGAGTCAAGGATTTCCTCGTGTCATATGCCGACTACGATATAGAGGTTTTCGCAGGGAAGCGTGGGGAGGTATTGAGGTTTCTGAAGAGGATTGTCCCCAAGCCTTTTCTTTTTTAAGCCTACTCCCTTTTGAAATCCACCACGTCGTATCTTAGTTCTCCACCGTCGACCCAGCACACGAGTAAATTATTGTTTCTCAACGGAACCCAGTTTCCCATCCCTGTTTTCTCAGACGCGACTACAAGGTGGTCTCCGTTAATTTTGAAACACATCTCGTATACCGGCGCATCTCCATAGCACATCGATGGACCAGGATTATACAGGTATCTGGTGAAAGCGTAGAGCTTGCTGCCGTCTGAGAATATCGTGTTTAAACTGGTGAACGGAGCTTCAAACCTGCTGGTCTTCTCCTCCACGAATATTTCCATCAATGTCTGCTCAACCTTTCTGAAGGCAGTGGTGACATCTCCCTCCTTATCGATTAGGCTGAGTAGCAGGTAGAAGTATACCTCGCTATCGTTTCGTCCTTTAATCAGCCTCGCGTATGGGCCCAGCCTTTTTGAAACCTCGTCAGGAATATTGATCGTGCCGTTGTGCGCTAAAACGTATTTTGAATAGTTGAACGGCTGAGAGTTTTCAAGCGATATAAGCATTTCTCGTGCTAACCCCCTAGGGTTGCTGGCCTTCCTCACGTGCGCGATGATTATCCTTCCCTTCGCAGCTTTAGCGGCCTTCTCAAAAAAATCTCTATCCTCGTAAACCGGCTTATCGCTTTTAAAAACCATTGGGTTATGCATGCTTCCCCCAGGGTAGAAACCTATCCCCCAGCCGTCTGACTGTCTTCCTTTAAATGCTTGGGTGAAGAGGGAGCATTCCGTGTTTAAAAGATGTTGCTCAACACTGCCTGTTCCGACGAAAATTGCTCCCAGTAGCCTGCACATGGCTCATTCTCTTAAACGGGGTGTTTTTAGTTTTTCTTTAACTGAGGGATGCTCTTCGGGGAAACCTGAGGGAGACTAACGGTCGGCGCATGATACTTGGCTGCTCCTACTTGCTGCACGGGAATATGTGGGCCACATAACCCCCGCCCGGTGCCATCCTTACTTTCAAGAGGTCTCCGGAAGCCACTTCCAGCTTTTTCTCGCAAACCCTATCCGGGTAATCGTTTGCATCCGGCGAGTCCTCGAAAACATGTGCAACATATTTACCGTCTCCAAGGAATCCTAAAGGTATTTCGATCACCCTAGGCTCCCAGTTCGTCATACTCCCCACGAACCAGTCTGAACCATGCTTTCTCGCGATGGTTATGTATTCGCCAACCTCTCCGTTTAAAACCCTTGTCTCATCCCATGTGGTTGGAACTATCCTTAGAAACTCTAGGCCGGGTTGCCCCCGGTAGTTGTAAGGCGAGTCGCAGAGAACCTGGAGTGGGCTCTCGTAGACAACGAGCATGGCAAGCTGATGGCATCTAGTACCCATTACGAACGGGGCTGTGTTCTGAGGTCTGAAGGTTGTCTTGGTAGCGTGCCGGAAGCCGCCTGGAGTGAAATCCATTGGTCCAGCAAGCATTCTGGTGAACGGTATTGTTACAGTGTGCTCAGGGGTGACTAGGCTGCTCCACTTGTTATACTCGTTACCCAGAACCCCCTCGCGGGTTATAAGGTTCGGATAGGTCCGGCGGAAACCATCCGGCTTGTAGGCACCATGGAAGTCTACGAGAAGATGGTGTTCAGCAGCCTTCTTAACAACCCTGTGGTAGAAGTTTACCATCTCCTGGTCGTCGCGATCCATGAAGTCTATTTTAACCCCTGCAATACCCCATTTCTCGTAAAGCGGGAACGCTTCGTCAATCTTTTTCTCGACATCCCTCCAGTAGAGCCAGATTATGATCCTAATGTTTCTTTCTCCAGCAAACTTTATGAGCTCATGAATATCCAGCTCTAGAATAGGCTTAGTAACATCAGCCTCCGGGTTGTTCGGCCTCCCATACCAGCCGGCGTCAACAAGCATATATTCGAAACCCATTTCAGCAGCGAACTCTATGAAGTACTTCATGGTCTCGGTGTTCATGCCAACCCTAAACTTCGCATCAGGAATATATTCGCCGCACCACCAGTCCCAAGCAGCCTTACCCGGTTTTATCCAAGACGTGTCTCTGATTACACACGGCTCGTTTAGATTCAGTATTATGTTCGATTCTATCAGGTCGCCGGGCCTCTGCCCTACCATGATGACTCTCCACGGAGAGTAGTGGGGGGTTGTGGAGTTGACCAGCACCCCGGGTTCGTCGAGCCTAGGGGCGAGGGTTGAAGCAAGAGCATAGGGTTTGACGCCGGTCCCGGCAAGATACATTCCAGCCCAGTCCGTTATGTTGGCTTCAGTAATCGCAACCCACCTGGATTCGTCGACTTTAACAAGCAGGGGTAACCCTATTATTGAAGACGGTGTTATTTGGCTAAGAGTCTTCTTTTCGAAGAGGGCTTCCTGGGGGGAGACGTAGGAGCCGTAGTCAGCAGCCCAGACAGTATGGTTTGACGCGAAGTGGAATTCTGAACGCTCATTAGCCAGCTTGAAACTTTTCATCCCGGGTTGTCTTGGGAGGAAATAGCGAAAAGCCACACCGTCATTATAGGCGCGGAAAAACAGTTCCAGTCTCCTACCTGGCTCCTTCTCCTCCTTAAGCCAAAGGTGCAGCTCGTTGCACAGGTTTAAGATGTTCCTGGACTTGCCATGCACTGCCTGCCATTTCTCGTTGACAGTCTTCTCCTCCTTTCTAGTTAAAACAAGGTTCCTGGCGAGGGGCAGCGTGTCCTTGAAATCCATGCCCAGCGGAGAATCAACCAGTATTTCTCTTCCCTTAAAGACGATGGAGTAGTAAAGACGTTTTCCAGGGGGGTACGGCTCGATTCTTTCTCTTAGAGTTATTTTCATAAGAATCTGCCCGTCGGGGGAGGATATGCTTGCTGATTGGAGACTCGAGGGTTTCTTTGGCATCATATTCACCGTAGAGGCCTATTCGCATTCTTATATTAGTTTTTAGCGTCTGAAACAGACCATGAGACATATGTGCATGGCGGGGGCGCGCGCTCTCATACTTAAAGCGTGATAATATCAAACTAGGGTTTCCGCCGACTGTTCCACCCGTTAAAAACGATAAGTTTTATATGAAGTCTTAAAGGTTACGATAGCGTGATTGAGCCGGTATTCATAGTCGAGTTAGCGATTGAGTTGCAGTGCACGTTGTGACAGTTGGATTTATAATCCTAGTTTTTAGCGTTCATCGGAATTACGGTTGTTTCAAGAAGCCGGGTTGAGGGTTTCTGAGAGTCATGCCGTCTTGCTCGAATGGATTAGAACGCTGATAGAATCTTGCAATCTGGCTTCTGGAGTAAAAACAACTATTTTTTCAATGGTTTAGACCTTGTTTCCCGGAGAATCAGAAAGGTTTCGCCCCAGAGTATTATGAGCGTTGAAATGCTTACCAGTAGTGCAAAAAGATTGTGTGGACTTAGTGTTTGAGGGTAAACCAATAGGTATGTCGCCACCATGCTGGTTATGAAGCAAGCGTACAGTAAGAATCTAGGCAGCCTAAGCTCACCTATCTTAATGTAGAGTTTCAACAATCCTATGTTGACTTGTTTGGCAACACGGTAATCGCCTTTATCGTCCTTTGCAAGTAGGCCGAGTTCCCTAAGCTTCTCAAGATGATATGAGGCTATGCTCGGGCTCTTGAAGCCGAGTGCCCTCTGAACCTCTCTAACGCCGTAGCTCTCGTCCCCGCCAGACCTTATCAGGTAGAGGTAGACTTGAAGCGTCTTGCCGCGCAGCTTATACTCGAGCTCCTCCTCGCTCAACGAGCAGCACGCCTGTGAAGTGTTGAAAAAGGTCTTAAACTTTTTATTTAAACTCGTAAATTGCGGAAACGCTAACGGTTACGCTTACTTCCTCCGGCGAAAGTATGGGGGTTGGGGCTATTCCCGAAACGGATTCAAAGGCATAGCTTCTTACATATGGCGAGTACCCGGAAATGCTTATTGAAACCGGGCCGACCAGCGTTACTTTGGCAGCGGTGGCTATTGTACTGGCTTTGGAGGCAGCGTCCTCCACAGCAAGGCTTAGAGCATTCAGCCCGAGTTGACGCATCGCCTCCTCGGAAATAGTGAATTGCAGCGAGGAAATCTGGTTTGCACCAGCCGTAACTGCTGCGTCGATTATCTCTCCCACCTTGTTTAAATTCTTAACCGTGACCCTAATGGTATTAGAGCACGTGTAGCCAACTATCTTTGGCGAGCCGCCTTCCTTAGGATACTCCCATATGGGGCTCAGACTGTATGCAGATGTTTCCGTCTGGTTCTCCAGTATTCCCTTGTTCCTAACAGTCTCTATGACACTGTTCATCTTATCAGCGTTCTCAGAGATGGCTTCCTCTGCAGTATCTGCCTGCGTGACCACGCTGAGGCTTAAAACCGCCCTGTCGGGCCTAGCCTTAACCACACCCGTGCCAGTCACGCTTATTGTCTTAACCTGCTGCTCAGCCTGGCCAGTGTCCTGCAGAAAGGGAGTTCCAAAGTTTTTAGCGAACCCTTCTTCAACAATGGTGAAGCGGTACTCTGAGCCAGTTTGGCTGATGAGCGCAGGAGATATTTCCGGAAGTAGAGCCAGGTTTACGCCCATAGTTACAACAGCAATCACGCCCAGCACGATCATCCATTTTCTGCTTAACGTCTCCATTTCAACCACGACTAGATTATTCAAAAAGCTGTTTTTAACAGTATTGTTGCGAACGGGGTGTCCAGAAACTCGAACACCCGGATTAATGCCGCTGATTCTTCTCCTAAGGTTTGCCTGAAGGTTTGAACTAGGCTTTGAAAAACAGCGCTGAACTCCCGTATTCTTCGCTGGTTTCTTTAGTAACCAAATACTGCAGGTCCGTCTCAGGGTCTTTGACGGAAATAATCTTTATCCCACTCATCCTTCTCACCATCTTTACTTTATCCGGGTACTTGCCTCCATGTAGGTAAAATATTTTAACTCTATGGCCTTTTTTAACAATCTGCTCAAGGATGGGGAGCGCCTCTTCAATGTTCTGCCAACCGCAGTCTGTTATTATGTTGATTAAAACCCTGTTCTCGCTCTCGGAGACAAGCCTCATGATCTCGTTTAAAGGAAGTATCGTCATGCCTCCGAAGTAGAATGATAAAGCTATTTCCTTCTCGAGCGTTGAACCCTGCCAGTCGACGGAGTAATGGTCTGTTGAAAAAGTTATTGAAGCAGTTTTTCCTCTTATTCTTTCCACTGAAAGCAAGTTGATGAAGGCGGAGGTTGCAGCATTGTCGAACACCTCCTCCATGCTTTTGCTTGCGTCCAAAACTATTAGGCTTGAGGGAACATTACTTATAGTCAAGTTGCTTCCCCTGCCTTTAATCTCGCTTTCCCATTTCACAGTATTTATTTCAACTCTTAGCTTTCCCTCATCCAGACTGGATTCGAGATCAAGGTCTTCAACCTCATCCTCAATATTCCAATCTGTCGGATAGCTGGATATTGAAAGATTCGGCTCAGGTCTTCTCCCCTCTTCAAGGTATATCAACATTGTTCTCCTTGCCCTAGCTCTATACCAGAATACTCTCCAGAAAAGTTCTTCAACAACCTTGTCTGTTAAACCGGAGTAGGGCTTGCTTATGCTTGTAGGCAGCTTGGGTTCTCTTCCAACATCTGGTTGTACACGCCTTATCTTCCTGGGTGTTCCCCTTCTTCCTTCTCTTTCCTCAGTCCCCTTCGCTCTACTCTTAATTAGCTTCTTAGCCTCGTCTAGTTCAGAGTTTTTCAACCTTGGTTTAACCCAATATTCGTAAAATTTCATCGCCTCCTTACTGCCTTTTATCCCTCCTAATACTTCACTAATTTTTTCAATAGTGTTCTTGCTTAAATCCTCTCTTAGAGGGATGCTCACACCGGAACTGGCGAGATGCTTAGGCACTTTAGCCTTAACCTTGTTTACGGAAAGGATCAACGCTATCAACTCTATTTTATTAAACCAGTTTTTCTCAGATTTCATAATCATGCTGATCTGCCTAGCGACGTTCTCAATATTGTAACCATATTCTCCACGCCCCTTTCTCAGGATATGTCTATAGGTCGCTTGAACGTATCTGCCGATTCCTCTTTGAGAAGAATAAAGAAATATGTCAACATGATAAGGTATTTCGCCAAACCTGTTTAAAAGATAGAAGCAGTCAATGTTTAAGTCGGAAAATAGCAGAAGCGAGAAGTACGCGGTATTCCAATCCTTACATGCCCCATAGGCCTCCCTAACCAGCTCATAGGCTGTCCTTATGTCGTAGGGGCAGTAGTGCAGGTGGGCGATCTCATGTCTTATAACAGACCTAAGATATTTCCTGTAATCAACCCTTTTCGGAACCGCCTTCGGAGAAATAGTTACTTTCGAATTCACCACGAAGAACGGGGAATCGTTTCTACCATTATCCCTTACCTCCAATTCGCATGGCGGAAAGTAGAGCTCACTCCTAACCTGCGCGAAAATCCTTCTTACTTCCTCATAATCCATTTTCTACTCGAGCCCGAGGCCCACCTTCAAGGTTTCCTCCCTGCTTATCTTCCCCTCTTTAACCCATTTCTCCTCCAGTGAGAAAAGTTCCTCGGCAAACACGTTGTCCTCGGCAGCTATTTCTTTAGCAGTCCTATATAGGCCTGGGCTGAAATTACTGTAAAGCTCGTTCAGTATAAACCATTGCTTCCTCGACTCGCGCTCAAACATCCTCTCTTTTTCTCTCTCGAGCAATTCACCTATTTCCCTCAATGGCTTTTCAGGATTCAGGAAACTCGTCCTGTGGATGAGGATCCATTTAGCCATCTCGACCACGTCGTCCTCCTCAACCTTTCCCTCAAGCCATTTCTTAGCTTTAACTAGTTGAAGAAGGATGAGGGTAGCCCTCTCGCTCGGCGGCTCCCTCACCCTGCTGCAGACAAACCTAGTGAAGTGGCAGCCTTCGCACAGGACTGGCAGTGGAACGTTGCTATGCTCCTTACCCCTGACGCATACCTGAAAGTCTCTGACGAGCGTGTTTATGAAGCCTGTTAACCCGGGTTCAACCTCGGTTTCCTCAACCTCTCTCCTTATCTCCATAAGGTCCTCTGACTCCATGACGCGTGGCATGGACCTTATCAGATCGTAGCCATAATCGTTGTTCAACTCTTGAAGAGCAAATTTCTGGCTTACCGTAAGCGAATTAAGGTAGAGCGCTATGTCGAACCTATCGTAGAACGGCGGGGGCTGTATGAAAGTAGTCGCGTCACCCGGGTTCTCATTAGCTATAAGAGTATAGTCTTCAACAGTATACTTCTGCCCATACGCCCATACTTCTCCGAACTGCATCAGATGATGAATGTTCGCGGTGGTGTAGGGGTTGAGCCTGTTCACTTCATCTATCCCCTTCCCCTGAGCCTGTACAAATCTTGCCCACAGGACTTTCTCCCTGCCCTTCTTCTCAAGCGAAGGAATGTGGAGCCTTCCGACTACCTCCCCCCTCTTTACTTCAGAGGCCCCTGAAATAACTACGAAATCGTCTCCGAAGAGGCCTTTTAGGACGAGCAGCATGAGTGTGGACTTGCCTGTCCCCCTCGGAGCCCTTATCAGCGTCGTTGACTTACGGTGAAGCAGGTTCAGCAGAAGTATCGAAACTACTTCCTCATTGCCGATGAACCTTTTAGACAGTTCTTCTCTGAGCCTTTCCACAAGAGGCCTCTTACTGCTCATGTCAACCATCCCCATGCAGCCACTAGCAGAGAAGCCATCAAGAGCAAAAACAGTATTTTAAGCCGGATACCGAGGCTTTTAATCTTCCTCTCCATCCAGTTCATCCTGTCAAGGATGTCGAAGGCAGTACTCCTATCCAGATATATGTAGTCTCCAGAAGTCTTGTTCGAATAGGCGAATTCTAGGAATCCTGTGAAGGAATACTTGTCTTTCTTAATCTCCTCATCCCATGAAATTCTCTGCCCCTGCCTCTCAACCTTTATTTTTGCGGACTTTTCCTCCAAAAACTTTCTGAAGCTTCTATTTTCCAAGCTGCATAAGCAGTCATGTGGATGGTCTTTTAAGCATTTATCCGATTTTAAGGCTTAAGTCGAAGCCCCACTGATGTTTGAAAAACGTTTTTAACATTCTTAAGACAGTGGAAATCGATGGCCAGAACATCCAGAATACCGGGTTTCTACAATTTGAGCGTAGCGGAGAGGCTGAGCAGGATAGTGGAATTCGCCGGGTTGACGGAGGAGGAGGCTAAGCTCCTCTCTAAGGAGGGTAATCTGAGCCTAGACATTGCTGATAAAATGGTTGAAAACGTGATTGGGACAATGGCCTACCCATTCTCTGTTGCGCTCAACTTCCTCATAGATGGAAAAGAGTTTATTGTCCCCATGGTTATTGAGGAAACCTCTGTTGTCGCAGCGGCCAGCAACGCTGCTAAAATGACTAGGTCCAAAGGAGGAATATTCACCGATGCAACCGACCCCGTAATGATAGGCCAGGTGCAGCTGATGAAGGTGAGCAACCCGTTTTCAGCTAGGATGAAGATCCTTGAACATAAGGAGGAAATACTTAAGCTTGCTAACGATCAGGATCCTGTACTGGTTAAGTTTGGAGGAGGCGCAAAGGACCTTGAAGTAAGGGTTTTGGAGAGCCCCCTTGGCCCCATCGTTGTGACACACCTCCTCGTCGACGTGAGGGATGCGATGGGCGCTAACGCCGTCAACACGATGTGTGAGGCAGTAGCACCCCTCGTAGAAAAAATAACGGGTGGGAAAGTCTATTTGAGAATAATATCTAACCTTGCCGAAAGAAGGGTTGTAAGGGCAAGAACAACAGTGGCCAAGGAGGAGCTAGGCGGGGAGGAGGCTGTTGACGCGATAGTAAGAGCCTGGGCTTTCGCCGCATGCGACCCCTACCGGGCTGCAACCCACAATAAGGGGGTTCTAAACGGTTGTATTGCTGTTGCGCTCGCCACTGGTCAGGACCACAGGGCTATTGAAGCGGGTGCTCACGCTTATGCTGCGAGAAACGGCAGATACCTGCCGTTAAGCGTCTGGGAGAAGGATGAGAACGGTGACCTCGTTGGGACGCTGGAGATGCCTATGGCTGTGGGTCTGGTAGGTGGGGCGACCAAGACTCATCCGGTGGCTAGAATAGCTGTTAAGATCCTTGGCGTTAAGACTGCTACTGAGCTGGCGAGGGTTATGAGTGCCGTCGGGCTTGCCCAGAACCTTGCAGCTCTGAGAGCGTTAGCCCTCGAAGGGATTCAGGCGGGCCACATGAGGCTTCACGCTAGGAATGTTGCGATAATGGCTGGGGCGTCTGGAGAACTTATCGACAGGGTTGCCGACCAAATGGTTAAGGAGGGGAAAATAAGGTTCGACAGGGCTCAGGAACTTGTCAAAGAGCTTGCTGAGGAGAAATAGGGAGTCGTCAACCAGTTTTTCCTCTCGACTCATAATATTCATAGACCAATGATAATTGTGCGTCGACCTCTAGAGCCAGGGGGATCTTCCTCCTTACTTCTCTCACCGCCTGCTCAAGGCTGTAGCCCTTTCTGATAAGATAGGCTGCTATCACCATGCTGGTCCTTCCTATCCCAGCGTGGCAGTGGACTAGGACTGGCTTGCCAGCCCTGACTTTAGCCTCCATCCATTCAACCAATTCCTCGAGCTGGCTTAACGTGGGAGCATGGAAATCCTTGATTGGACTATGTAGAAGCTCAAACCCCTTATCCTTCAAAAACCTAAAATAATTATCCGAATTTCCCCAGTATCTGGCTATCTCATGAGGCTCAGCCAGGATTACGACTGCCTTCACGCCAGTCTCCATCCATGAGTCAACTTCCTCCGGGCTTGTCGCAATGGATGAGGCCGCAACCATCCTGTCCACTATCCACATGAGACGGTGTTGAAAACAAGCGCCTTAAATGTTTAGCCTCATAGGTCTAGGAATTGTTTCTCATATTCTCTCAGGTATTCAACGGATTTCTTCACGTCGACGAACAGTTTCTCCACGTAGCTCACGTGCTCCTTTTCTATTCTGCCGGATTTTCTCTCCCTGGCCAGTTCGAAAGCCGGGGCCATCAGCTGAACCGCATACCTAAGACTGGTGTTAACGCCTATTTCAGTCAGGTATTCGATAGCCTCGTCGCTTATCGGGATCTTCTCAGCTCCAGCCCTGATCTCCAATATCTTCCTTATCTCGTCTCTGCTATAGGGCTTCGTGTTGATTATTAGAAGCCTGTCGAGAAGGTCTAGGGGCATCCCGTGGGGAGCCCTAATATCCGTCCCTCTTACGCTGGAGAACCCCCTGTTCGTTGCGAATATTATTATGGGAGCCAGCTCCTGCTCCAAGGCCCTGTTGAGGAAAGCAAAGGTCTCTATGTCGAGCATACTACACTCATCTATGAAAACCACCCCGGGTAATAGTTCGCACCTCCCCTCTTGAACAAGCGTCCTTATGTAGTCATCAACCTCCCTCCTGGTCTCCGGCTCTATCTCCTTAGATTCCCTGCCTCCGAAGAATATGCTGAATATGTCTCCACCGCGCCTGGCTGCAGCCATGTCCAGAGCGTAAAGCGTAACAGGATAGACGAACTCCTTCTCCTTAAGCACGTTTCCATTAGGAACGTCCAGGACTTGGACGGCTGAAAGGTCAACCTTCTTCTCCTCAACGCTCCTTCTACTCCTGCCTAGCTTGACAATCCTTCCCCCCTCAGGGTCTATTTGGACAATGTCTCCAGTCTCAATGCCCTGCTGTATCAGCTGGACCGCGAAACTCTGGTCCATTGTTAGCCTTTTCGAATCCTCCGTTGTAGCGATTTTTATCGTTGCGCCCGCGGGTATCTGCTGATACGGGTTATACGGATGAGGAGCCTTCTCTATGGAGATCTCCTTAACCTCCCCCTCGTAAATCTTCCTAACCTCATGTATTCTTGCACCTATCGCCTTCCTGAGGGTCTGCATCAGAAACTCCGTCTTCTTAATGTCCGTGGAGAATATTTCGCTCGCCGCCAGCGGCACGAAGGGGACGTCCCTGCCAAGCTCTCTTGCTATCGCCGTAGCAATAGCTGTTTTTCCTGTTCCGGGAGGGCCTGCGAGCAGGACTGCTCTGCCGGCGAACTTTCCACTTTTAATCAGCCTCACTACAAGGCCTGCTGCCTCCCTGGCCTCGATCTGGCCAACCATGCCGCCTCCAACAGGCTTAGCCTTCAAGCCTTCTAATCCTAGTCCAGATATGTGTGAGTGCGCCGCAATTCTCTCCCATTCACGTAGGGACTCGGAGACCTCTCTAACACCGGCCAAGCCGCCTCCCCGGTAGAACGCTTTAAAAATGGCTTTTAAAATTTTAATCTCCCGCTATCTCATGTGAAACTCGGGTTTAAACGCCTTTTTCCTCTATGAACTGGAGCCTGTAGAACGAGCTGTACAGCCCGCCTCTCTGCATCAGCTCCTCATGAGTGCCCTTCTCCACGATAACGCCGTTGTTGATCACCAGTATTTCGTCGCAGAGCCGTATTGTTGAAAGCCTGTGGGCTATTATGATTGCCATCCTGCCCTTGAGAAGCCTCTTCAAAGCCCTCTGTATAACCAGCTCGGTGTAAGGATCTACGGAGGAAGTGGCCTCGTCCAAGACGAGTATTTCAGGGTTGGCGAGCAGGGTTCTCGCAAAGCTTATCATCTGTCTTTGCCCGATGGAGATGTTCGACGAGCCCTCCTGTACCATATAATCATATCCGTCGGGAAGCTTAATTATGAACTCGTGTGCCCCAATGGCTTTCGCGGCGGCGATGACATCCTCGTCTGAAGCACCCGGTCTGCCAAACCTTATGTTCTCCTTAACGCTCATCGGAAAAAGGAATGAGTCTTGAAGAACTATGCTCAGCCTAGCCCTCCAAGATGAAATCGGGATTCTTCTTAAATCATGTCCGTTCACGAGGATCCTTCCTTCATCAGGATCATAAAACCTGGCTAGCAGGTTGATTATCGTCGACTTCCCCGCTCCAGTGGGGCCAACTATGGCCAGCTTCTTTCCCTGTGTAAGCGTGAAGCTGACGTTTCTGACAACTGGTAGCTTCGGGTCATAGCCGAAAGTCACGTCTTCAAACCTTACTTCCTCTATCATTTCAACTCCACAGCTATTTCAGGCGGCGGCTCCGTAACCTCGATCTTAGCGTCGATAAGATCGAAGAGTCTTTCCACAGCAGCCATTGCAGAGTTATACTGGTCTGCAACATTTATCAGGTCGACCAGCGGCATAAAGTAGGAGAACTGGTACTCTATAAAGGCTACGAGAGTACCTATTGTTATCGCACCACTCTCTACGAAAAGGGTGCCGAACCATAGGATGGCTAGTGTCCCGATTATCCTCAGCATAATTACAACAGGCTGGTAGGCTGAGGAGACTTTCAACGCGTTCTTAGTCGCCTTAACATTCTCCTTCTGTGTTTCCTCAAATCTTCTCAGCGCCATATCCTCCTGAACGAAAGCCTGGATTATTTTTATTCCGGAGAGGTCCTCCTGCATCCTGCCGGTTAACCCTGCCAGTGTTGAGAGTGTTTTCCTGTAAACTCTCCTGGAGTATCTTCCAAGCTGCCAGATACTAATTACGGCTATGGGGATGAAGGAGAGAGCTATAGCAGTTAGCTCAAAGTCCAGCATGAACATGATGATGAACGTGCCCAGTATCGAGGAGGTGTCGAGGAGTATGCTTGTGAAACCCATGCGCAGGAATATTCTAAGGTTGTTGGCATCATTAATGGGCCTAGAGATTATCCTGCCTATCTCGCCCTCCGAAAAATATCTAAGGGAGATGGACTGGAGCCTCTCCATAATCTCGTCTCTTATCGCTGAAACAACGTTTTCACCAATTATTCTCATTTGAAATATCTGTACGTATTGGAAGAAGAAGTTGCATAGGACAACTAGGATGAAAAGTGGTATCCACCAGAGGAAGTTTGAAAGGTCCCCGGTCTGTATGATCTGGTCTATTGCCACCTTATGCATGTATGGCGCTGCTAACCCGGTTATCGAAGAGAGAACTATCGCCAGGATTGCGATAGCCAGGTTCTTCCTAAAAGGTTTAACGTATTCATAAAGCCTTTTTATCAGTATCCTATCCGGAACGGTTCTCTTCCTCTCCTCCTCCTCGGTCGATGAGAATGTGCGCCAGGGTCCTGACATTACTCCCTGCCCACCTCCGTGGAAACGATTTCTAGGCTCTTACCTAGGAACTGCGTCTCGTAAATCCTCCTATAAGCCCCATTCCTAGCCATAAGCTCCTCATGCGTCCCAAGCTCTACGATTTCTCCATTATCTAGAATCATTATCCTGTCAGCATTCCTTATTGTTGAGAGCCTCTGCGCGATTATGAAGGTTGTCCTACCCTTCATCACCTCCGTGAGTGCTGACTGTATTTCCTGCTCAGTCTTAGAATCCACGAAGGAGAGTGAATCATCCATTATCAGTATCTTAGGGTTCATGAGTATTGCCCTAGCAATCGTTATCCTCTGCCTCTGGCCTCCTGAAAGCGTCACTCCCCTCTCGCCTACGAAAGTATCGTAACCGTCAGGTAGGGACTCTATGTAGTCACGTATCTTAGCCAGCTCCGCGGCCTTTGCAATCTCCTCCATTGAGGCGTCTGGCTTGCCGAATGCGATGTTTTCTCTGATGGTTCCGGAGAATAGGAAGACATCTTGGGGAACCATGCCTATCTGGCTTCTTAAAGAAGACAGCTTAAACCTTCTAATATCAACACCGTCTATAAGTATGCTTCCTGCAACAGGGTCGTAGAACCTTGGGATAAGGTAGACCAGGGTGGATTTACCAGAGCCAGTTGCCCCAAGGATCGCGATCTTCTCACCCGGGTTAACCTTGAAGCTCACGTTCTTTAAAACAGGCTTGCCATTGGCATACTGGAAAGTAACATTCCTGAATTCAACCACCCCCTCCTTTATCGTTATTTCTTCAGCGTCAGGCAGGTCCTCAACACCTTTCGGAGCATCCATTATTTCGAATATTCTCTCAAGCCCGGCTGAAGCGTTTATCCAGTTTCCGAGCAGCATGCTCAGGTCTCTCAAAGGGAAGCTTAGGCGCATCATGTATCTTGCGAAAAGAATTATGCTTCCAACCGTCAGTACGGCTCCAGCATTGTAAATCGAGTAAGTAGCGTAAACGTAAACCATCGCTATTGAAAGAGTCAGTATTGCCGTTGGGAGAGGCATATAGATCGACTGAATTCTTCCAGCAGTTATGGCTGTTCTAACGAATACTTGCTCCGCCTTCTTAAAACCCTCGACGACGTCTTTTTCTCTTCGAAATATCCTTACAGTCTTCATCCCTATGACGTTCTGCTGAATATAGGCGCTGAGCCTTCCAAGTATCAGCTGCATAATTCTGAATAGTGGCATCGTCTCCACCCAGAGGCGGGTTGTAAAATAGAATATTAATGGAAGGGGTATTAGTGAGATAAGGGTCATCGAGGGGCTGATCGAGTACATTACTGAGAAGAACA
>Ga0315298_1004707_pt1 | contig 20099 bp, 16 predicted proteins | sample WHS_1_MG_FD_203077 | JGI IMG/M metagenome (GOLD analysis project Ga0315298, IMG submission 203077) | Extremophilic microbial mat communities from Washburn Hot Springs, YNP, Wyoming, USA - WHS_1_MG | ecosystem: Environmental > Aquatic > Thermal springs > Hot (42-90C) | place: USA: Wyoming...
GAAAGTAGCCCCGGATCCGCTCCACCACCTCCGGACTCAACAGCCGCTGGCTCATCGGTCCAACTCCGCCGCGATGATGTTCAGGCTGCCCAATACCGCCACCACATCGCTCAGGGTATGGCCGCGAATCAAATGCGGGAACAAGGCAAAGTGGACGAACGAGGGTGGCCGGCATCGCGCCCGGTACGCCGTATCGGTGCCATCCCCCACGATGTAGAACCCCAACTCCCCATTGGGCGCCTCTACCGCCTGGTACACCTCCTCGCTGGGGGCGGCAAAACCCCGGTTGGGCATCGTCAGCTCGAAGTGCGTGATCAGCCCCTCGATCGTCAGATACACCTGCCGCTTGTCTGGCAACGCCAGTCGCTCATCGATCCCCACGTTGACCGGGCCGGGGGGCAAATTCTCGATGGCCTGGTCGATAATCTTCAGGCTTTCCTCCATCTCCGCCATCCGCACCAAGTAGCGGGCGTAGCAGTCCCCTTCCGTGGCGCAGCACACGCGAAAGTCGAAGTCCGGGTAGGCGAGGTACGGCTCGTCCTTCCGGAGGTCGCGGGTTACGCCGCTGGCCCGGGCAATCGGGCCCGTGGCCCCCCGGTTGATCGCCTCCTCCTTGGTCAATACGCCGATCCCTTTGGTCCGATCTACAAAGACCCGGTTGCGGTCCAACAACCGCCGCATATCCGTCAGCGCCCGGGGAAACTCCCTTACGAAGCGGCGGATGAGGGCGATGGCCTCGGGCGTGGCGTCATACAACAGGCCTCCCACCCGCGTATAGCTGTTCGTGAATCGCGCGCCGCACAGCGCCTCGAAAATATCGTAGATCAGTTCCCGCGGATTGAAGGCGTACATGAAAAACGTGAATGCCCCCGTATCAAGCCCCACCGCCGCGTTGCACACCAGATGGTCGCCAATGCGGGCCAGCTCCGACACGATGACCCGCAAGTACTGGCACCGCCGCGGCACCTCGATTCCCAGAAGCTTCTCCACGGCCAAGTGCCAGGCCACGTTGTTGGCCATCGGGGAGACGTAGTTCATCCGGTCCGTGACCGTCACGTACTGATTGAAATCCAGGTGCTCGGCCAGCTTCTCGAACCCGGAATGGAGATAACCGATGTCGGGCACCGCATCCACCACCCGCTCACCCTCCAAAGTCAGCAGAAGCCGAAGCGTGGTATGCGTGGCGGGGTGCTGCGGACCAAAATTAAGCATCCACAGGTATTCCTGCGGCTGGCCCGCGGCTTGCTCAGGTGTTAATTCGGAACGTAAGAGCGGCATAGGCGGTTCGGCCCATCCGGTGCTTCAACGGTTTGGTCTCAATGCGGCTCTTCTTCCTCGAGGGCCGTGGGATGGGTTGGCCCGCGTCAACTCTCCCGCCGGGTCAACACCGGCAGGTTGTGCCGTTCGCCCCGCCCCTGAAGCGGGTAGTCCTTGCGGAGTGGGAATGCCTCGAACCCTTCTGGCAGCAGGATCCGCCGCAAGTCGGGATGCCCCTCAAAACGAATGCCGAACATGTCCCACACTTCGCGCTCCAGCCAGTTGGCCGCCTCCCAAAGGTCCACGACGGAGCGTACCCGCGGCTCGGGATCGTTGACGAACGTCCGTACGGTGATTCGCTCGTTGGTGGCCGTGTTGGCCAGCAGATACACCAGCCCAAACCGATCCGTCGCCCCACGATAATACAGATAGTCCACACAGGTAACGTCCACCAGCAGGTCGAAGCCGTGCTCTTGCTTGAGCGTCTGGAGCACGTCGTGGACCACGCTTGGCGGGACCACCAGCCGTACTTGCCCTCGGAACTCGCTGCGAGTAGCCTGGGGGAACTGCTGGCAAACGGCTGCGATGATTTCGGGGCGGATCATGCCTGGCCCGAGCCTCCGGCTGGCTTCCTCGCTTCGGCTGAGATTCTCCCTTCCGCCCGCAGGGCCAACGGGGGGACATTGCGCCCTGGAGCGTCCAGTTCGCGCCCGAACATGGTCCCTTGGCGCTGAATCTTGTCTTGAAGGTCCATGATCCCCCGAAGCAATTGTTCCGGCCGCGGGGGGCAGCCCGGCACGTACACGTCCACGGGAATGAACCGATCGATGCCTTGCACGACGCTGTAGGTATCGAAGACGCCACCGGTCGATGCGCAGGCGCCCATCGAAATGCACCACTTGGGCTCCGGCATCTGAAGCCAGATGCGCTGCAGCACGGGCATCATCTTCATCACCACCCGGCCGGCCACGATCATCAAATCGCACTGTCGCGGGCTGAAGCGGAAGACCTCGGCGCCGAACCGGGCGACATCGTGCCGGCTGGCCCCCGTGGCCATCAGCTCGATCCCGCAACACGCCGTGGCAAACGGCATGGGCCACAGACTGTTCTTGCGGCACCAGTTGACCAACTCGTCCAACCGCGTGACCACGACATTATCGGGAAGGTCTACCGCCACTGGAAGACACCCTTTTTCCAGTCGTACACGAATCCCACAACCAACAGCCCCAGAAAAATCAGCCCGCCCACGAACGCCGGGCGGACGCCCCCCGCAGCCAACGCCCCCCCGGCACTCCGCACCGCTCTGCCCCCAGCAGCTTTAGGCGTGGCGGTCCCGGCCCGAACCGTCGCCGGCGCCTTGGCTTTGGCGCCGTTATCGGCGGCTAAGTTGGGCGCCGTGCCGCCTCCAGGCTGGCTCATTGCCTCGGCCGCCTGGGAGTTTGCGTCCCCAGCGGCTACCTCCACCCCCGGGCTGGCTGCCTGCCGCGGGCGGTGAATTGCCACCGCCCAAGGATAAAGGAACAACAGTTCCACATCGAACACCAGAAACGCAATCGCCATCAGATGGAACCGCACATCGAACCGCCGCCGCGTGTCGTGCAACGGGTCCATGCCGCTTTCGTAGGGCATGCGTTTGACCACGCTGGGCCGACGCGGGTTCAGCACATTCCCCAGCACCAGCAAGAACACGGCCAGCCCCACGGCCGAGGCGATATAGATCACAATGGGAACGATTTCAGACTGCATGAATTACCCGGCGTATCCATCCTCCCCGCCAGGTCAGCCTTGTGCACCCAAAATCCGCGACACTCCCGGCAGGTTGACGTGTTGGCACAATTCTAAAGGCCAACCACACCGGAATCAATGAGGCCCCCCGGTCCGCCGCGGAACCACCCGCACGCACACTAAGTGGACACGCCTGCCCGGCAAGCGGCCAGCCTGCGGACTTCACCACCTTTTGCGGGTTTTCGCGCCGGTTCGCGCACAAGCGAATCGCGAACGGGCCGCTCGCCGTTCTACCCGCCCGGGGCGCCGGGCCTGTAAAGGGCTGATGCAACCCCCGACGCAACATGGCCTGCCCGGTCCTTGGGCCTGCCGCGACACTAGCCACTCTGCGGGCCCACCAGGGCTTGCCACTGCGGCGGCGGGGGGGCCACCACGGCCAGCGGCTCATATGTCATGGGGTGCCGGAAATGGAGCTCCCGCGCGTGCAGGGCAATAGGCCGCAGCCGCCAATCTTCACACGGGGGCCCAAAGGGCGTCTTGGAGCCGTACGTAGTATCGCCCAGCACCGGGTGACCGCGGGCTGCCGCCTGAATCCGCACTTGGTGCATCCGGCCAGTCTCCAGTTCGATCTCCACCCACGTGCCCCAGTCGAACACGCCCAGGGTGCGATAGTGCAGGATGGCCTGACGGGCTTCCGGATGCTCGGGCGGCACCAACTCGGCCCGCGGCTGGTCGGGTATCTTCCGCATCCAGTCGATCCAGGTCCCCATGGCTGGAGCGAGATGCCCCTCCACGCAGGCCCAGTACACTTTGCGGACCGTGCGGGCTTCGAACTGCTCGGCCAACCGCCGGGCCGCCCGGACATGCCGCGCCAGCACAATCGCTCCCGAGGCGGGGCGATCCAGCCGGTGCGGCACCCCCAGGTATACGTTGCCAGGCTTATGGTCCCGCTGCTTCAGGAACTCTTTGACGCGCCGCTCCAAGCTATCGATGCCCGGCGGCGCTTGGGTCAACAAGCCGGCCGGCTTGTTCACCACCAGGCACGGCCCCTTTTCCAGCAGGATCTCCACCTCCGGTTCGACCATGCTCGGGATTGTAGCGGGGCTCTGAGGGGCATTGCTACAGGCCTTACGGCCGCCTAGCATAGGGGCTCTTGGAGCCCATGAGCCCTGGCTTTACCGGGTTGCTCGATTCGCCGATCGCACAGGAGAAATAGCAGCCATGCGTATCGTTCTTGCCGCTATGATGCCGTGGCTGGCCGGGCTGGCCCTGGCCGCCGAGCCGCGAGGCCCGCTCGTTCTACTGACGGCGCAAACCCCAACCGGCGAGCTGGCCGGCTGGAAGTCCTACTCCGAGGACCCCAGGACCGCGACCGGTCAGGTGTGGCGGCTGCTGCCCGATGGTGTGCTCGTGTGTCGGGGCAAGCCCAACGGCTATCTCTACACCGAGCGATCGTGGCGCGATTTTTCGCTTTCGCTCCAATGGCGCACCCCGGAAGGTAGGAAACCCGGCCGGGGCGGCATATTGATCCGCATGACCGGCAAGCACAAGATCTGGCCCCGCAGCCTGGAGGCGCAACTCAACGCGGGCGACGAGGGCGATTTCTGGGGGCTCGACGGCTTCACCCTTTCCGGACCGGCATCGCACTTGAAGGTGATCGAAAGCTCCCCTTTTGGCAAGCTCACCCATCTGAAGCGCGCTGCGGCCGCCGTTCGCCCGGCCGGCCAGTGGAATCGCTATGAGATCATCGCCCAAGGGGGCACGGTAATCCTCAAGATCAACGGCCAGGAGGTGAACCGCGCCTCGGATTGCGACACCCACGCCGGCCCGATCTGCCTTACGGCCGAAGGCGATGAAATCCACTTTCGCGACATCGTCCTCACACCGCTGGAGCCCACGGAAGAATAACGGCCGGCATTTCGGGGCACCGGGAGACGTGCCCCGTCGCGCGCAGATGGCAGGGGCACGCTGGGGCCTCCTCGGGCGTTGGTCTGGGCCAAGGCCAGGTGTGGCCCGCCGCTGGCGGTTCGCTAGTGGTCGGCCCTTGTCATCGGATGGCTGGTCTGCGATGCTTAAAAGAGGGCTTCTTTTGACCGGCCCCCGCGAGAACCCGATTATGGTCTGGGAGTACACCGAAAAAACCAAGCAACTTTTCATGGATGCGGTGCACGGCAAGCCCGGCACCCATCTGGGCGAGATCGAAAACGCGGACGGATTCGGCGAGCACGGTTCCATCGCCTGCGGCGACTCGATGCGATTCACCTTCCGGGTCCGCAAGCATCCCACCGATCCCACCAAGGACGTGATCACCGAGGCCCGCTACCTGACGTTCGGCTGCACCTCGGCCATCGCCTCGTCCGAGGCGCTTTGTACTCTCATCGAGCAAGGACAATATACGCCTATCGAGGCTTTGAAGATAACCAACGAGGACATCATCCGCTTTTTGGGGGGGCTTCCGCAGCAAAAAATTCACTGCTCGGTGATGGGGGCCGAGGCCCTTGAATCGGCCGTGTACAACTGGGCCCAAAAGCGGGGCGTTGACCTGGAAAAACTGGGCATCCGTATCCACGCCGACCAGAAGGAGGGGCGGATCGTTTGCAAATGCTTCGGACTGAGCGAGCCCTACTTGCGCCGCAAAATCGAGGAACTGAACCTGCGGACCATCGAGGAAATCACGGCGGCCACGAAAGCGGGGGGGGCCTGCACCTCTTGCCATCACGCACCGGGCGGGCTTCAAGACCTTCTGGACGAAATCTGGGGGCCGGACCGCAGTACGCTTCGCGTGGTGCCCAAGGTGGAGAGACCGGCCACCCTAGCGCCAGATCCCGGGGCCGTGCCGCTGCAGGCCCCAGCCGCTCCGGCCGGGGGAAGCGGTTCGCCGAGCGCGGCGAAGGGCGACGTTTCCGAGCTGTCGCCCTACCAGTACGCCAAGCGGATCGAAAAGACGATTGAAGAGGTTGTCAAGCCCATGCTGGCCCACGATGGCGGCAGCGTGGAGATCATCGATATAAAAGACCATCTGGTCTTTTGCCGGCTGGAAGGGGCGTGTGCCGGGTGCGCCGCGGCCGGCCACACTCTGAAGCTGATGGTCGAGAAAACGCTTAAGGACTTGGTGGACGAGCGGATTCGGGTGATTCAGGTTTGAGCCTGTAGCACCGCAGTACCAGTCGGGCGGCACAGGCAGCCATCGCGGCAGCCTCGGTGCCGCCTGTACACAATGTGCCGAGGGGACGCCATGTCTTTGGTCTACGCCGACAACAACGCCACCACGCCGGTCGCTCCGGAGGTGGTCGAGGCGATGATGCCGTATTTCCGGGACGAGTATTTCAATCCCAGTTCGATGTACGAGCCGGCCCGGCGGACGCACCAAGCCCTCGTCCGCGCGCGGAAGACCCTGGCCGACTTTTTCGGCGTGAGCGATCCCAGCCAGTTCGTGTTCACCTCCTGCGCTACGGAGAGCAACAACACAGCCATTACGGGGGTAGCGCGAGCGGTACCCCAGCGGCGGCACATCGTAACCACGGCCGTCGAGCACCCCGCCGTGCTAGAGGTGTGCAAGGAAATGCAGCGCCTGGGGTACCGTGTCACTTTTCTGGCCGTGGACCGGCACGGCAATCTGGACTTGCGCCAGTACATTCGGGCGGTGGGGCCCGAAACCCTCCTTGTGACCATCATGCACGCCAACAACGAAACCGGCGTGATATTTCCTGTGGCCGACTTGGCTCGGATCGCCAAGGAGATCGACCCCGCCATCGTTTTCCATACGGATGCCACGCAGTCGGTCGGCAAATTGCGGATTGATCTGGAAGGGGAGTTCCGGCACGTCGACCTGCTGTCGTTTTCCGGGCATAAACTGCATGCGCCCAAGGGGGTGGGGGCGCTGTTTGTTCGCCGGGGGACGCCTCTGCGTCCCCTGCTGATTGGTGGACATCAAGAGCAAGGACGCCGCGCCGGCACCGAAAACGTGCCCTACATCGTGGGCTTGGCCAGGGCCCTTGAGTTGGCCGCCGATACCATGGACGACGAGGCTGCACGCATCGGTGCCCTGCGGGACCGGCTCGAGCGGGCTATCGAAAGCACCATCCCCTGCGTGCAAGTCAACGGCAAAGGGGCGCCGCGGCTGTTCAATACCCTCAACGTGTCGTGCCATTTCGTCGAGGGGGAAGGAATCCTTTACCAGCTCAGCGCAGCGGGGATCTGCGCATCGAGCGGGTCGGCCTGTACCTCCGGCTCGCTGGAGCCCTCGCACGTTTTGCGGGCCTTGGGGGTGCCATTCACCGCGGTGCACGGCTCGGTCCGGTTCAGTTTCAGCCGTTACAACACCGAGGCCGATGTGGACCGCATCATCGAGGTGTTTCCGCAGGTGGTAGCCAATTTGCGGCGGATTTCGCCCTATTGGGACCCGGTCCGGAACGCGCCCCGCCCCGAGGCGATGGGGATGCTGGAGGCTGCGTCGGCCCCGGCCGGCGCGTAGACACGCCACGCTCCCTCGTGGCCCCCATGGACCGAAACGCTCGGGAAGCGGCAGCGGGCCGGTCGCCCCTTGGCCGTGCCCTATTACCAGCGGCGGCGGAATCCACCCCCGCCGCCACGGCGAGGCCGGTCCGTCTTGGGCCGCGCTTCGTTGACCGTCACCGAGCGGCCGTTGATTTCCCGCAGATTCAGCCCGGTAATCGCCTTGGCAGCCTCGGCCCCATCAGGCATCTCGACAAAGGCAAAGCCCCGAGGGCGGCCCGTCTGCCGGTCCTTGATGATGTTGACTGATGCCACCCGGCCGAACTCGCTGAACGCCCGCAGCAGGTCCTCCTCGGTGGCCGATTCTGCCAGGTTGCCGACATAGATGCTCGTCATCTGACACTCCTGAAACTGCGCGACGGGCGCTAGGCCGGTTGCCGGCGCCCAAGCGCCGCGGCTTGCCGGCTGACTGCCCGCCCAAACCTTGAAGCCAGGAGGACCTTGCACGTACTGACCGGCCATCGTCGCATCCTTACCGCTCTGTCACACGCGGGCGAGGTCGTTCTGCTTCGAGCAGAAAGGCCTGGTCAGTCTCGGTGTCAGATGGGAGTCGAAATGGCGGTTCGATCGATCCTCCAACAGCGCATATTGTACCACACATCCCTCCCGCCGTCACCGCCATTTCGGGGGGGCAGTCCATCGGGCGGCTGGAGGCGAGCGCCTTGTAAAGGCGACTTGCCGGGTACCCGCGCCCTTCGGCCAAGCTGGCTATCTTGCCGTACCGCCGCAGCCGCGGCGCTTGCGCTTGGCCGATGGATCTGCGGCGCCGAGCTCATGGGGCTTGTCGCGGCGTACGCATGTCTTCGCGAATGGGATAGAAGACGTCGATGGCCCGCACCGGGCGCTGGCCCGCCACCACTTTGTGCGGCACGCCCCCGGGGATCCGCCACATCTGGCCTGCCACGACCCGATGCACGTGGCCTCCGATAGTGAACTCGAACTCCCCTTCGACCAAGTATCCGACTTGCTCGTGCGGGTGGGCGTGCTCAGGGATGACTGCCCCGGGGTCCATCTCGACAATCGAAAGGGTCATCTGCTGGCCCTCGGTCGTGAACATGCGGACACCCGGAAAGGGCTGATGCGCTACGCACTGCTGCTTATCGACAATGGGCGATATCATCGCGTTTGCCGGTTGTGCTGGTTTTGGCAGAGGGGTTTATCGTGGCCGCTAGAGACGGCGTGCGGGGCGATTCTAGGCCAGGGCCGGGCCGGGGTCAATGCAACGCCTCCCGGGATTGTTGCAGAGAGGCAGCCGAGCGGCTATGTTCGCAGGCGGTTACACTGAGACGCTTCGGCTTGGCACGCAGTGGGTTCGAAGGAGGTGGATCATGGTGTGCAGCATGGTTTGGGCGGCGTTGGTGGCGGTCACGGCGGCCTGGGCGGCTGAGCAGCCCGTCTTCCAGATCGGCCAGCCCGACGGCGATTACCGGGAGCTGGCGCTGGCCGGCCAGTACGCTGCGTTTACCCGCCAGTTCTCCAAACCCGTGGTGTTCGAGGCGGGAAAAAGCCAAGCAGCTCGCGATTGGCCTTACATCCATCCAGGCCCGGCGGATGTATGGGCGGGCGGCCGCGTCCACTGGTTTGCCATCCGCTTCCACCTTGAAGACCGGCCCCAGGGCGTGTTTCGGCTGCGGGTGGATCTGGTGAACACCCACTACGGGCTGCCGCCCACCCTGGCGGTGCACGTTGCAGGACGGGAGGGGCGGTTTCGTATGCCGGCCGGCGCCCCGGACGCCGCGTTGACCGACCCCAAAGCAGGCAAACCCTACCACCTCGAACTGCTCTTGCCGCCCGAGATGTTCCAGCAAGGGCCCAACGAAATCCGATTGGCTTGCCTGGAGGGCTCGTGGGTGCTCTACGATGCGGTGGCGCTGTGGAACGACCCGCAGCGGCCCATGCCGGAGCCCGAGATCCGCGAACTTGCCGTGCAGCCCACACCGTTTTACTTGCGCGAAGGGGAGCAGGTGCGGCGGGCGGTCGAGGTGGCCCTTGCCACCACCGCCCCGGTAGGCGATGCCACGCTGGTGGTCGAAGCCGCCGGCCAGCGGACCGAAACCTCAATCCACCAACTCCCCCAACTGGGCACTCTGGTGCAAGAGATGGCCGTGCCAGACACCCCGGGCCCGCTGGAAGTCAAGGTCACGGCCAGGGTAGGGCGGCATACCCGGGCGGCCACCGCCCGCATCGAGCCCCAGCGCAAATGGCGGATCTTTGTGGCCCCCAGCGCGCATACGGACATCGGCTATACCGATATCCAGCCCAAATGCGCGGAGCGGCACAACGAGAATCTCGACCTGGCGCTGGATCTGTGCCGCAAGTTCCCTGGCTTCGCATGGAATCTGGAGGTGGCGTGGCAAGCGGAGAACTATTTGCAATCCCGCAGCCCGCAGCGGATCGAAGAGTTCGTGGCCCGGGCCAAGGAAGGGCGCATCGGCGTACAGGCGCTGTACTGCAATATCCTCACGGGGTTGTGCTCGCACGAGGAGGCTTGCCGCCTTTTGGCGTTCGCGCATCGGCTGAGCAAGACCCGCGGGATCCCATACCAAAGTGCCATGATCAGCGACGTGCCGACCCAGGAGGCCTCGTTGCCCATGATTCTGGCCGGGTCCGGCATTCGCTACTTTTCCAGTGGCATCAACAATACGCGGGCGCCGACGTTCACACATTTTTATGGGAAGTGCCCGGCATGGTGGGAAGGGCCTGACGGCAGCCGGGTGCTGATGATGTGGGTGCCGGGGTACGCGCACGCCGCAGGGTGGGGGCTGGATCAGAGTGTCGAGCGGGCCCGGGCGTCCATCCTGCATGCGCTGCGATCCTACGAAAGCCGCAAAGACTACCCCTTCGATGCGGTTTTTCTTCACGGAGCGGTAAGCGATAACTGCCCGCTGAATCCCACGCTGCCGGAGGTGGTCCAGGCATGGAACCAGCGGTACGCCTTCCCGCAAATCGTCCTCTGCCGCAATGCCGAGTTCTTCGAGTACATCGAAAAGCATTTCGGCGACAAGCTGCCGGTGGTCCGCGGCAGCGGAGGCACCTACTGGGAAGATGGGGCGGGATCATCGGCCCGCGAGACCGCCTTATGCCGGCGCGCCCACGAGATGCTGGCGGCCGCGGACCTGCTATGGGCGATAATGGGCCGGCTGTCCCCCGAGGTCCGCTACCCGCAGGCGGAAATCCAAGCCGGCTGGCGCAACTGCCTCCTGTACGATGAGCATACGTGGGGTGCCCACTGTTCGGTGACCCAGCCCGAGAGCGAATTCACCCGCGCCCAGTGGAAGATCAAGTCGCAATTTGCCCTCGATGCCGAGCGGCAGGCCCGGGCCCTGTTGCAGCAAGCCCTGGCGGCCTTGGCTGGCCGAATCCGCACCGAAGGCCCCGCGCTGGTGGTGGTCAATCCAGCCAGTTGGCCGCGCACGGATATGGTCTCTTGCGAGTTGCCGGCCGGTACCACGATCGACGAACCAGAGGTGCCGGCGGTAGAAACGGTTTTTGGCGGTCGACGCACGGTACAGCTTCTGGTGCAGGACGTGCCCGCCTGGGGCTATCGCACTCTGAAGCTCCGCAGCGGCGGCACCTTGCCCAAGGCGCAAACTCAAGCGTCGGGCGACCCCCCCGTGATCGAAAGCCGGTACTACCGGGCCATCTTCGACCCGGCCAGCGGGGCGATTACCTCGCTGGTGGATAAGGAAACGGGGCGCGAGTTGGTCGATTCCCGCGCCCCGTATCGTTTGAACCAGTACCTGTACGTGGCTGGCGGCCGGGGACCGAAGAACTTCGAGTCCATGCCCGACGCCAAACTGCTGAAGGTCCATACCTCCCAGCGGGCCACGTTCCAGAAAACCGATCTTGGAGGGGTGGGGCAGACGATGACGGTCGAGACCTCGGCCATCATGACGCCGCGCCTGCAAAGCACCGTCATTCTCTGGAACCACCTGAAACGTGTGGACATCGTCAACCGGCTCACCAAGACGCAGACTTATGATCCGGAGGCCGTCTATTTCGCGTTCCCCTTTGCGGCCGACAAACCCACATTCCGGTACGAAATACCGGCGGGAGTCGTGAATGCCAACACCGAAATGCTCCCCGGAGCCTGTTTGGACTGGTTCACCGTGCAGCATTTCGTTGAAGTGTCGGGTACTACGGGAGCCGTGGCCTGGGCCACGCCCGATGCCCCCCTGGTAACCTTTCAGGATATCAACCGCGGACGGTGGCAGACCTCGCTGCCCTTGCGCACCGGCCATCTGTACGCGTATGTGATGAACAACTACTGGTTCACTAATTATCTGGCCGGACAGGGAGGGGATTTCGAGTTCCGCTTTGCCATCACCAGCCGAGATAAGGGCGACGCGGCCGCCTCGGCCCGCTTTGGCTGGGCGGCTTCCAACCCGCTGATGGCCACGGCAGTGGGCACGAATCCGGCGGGAGCGCTGCCTTCCGGTTCAGTGAGTCTGCTGGCCGTCGACGAGCCCAACGTGTTGGTCGTCGGTGGCAAACAAGGCGACCAAGCCGGCGCTCTCGTCGTGCGCTTGTGGGAGGCAGCAGGTCAGGCGACCACGGCCCACCTGCGACTCGGGCACAAGCCGGCCCGCTCGGCCGTGGCCTGCAACCTGGTCGAAATCCCGGAAAAGCCTCTGGAGGTTCGCCAGGACGCAATCGCCGTGCCGCTCCGCGCCCGGGGATTGGCCACCGTTCGAATCGACGACTGACCGGGCGAATCGCGCGGATCCTACGCAGCTTCAACCGACAATCCATAAAGGAACGTGTATGCGTGTGGAATGTCTGGCGCTGATTGGTGGGACAATGCTCTCGTGCGTGGCCTGGGCAGGTGAGGACGTGAAAAGGGTTGCCGACGATGCGTCGCTGCGTGCGGCCCTTCGCCAAGCCCGCCCCGGGACGCGCATCGTGATCTCCAAAGGCCGCTATTCCCCGGGCGTCTCCGTCCGCGATCTGCATGGGACACCGGCGGTACCGATCGTGATCGAGGGAGAGGACCCGCAGAACCCGCCGCTGTTCGAGGGCGGCAGCGTAGCCTGGCAACTGAGCGACTGCAGCTACGTAACCTTGCGGAACCTCAGCGTGCGCGGGCAGCGCCACAATGGTATCAACATCGACGACGGCGGCACGTTCGACACGCCGGCCCATCATCTGGTGCTGGAGGACCTCCGCGTGGCCGAGATCGGCCCCTCAGGCAACTTCGATGGGATCAAATTGTCGGGGGTGGACGATTTCGTGGTGCGGCGATGCACGGTCGAGGGTTGGGGCGGGCAGGCCGTGGACATGGTGGGATGCCACCGCGGAGTGATCGAAGACTGCACTTTCCGCGGGCGCAAGGGCTTTTCGCAGCACACCGGTCCCCAGGCCAAAGGAGGCTCCAGCGAGATCGCTATCCGCCGCTGCCTGTTTATCGAGGGGGGCGGCCGTGCGGTCCAAATGGGCGGTTCCACGGGCATGCGGTTTTTCCGTCCGCCGGGCGCCTTGTATGAAGCCAAAGACATACGGGTGGAGGGTTGCGTGTTTGTCGGCAGCGACGCGGCGGTGGCCTTCACCGGGGTTGATGGCGGCGTGTTCCGCTACAACACCATTTACCGCCCCACGCGATGGATACTCCGCATCCTCCAAGAGACTACGGCGCCAGGCTTTGTACCCTGCCGTCGCGGACGCTTCGAGCGCAATCTGATTGTCTTCCGCCGGAACGAGCTGAGCACGGCGGTGAACATCGGGCCGAACACTCAGCCCGAGTCCTTCACCTTTGCCCACAACTGGTGGTTTTGCGAAGACCGGCCAGAGGCCAGCAAGCCGCAGTTGCCGGCTGCGGAAATCGACGGCGTGTATGGGATCGATCCTAAACTGGCCGACCCGCAGCGCAACCGGTTCGAGCCCCGCAACCCAAGCGCCGCCCGTTTCGGGGCCAACGCCTGGCCACCGGAAAAATAATAAGCTTGGGTGCTGTGCCCCACCGAGGTGCGTCTGGCGTTCCCGGCACTGGTCCTGCGCTCATGCAGCGGGCCACCCGCAGTCGTCGGCTTATCATCGGCTAGTAGAATGGTGCGGTTATCTCCCAAAAGAAGGCGGCTTACCATGATCTGGACGTTCCACCTTGCAAGAGGTGCGAAGGTGGCTGCGAAGTGGCGGGTTGCGTTCAGCAGGGCGCTGGCCGGGTTGCTTGTCGCCGGGCTCGCTTGTGGCACTGCATGTTCCGACGCCAGCGAACCTGGTGGCGGACCACGCCGCAATCCCCACTACCTGGCTCCGCCGGCACCCGGAGAAGACTGGAATGCCTGGCGGGCCGAGCTGGAGGCGTATCGCCAGCAGGTTCGCCGGCAGATGCGGGGCGGTGCGGGTTTTGACGACACGCTCTACCGCCGCGGCGACCAAGCGTGGATGACCCGCAACTTCGTGTGCGGCTTTCTGCTGATCTACGACAAGGCCTTCTGGGACCCCGTGCAGCGAAGCTATCGTGTCGAATCGCTGTGCGAGGAGGCGTGGCGGGAGTTCGGCGGCTACGACTCGGTGGTGCTGTGGCACGCTTATCCCAGGCTTGGGGCCGACGACCGCAACCAGTTCGACTTTTTCCGCGACATGCCGGGGGGGCTGGACGGCGTGCGCCAGGTGGTCCGCCGCTTCCATGCCCAGGGGGTCAAGGTGTTCTTGCCTTACAACCCCTGGGACACGGGCACGCGGCGGGAACCTTGTACGGATACCGAGGCGCTGGCTTGGCTGGTCAAGACGCTAGATGCCGACGGACTGTTTCTGGACACCATGTCGGCGTCGCCGGCTGGACTCCGCCAGGCGGTCGATGCCGCGCGACCGGGTGTGGCCTTCGAGCCTGAAGGGCATCCTGCGATCGACGAGATCCAGCACTGCACCGGTTCGTGGGCACAAGGGCTGCAGGCGTTTCCGGGCATTGGAGTGCTGCACCTCAAATGGATCGAGCCGCGGCACATGCAACACCAGATTCGCCGCTGGGACAAGTCGCACGAGCACGAACTGGCCGCCGCCTGGCTCAATGGCAGCGGTATCCTGGTGTGGGAAAACATCTTCGGGGCCTGGAACCCCTGGAATGCGGAGGATCGCGCCACCCTGCGGCGGATGGCGCTTGTGTGGCGGCAATTCAGCGAGGTGTTCTCGGCCGGCCAATGGCTTCCTTGCTATCCGCTGGGGACCGAGAAGGTGTATGCCTCGGCGTGGCGACGGGGATCGCTCCGCCTTTGGACTCTGGTCAACGACCGGGGCAAGCCCGGAGACGCCGTAACGCTCGAGACGGAGCACGTTGCGGGCGAAAGATTCTTCGACCTTTGGACAGGCACACCCTTGATGCCCCAGCAGGAAGGGAACCGCTGCCGCCTGGCCATCCCCCTCGAGCGGTTCGGCGGCGTGCTGGCCATCGGCCCGGGCGAAGCAACCGCGGGGTTGGAGACGCTTTTGGCCCGTCTCGGGCGCGAGGCTGCCCGGCCCATTCCTCCCCCCCGAGAAGACGCGCACGTCAAATCTCTTCCAGTAATCGAACCTCAACCAGCACCGCGGGTCGGGCCATGGACCAATGCCGAGGCCCAGAAAGAGGGCTTGGTGGCTGTGGACGGCGGCCGGGCCACGTTTGTCGTAAGACACTTGCGCCGCGAGTGCGGTTGCTACCCGGATCCTCACACGCCGCCCGAGCAATGGGGGCGTTTCCTTTCGGGCACACCTCACGACCAAATGCTGGAGCATCGCATTACCGTAACACTTGGCCCGTTCTGGATCCAACCGCGACCGGTTACCAACGGGCAGTTCGAGGAGTTTTTGCAAGCCAGTGGATACCGGCCGGCCTGCCCCGACCAGTTCCTCAAACACTGGGGCGGCCCGACGTGCCCCCCGGCCTTGCGGGATAAGCCGGTGGTGTACGTTGACTTGGCCGACGCCCGCGCCTACGCCGCCTGGGCCCGCATGCGCCTGCCGACCGAGTGGGAATGGCAGCAAGCCGCCGAAAAACTGGGGTCCTCTTTCGACCACTCGGATGTGTGGGAATTGACCGAAAGCCAACGGGACGATGGCCATACGCGATTCGTCATGCTGCGGGGCGGCTGCCGGTATCACGCCAAGGGCTCGCACTGGTACTTTCCCGGTGGGCCGCAGCCGATCCAAAGCCATGCCAAATATTTGCTCTTGGATGGAGGCCTGGACCGCTCGGCCACTATTGGCTTCCGGTGTGTAGCCCCGCAGGCACAGTAGCCGTCCCCAAACAGTTGCGCTATGGTGCAAGGCGAAACACGGCGCGGGGCTGGAGCGTATCGTATGGTTTAGCAGACCGCTAAGCCCTTGCAACGCCAGCCAGCGGCAGGGGCTGGCCGGTTCTCCGGGCCGAGCGCTTTGCACCGGCGGTTCACCCCACGATGTTGAGAGCGGCTCCCCAATGTGCCCGTTGCGTGTCGAAACACTGAGGTCGGCCGGCGAGATCCGCCAGTGCGCCCCGGCATGGGACCGACTGTGGGAGCGAAGCGAGGTTACGCTGCCCACGGTTCGTGCCGAGTTGGTCGCGCAATGGATCGAGCATTTCGCCCCACAGTGCCCGGTGTACGCTGTGGTGGTGTGGCGCGGTGATACCCTGGTCGCGGCGTTGCCCCTGGTCCAACGCCGCATTGCGGGGGTAGTCCGCGCCGGCGATTTGCCGTCGAATTTTTGGGCTCCCAACGGCGAGTTGCTCGTGGCCCCTGACGACTTTGCAGCGGAGGTGATGACAGCGCTGGCGGCACGCCTGACTCGCTTGCCGTGGCCGTGGTTGTGGCTTGACCTTGTGCCGGCCGCAAGCAGCGCATGGCCTGCCTTGACTTCAGCCTTTGCCAGTGCCGGGATGCCGTTCGTGGCGGTGCAGCGGTACGAGATTGGGCAAGTCGATATCCGAGACCAGTTCGAGCCCTACTTGAACAGTCGCTCGAAGAACCTTCGCCGCAGCCTGCACCGCGACCTCAAGCGCCTCGAACAGGCTGGCCCCTTGGCCATGCGCTGGCAAACCGCGTTTGCCCCCCATGAGGTGGAGGCCGCGTTGCACGCAGCGCTGCGCATCGAACAGCGAAGCTGGAAAGCCACACGCGGCCAGCCGGTACTGGACCAGCCTGGGCTGTTCGACTTTTACTTGCGGCAATGTCGGCAACTGGCGGCTTGGGGCTGCTTGCGGATCGCCACGCTGCTACACGCCGGACAGCCGATCGCCTTCGAATTGGGCTGGGTCGCCAAAGGCACGTACCACTCGTTCAAGGCGGGATTCGACGAGCAATATCGGCGTGCTGCCCCTGGGCAAGTCCTGCGGTGGAAACTGATTGAACAGTGCTTTCGCCAACGCGACGTCAAGTGCGTAGATTTCATGGGCCCCCTGACGCAAGCGCTTGCAGCCTGGTCCACACGAACCTACCCTGTGTGCCGGCTGGTGGTATCGACCGGCGGGCTCGGCGGACGGGTGCTAGTGGCGGCATACCGGGCGGCGCGAAGCATGCGAACTCGATGGCGCGACCGGAAGCTCGCGGCCCAAACGGCGGCGGGGCCCCACGGGTCCAAGCAATCAGGAAAGATACCCTGTCGCGTCACTAGCCCGGAGGGATGTTCGGCGTTGCCTTTGCCTGTCGGGCCCGAGCCGTAAATGCTTGGTACGGCTGCGGCACACGGGGCCGTTCATCATGGAGCCGGGCGTGGCAAGACGCCATGCAAGCCGCCGGCTTGGCGCGCGTGGCAGGCGGCACCTACAATCACGCCCAGGTTTTTTCGTCCCTTAGTGGCCCGGGTTACTCAAGGAAACGCCTTATGTTTCGCCTGCGGTGGATTAGTGCCCCGGTACTCGGCATGTTGGCTGTTGGTGTGCTGCCGGCGATGGGTGCGGAAGGTCGTCTGCGGTTCGTGTTCATCACATGTTGCCGGGATGAGGCGTTTTTCGGGCCGCTCAAGCAGGGGATGCGCGATGCAGCCCGCGCTATGGACGTGGACTGCGAGTTTACCGGCACGCCGGGCGTCGATGTGGCGGCGCAGGCCGCCTTGGTCCGCAAGGCGGTGGCCCAGGGTTACCAGGGCATCGCGCTGAACATCATCGACCCCGTGGCTTTCGACGACGTAGTGCGCGAGGCCCGCCAACGCGGCGTGGCCGTGGTGGCCTTCAATACCGACGACCGGCGCACTCCCAACGCCCGGTTGGCGGGCATTTGCCAGAACTATTACGAGGCGGGTCTGGCTTTGGGCCGCGCCGCCACCTTCATCCCGCCGGGCAGCAAGGTGCTGTTGACCCAGCACGACCGGGGCATTTCGGCGCTGGACGACCGCCTGCGGGGCCTCCAGGATGCCCTGCGCGGGCGGAAAATGACTTGGAAGGTGATCTGCTCGACCAACGAGCCGGACCGCGCTACCGAGATCATCTCGGCCGAGCTGAAGGCCGATCCGCAAATCCACTTCGTGCTGGGCACGGGGCTGACGGACACCGAGGCGGCCGGTCACGCCATCGAGCGGCACTTTGCGGGCAAGGGGTATGCGGCGGCGGGCTTCGACCTGACGCCCGAGATTCTGCGCATGCTTCGAAGTGGCGTGCTTCGCATGACGGTTGACCAGCAACCGTACGCCCAGGGGTTCTACCCCGTGGTGCAACTGGCCCTTTACTGCCGCTACGGCATCATGCCCTGCGACCTCGATGCGGGGGCAACCATTGTCACCGCGCGGGATGTAGATCGGCTGTTGGACCTGACCCGCATGGGCTACCGGTGACCGTGTCCTGGGGCGGCGGTCAACCCCAGTAAGCGAAGGGAAAAGACGCTCGGAGCCACGGGGCGGCCCCCTTACACGCTGAAACGGATGAGCACCACATCGTCGTCTTGGATGACGTAATCTTTGGGCTCTTGCCGCACGAGGTGGTGGGCTTTCACCTCGCGCTCGCTGCCCAGGCGGACCAAGTCGGCGCAGTGCATGATCTCGGCCCGGATGAAGCCGCGAGCCAAGTCCGTGTGGATGATCCCTGCGGCCTCGATAGCCGTGCCTCCTTTGCGGATCATCCACGAACGGACCTCCTTCTCGCCGGCGGTGAGGAACAACCGCTGTCCGGAAACATCCATCAACGTGCGAAGCAGTTGATCGCGATCAGCGCCGCCCACCCCCATTTCCGCCCGGAATGCGGCCTGCTCTTCGGGCGTCATCTTCGCCAGCTCCCGCTCCAACCCCACGGAAATCGCCACTGCGGGCAAGTCGGCGGGCATGGCCGACAGGTACCGCTGCGGCTGTGTCTCGTCGTCGGCGGTGTTGATGATCGCCATGCGGGGTTTTTCGGTGAGCAGCCGGAAGGAGCGGGTGGCACGGCGTTGTTCGTCGGTCATTTCGGCCTCGGTCAGGGGCTGGCCCGATTCCAGGCCCGCAAGGACCGTCTTCAGCGTCTGGTGCTCGTGTTCGAGCTGTTCGTGTTCGTGGCGGGGCAGAGGTTTTCGCAATTGGTCTTCGACGCGCTGGATGCGGTTAGCCACGATCTCCATATCGGCCAGGATAAAATCTTCCAGGAACGCGCGGAGCTCGGCGCTCGGGTCCGAGCCGTCGAAGGCCGGCACCACCAGGACCAGGCAGCCTGCCTCGCGAATTTGGGCCAGCCGGGCCGCATTGCCCTCATGGCTGCGGCTGAGTCCCGGGGTATCCACGATCTCCAACGAGGCGTAGGTAACCTTCTTGGGGCGATAGATGCGGGCCAGGGCTTCGACGCGGGGCTCCGGCACGGGCACCATTGCGCTTTGCAGGGCGTGGGCCAGGGCGGGATCGGCCCGGGTGCCCGTCAGCCACTCGAATAGCGTGCTCTTGCCCGAACCCTTGTAACCTACCAAGGCGATCTTCATGGCGCGCGCTCCAATGCAGCGAGCGCTTGTTCTATCGCCTCTGACTGGAGTTTGTCTAGCGTCTTGCCGCCGAATCGGACGCTGTAATATGCTTCGACAACACGGCCGGGGACTTCGGCCACTTTGGGAGAAACTCGTGTTTGCAAGAGGCGCAGGGCGGCTTCGGCCAGCTCGCGCGGGGTCTGTGAGGGGCGGCGCTGCAATCCGTGCCGCTTGAGGATCGCTTCCAGACGGCGGTAGAAGGCCACCGGGTGCCGATCCCTTCGCCCCAGGCGGAGGCGCCAGCCGGCGCCAGCCGCGAGGTAGCGCCCCCACAGCCGCCTGCCCAGGCCCGCCAATCCCCACACGATGCCTGCCAGGGCCACGACCGCGCCCAGCCCCAGGCCCACAACGGCCGCCCAGCCGGCGGCTGCCAGTCCAGCCCATAGCCTCGGCAGCATCTGCCGCCACCAGCCGGGGTCGGTCAAGGCCTGTGCCAACCCCCGCACCGCTCCTACCACTGGGCGATAAATGGCCTCGCGCTGCCGCGGCCGATCCATCTCGATCACATAGTTGTTCCAAAGATAATCCAGCCAGTCGAAGTACTTGCTGGTGGTGATGGTTCGGAGCAGGCTGCCCGAATCCCCACCCGCCGGCGTCGGGTCCAACCGCAACCATGCTCCCCGGCGGTATTCCGCCTCCTCTTCGCCCTGGCGCAAAAACTCGGGAACCTGATCCGGCCGCAGAAACACCTCCACCCATGTATGGGCATGAAGCTGCCGCACGGTGAAATAGTGGCCT
>Ga0315298_1004710_pt1 | contig 20089 bp, 8 predicted proteins | sample WHS_1_MG_FD_203077 | JGI IMG/M metagenome (GOLD analysis project Ga0315298, IMG submission 203077) | Extremophilic microbial mat communities from Washburn Hot Springs, YNP, Wyoming, USA - WHS_1_MG | ecosystem: Environmental > Aquatic > Thermal springs > Hot (42-90C) | place: USA: Wyoming...
CCTTCGTCTATGTTTTTAATTATTTTTTCTAGATCTTTCTTTAAAATTTTATCTCCTATCTGTTCTTTTAAGATCTCTAATCTTTCTTTTACTTCTTTGGGGTCAAATTGTTTGAAAAGGGATTGTATTTGACCAGATTCAATTAAAAACCTCACCGATATTTCTTTCAATAATTTTGTCTCTTGAGATGTTAATTGACCTTTCAATGCCTTTTCTATTTGTGATGATATACTATCCAATATTTTTTTCTTTCCGCTTTCAGTTAAACCATACATATCAACATCTTTATCTGTTAATTTAACTCCATAACTTTTTTCTACATTTTTCTTTATTTCTTCTTGTTCATCTTTTGTATATACCTTTTCGCTATGTCTTTCAATTCTTGGAGGATATGCATATGCTAATGACCAAGGTCTTGTTCCGATCTGACCTAACTGTTGAGCAAATGCTTGCAAAAATAGATCAGGCCTCAGTTGAAATCTCTCAGGTGCAGTTACTTGTCTTATTTCACCAAATGTTCCTTTTACCAATGTTCCTTTTGCAAACAAATTTTTCATTATCTCTTCATCGCTTGGAATTGGTTTCTTTGCTTCTGCTGCAGCCTGCTTTTCTTTCTGTATCATATTTTTTAATTGTTCTTTTGTAAGCCTTGTCGAGACTCCAGACATTAATATTCTTCCAGGAGTTTTTGCCACATTTCCTATGGCACGCAGTATCCAACCTCCAACATTTCTTTTTTCTGCAGCCTTACTCCAACTTTCAGTTGCTTCTGAAATTCCAGGGACTTTGCTTACAACCTTGCCTACCACTTTAAGTCCGCTAGATACTCCGGTGACTGCTTTATGGAATGCAGTAGCAGCCATAGGTTTCAAACCTATTTGCTGTGCCACTCCTGCAGCTGCCCCTATCGCTGTTGTCTTTACCCTTTGTGTCACCCTTCCAGCAGGTATACTCGGCGCCTTGAATGCAACCCTTGAAAAATCGAACAAGCCGAACGGATTCTTTCCAGCTGCAAACATTGCAGCCACTAATAAAGCAAAGATTATGAACAAGGGTGCACATGCAGTCATGCTTACGATTGGGAAAACACCAGGCACATAGTTTTCAGTCTTGCTGCTTCCCATTAATGGTTCTTTAGGTTTAGGTGTGAATGATGCTGTTATTGAATATGAAATTTTCCTTGGGTCAGTAGAGTTTTCAAGTAATGGTGGTTGAGTATAAATAGTGAATGAGATGGTTCCGTTTTGACTTGTGTTTAATGGAAAAGGAGAGGATTGATCAGAGAGTGTGAAACTACCATCTTGATTTCTTGCAATAAATTTACTTCCAATAACCAACTCAATCAAAACTTCTTTATTCGCGAGAGGAATTTTCTTTCCTGTCTGTTTGTCGATTGCATTAAGAGTGATTGTTACATCTATAGTGTTATCAGTTATTCCTAAAGGAATATTTTGCGGATATCTGGAGTGCTCAATTGTTATCTCAGTCCTTGCCTTGTCAGGGGGACAGATATTAACAGCTAAAAATAAGGGAGAAAGATAAAGGATAAATAAAGCAATGTTCAATATTATCAATTTTGATTTCATACTACCATCTTAAATAACAATGCCAGATAACATTTATCTAATTGTTTTCATTATTATGTTGTTATTACACATGCACTAATTTAATATAAATATATTGAATTTTAAATCTTTTCTTTCTATAATAAATCTAATGATAGAATCTATAAATATAAAGAATAATTTGTTTTCAAAAAATTCAAAATATTCAATATGTTCCAGCTTGAAATATTTATCATTATTCATCCTTATTTTGTCATTCAGTGTTAATGCCCAGGATTTGACTGCAGGTCAACAACAGTGGCAGCAGTTTGTTCCTAACTGGTTTCCTTTGTTTTCAATTGCAGCATTGATTGGATTCGGAATTGTCGGAATCTCGTTCATGCTGGCAAGGGTTTTCATGCTTCCTCAGCTAGAAAGCTGGGCAAGGAATGAATTATTTGAAGTGGTCAGCAGTATATTCTTAGTTCTGATTATTATTGTTTCGCTTGGAATCATTGATAATATATTCATTGCAGCTACGAATAAAAAACCAATTGATTATTCCTTGGATTTCACAACTTCTATTTCTAATGAGTTAATGGACAGGTATATAGATTCTGTTAAACTCGGTATTGCAATCGGAACTCTCACTGGTCCTCCTGTACAGTATTTTGGCGATTCAAGAGCAGATAAAAAACAACCAGGACAAGAAGGAGCTTCAGGAAGTCAACCTGGTACAGGAAACGAGGGTGGTGAAATTACAAATAGAGTATTTCTTGTTGCAATCGAACCCCTAAAGCTGAATTATTTGCCATTTTATGCTGCTGATGTTTTTAATGGTCATTATAATCTAATTCAATCAATTGCCTTGATGTCATTAGGAATATCTTTATTGTCTCATGCAATTCTCGAGTTTATAAATATGATAGCGATTCCAGTAGCGGTTCCATTAGGTTTGCTTTTAAGCATGTTTACTTTTTCAAGAAAGATGGGAAGAACACTGATTGCATTTGGTGTTGGTCTTTATATTTTTGTTCCATTATCGATTATAATAGCTTCAACAATGTATAATTCTGCATTTAAAGCAGATACATCTATTCCACACATTGAAAGACCATCTGGAAGTAATAATGTAGACACGTTTGCAAATAGATTATTAGCATTAAACTTTGCAGATTTTATTATACATTTAGCTATCGGGATAGCCGGTGTGGTAATAAACAAGGGTTATTTAGTTTTCATTCCTACTTGTTCAGTTGGTGCAGCAGCACTATCTTCTATATGTGGTCTAGCTGCACCTGTTTGTGCAGTTGCATTCACTGCGATTTGTTCTCTTTTCGGTAGCTTTTCAGATACAGGTCAAACCGCTGATATTATAGATAAACTTCTATATGTTGCGTCTGTATTAAAAATCGAAACTCTAAGTTATATCCTTGGGGTTCCTATCTCAGGACAAATGGAGGCAATCGTTCCAGTTATAGTTTCTTTAAGCCTTACTGGCACAGTTAGTGCATTCATTTTCCATATTATACCCTCAAATGTGCTGACCATAAATTATCTTTTACCTATCTTAAATCAACTTATGAATTTCGGAGTTTATGAACGATCTGTTATCGGCTTCTCATTATATGCAGAATTGAATAAAGCATTAGCAACCAAACTCAGTAATATAACGCTCGCCTATACTCCATACATCATGCAGTATGCAGTTCCAGTCATGCTTATTCCGTTCATAATGATATTCATTGTAATTACAGGGATACGTTCCCTCTCGCCTGCTATCGGAGGCGAGGTTCAGATACTTGGTGTATCTGAATTAATCTAGTGATACATTTCAATTCAATTAGTGAGACAATGGCAGTAAGTGAAATTCCAACATGCTTGAAAACATGTGCATTTTCAGCTGAGTACCAAAACTGGACACCGATAATAGGAGGAATAATAATAACCGTAGCAGTTGCTCTTTCTGTAGGTTATATGGTTTCTCGTGCATTGAATAAGAGGGATTGGGAAGCAATGATAAGAATGGAAACGTATCATCTCACTATTGCAGTGATATGGATTATGATAATTCTGACGGTTACGAATCTAACCTGCTCGGTTTCATGTTCAATTACACATGATGAGAATCCATTCACTACATCAATCAGGTATCTTAACGATTTAACAGGTAAATTCAACTCTGTATTTGAAGAACTATATACAAAAGCAAGAACAATAAGGATTGAATCATCATTTTCATATGCTGTCGGCAATATTTATTATTCATCACATGCAGGATGTGACAACATTGCTCAGGTATATGAGAACTTTGCATTCATGCTTTCTCCATTCATTGCAAGTCTGGTAATTCAGCAATATGCATTAATTCTTATTAGTCAGATTGCATTCACATTTCTTTTGCCTATTGGAATTATATTAAGAATGATTCCTGGTTTAAAAGATTCAGCTTCCTATGTAATAGGCATTGCATTCGCTTTGTACATTATTTTGCCATTGACTTATGTATTTGCTAAACAAGCAACTGAAGGATTAACAATCACACCAATAAGTACAGACGTAGGTGATTGCGTATCTGCAAGCGATCTTCAGACAATACTTACAGATATTGGCACTCTGCTTCCACAAGCTGTATTCTTCCCTGCATTGAGTAGCATAATAACAATAGGTGCAGCACGTGCATTTGCAGAGATATTCAAGTATGATTTCGCAGAACTGAGAGGAGAATAAATAATGTGATGTTATGATGATTGAAGAATCAAAATACAATAGAAAATCAAATAAAAAAGCAAGAAAGTCACTCAACTACTCTTTTGCATTATTTGTAATTCTCTTTGTTTCACTGATTTCTGCAGCAGATACTGTTACATTTGGTTTCAGAACAGATATTGATTGGATTTCCATTGCTTATATCGTTTTAATTATTGTTGCTCTTTTGCTTGGAATAGCATTTATGATTTCAAGGGTTTTTGCAATGCCACAACTAGAGGCATGGACTAAAGAGGAATTCGTGAATCTTCTAATCTCTGTTGCAATACTTGTACTGTTTACTGGATTTGCTGAATTGAGTGAAAATGTTGTACATTCTCTTGCATCCGATATTCTGTCATCTACTACAGAAACGGGTAATATTGCTTATTGGTATTATAAACCAACAGAAGGAAGATGGGGTTTAAACGAGATTGAACAGGGCCAAACGCCAGATTGTCCATATCCATGCCACATCTATATTGCAAGAGGATTCTTAGGTTCTTTGTATGAAAGATATGGCGAATCTTTGAAGAGCATTGCAGAGTATTATTTCGTTTCTGTATTCTATATGACAGAGAATGTTGGGACAGGTTTTGATCTCACATGGGGAAGATTTAAGTTTGAATTAGGGTTCGGTTATCCATTGCATGCAGATCTTACAATATATAATAATATATTAAGCACAGTGGTTGGGGAGTATCTTAAAATTATAACTGCATTGAAGATGCAGGAGATTGCATTAGTTTATCTCACTTCATTGGCAGGGATGTTTTTCATACTTGGAATTGTTTCCAGGTCTGTTTGGTTCCTTAGGAAGTTTGGTGGTTTATTGGTTGCAGCAGGTATTGGTTTGTATTTCATATTCCCAATGATTTATGTCCTTGGTTGGTATACAATTGACAGGTCAGCAGTTTCATTTACTTTGGATCTTCCTGAATTTGATCCTGGAAACCTTGGTGCAGGTATAACTGGAGGAATTAGTGGCCTTGGCAACATTGATAATCTATTTACATCATATAATGCGAATGGTATACCAACTTCAATTGGAATGCTGGATGCATTGGGAAGAGCATATCTTGCAATCATTGTGCTTCCAATACTCGCAATATTCGCAACAATTGGTTTCATTCGTCACTTCTCACCAATGATTGGCGGAGATATTGAAATTGCAGGTTTGACAAGGATAATATAATGAGATAGTGATAGAAAAGGTGTAAGAAATGAATAATAGAAAGTCAATAAGTATGATGTCGTCTAAAAACAGCAAACTTAGCATTAGTTCTCTTAAAATTAGCTCTCTTAAATTTAGCATTAACTCTCTTAGGTTCTCATCATATAGATTTCTTACTGTCTTCATTTTTATTTTTATCTTTTCTTCCCTTTCATTTGCAAGCGAGTGTTTATTTGGAAGTTATTTAAGAAATGGAGTGTGTGTGCCAGATTATCTTGTGAATTTAAGTACCATAATCATGCTAGTTTCAATTCTAATTGCCTCTGCATTTTACATGATAGGGATTGCATTGGAGCATGAAAGGATAAAGCAATGGTCCAAGGACCTTTTATTTCAAATTCTAGGCACTGCACTCATCCTTGGTCTCTATCTTGGTCTTGCAGCATCCCTTGATTTCTGGGCGCCAGCGCTCCTTGGTACAAATCTTGCTTTTCCAGCTGAAAGCACAATCCGTTCCTCTTATGTTCCAACCTGGGAGGGTCTGCATTCCCATGTCACTAATTATGTTAGCTGTCTAATTAGATATACAAATGAAAGTGTAAAGAGTATCGTAGGAATCAGCTCTGCTATTTCTGTTTTAGCTTCAACCTCTATCAATCTTGAAGTCAGCTCTTATAATCAATTCTTTACAGTTGCAGCTGCTGGCAGTGGTTTAAGTTCATTTACGTCTGTGGTTCTTGGGGCATTGGCTGGAACACTGATTCAATTAAGGTTGCAATTAGAGATTTTGGGGTTAAGCAATGCATTGTTTACTATTGTTCTTCCACTTGGTCTTATCTTCAGGTCATTTCCATATACGCGTAGTGCAGGTGCAGCTATGATTGCAATTGTATTTGGTTTTACAATCTTCCTACCTTTGTTTTATCTTATAATCGAGGATATAAGTCATCATTATTATCCACATAATCCTTGTATAGAATCAGCACCGTCGATAAGTTTAGGGCAGTTAGTTGGATTAGCTTTTGATGTTGCTAGAAACGGTGTGTTTAAAGCCCTTGTAGACTATTTTGGTTCTGGTGGAGTGTTTGAGGGATTAGTAAAAATCACTGTCATACAAGCAACTGTTCTTCCCTTGGTTGCATATCTAGTGGTTCTTAATCTTACTAAAAGAATCGCAGAGATTCTAGGTGGAGAGATAGATTTCAGTACATTGGTCAGGTTGATATGATGAAAAGAGTGAAGGATTTAATAAATTGGAAAAAAGAGCGAAAACGAAAAGAGAGAAAAACAAATACATTACAAACTGACACATTACAGACAGAGATATTGCAGAAGAACGCATTTCAGACTGAAGCGAAAGGCATTTCTATGTCCAGCGGAGCATTTATTTTCTTCACCTTGTTATTTCTATTTCATCTCTCCAATTTATTGAGCGCAGAATTAATCAGTCCAGAAAATCTTCCGACTGGGTGTGAGGTTGCAACCAAGCTTGATTTCGGAAATCAGACAGGTCCTACGTCTGCAGAGCAGAACTGGAAATCGTTGTCTTTCATAGGTCTTTTGCTTTCTGCTGCATTGATTTCAATCATTTACATGATAGGAAAGGCAATGGATGCGCCAGGTTTGATGGCAAGAGCAAAAACTGATTTGATTCAGGTTGCTGTGACTGGAATCGCGTTGGTTTTATTGTATGGAATACTATCTGGTTTGTGTACAATTGACGCAAGAGAGTTTGGATTTGGATTTAGCTCATTTTTTGATGGTGCAAATAAATATTTTGAGTATTCAAGAGCATCTGCACTAAGCGCATATCTCAGTGCTGCTAATTCAATCATGGAGATAAGCGCAGTATCATCAATAAGTGTGAATTCACCGAATTTCCTTAATTTTGGAACTTTTCTTAAAATTGGCTTATATCTTAAACCATTTGCAGGATATGGTGTAACAATAGGTGCGATCAATTGGTTTGCAAGCCTTGTTCTTCTTTCATATTCACTGGTTACAGGTTTCATGATAGTGTTAAATGCAATTCAAGTTTATTTCCTTAACCTTCTTCTCCCAGCTGGTGTTGTTCTGAGGTGTTTCTCTCCAACTCGTGATTTTGGAGGTGTTCTAATTGCAATTAGTATTGGCTTGTTTGTTTTCTATCCAATATTATTTTCATTTTCGTATATGATTGTATCCATAAAAGAAAATAAAGCTGATTTAACTCCACCTTCTTTGCCTGATATAGATTGGAGTACAAAGGTGGATTGGGCAGTTGCAAAGATATTAATATACTCATCCATTCCTTTTGGTAATGTTGGCATCATGTTAAATTCTCTCTCAACTGATGGAGATCGAATAATTGATGATTTGCTTGATGCATATGGTGAAGTTGGTAAATCAATTCTTCCGATTTACATACTTCCAGCCATAAACTGGATAATCTTGGCTGCAATCGTCAGGGAACTCAGCAGAGTATTGGGTCAGGAAGTCGACATTTCAGGACTTGCAAGAATGATATGATGGTATACTAACATAAAGATATAAAACAAGTTAAAACGAATATGGATTTACGAATATGGATTTAAAAATTTGAAATATAAATAAAAGATAATAATTATGAAAGAAATAAAGATAATACTAATGAACTAATGAAAGAGGAATAATTAAGAAAAGAAAGATTGAATGGTGTGAAGATGAATAAAAAGAATCAAAAAGAAATAAAGATGAGAATAAGAGAAGGCAAAACAGAAATCACAAAAACAACAGAGCATCAAACAAAAGACAGAGAGGAAGGGAAAGACGAAGGGATAAACAAATTTAGAGAAATCAAAACAATTTATCTAGCATTATTTGTTTTCTTTATTCTCGCATACTTATCTTCATTCCTAGCGGCACAGTCACCAAGATCATGTGTATCACATGTCGATTGCCCATATGGTCAGGTTTGTGACAATGGTCAATGTAGAGACTGCTTAACAAGCGCTGAGTGCTTGAGCAAGACATTCCTAAAATCAACTCCTCTTGGTGGAGTGAGTCCTTGGTTTTCAATCTCAATGATTGTTTTATTCATTGCATTTTCAGGCGCAGTTATATTCTACATGATTGCTTATGCATTCAATTCAGATCAATTCAAGAGAATTGCATTCGCAGAACTTATGCAGGTTGCAGCATCCTTCCTTCTTATCGGATTCTTATTTGGTTTTGAGATGTTTGAAACCGATTTAGTCACCAAGCTTGAGCAGACTTCAGGTGCGATTACATCTGCACTCATGCTTTCAGGTAGTGGTCAGATTCCAGGTGGTGCATTGAGTGGCCAGATTCAAATCAACCCATTTGACGTTTCTTATGCATTCTTAAGAAACATGCTTTCCTGCGCCCAGAATAAATTAAAAACAACATATGAAAATTCAAAAGGTATAGAGACAGTAATTAATATAGGCATCCAAATAACTGTCACTCTCCCAGGTGAAAAGGAAACATCACTCCCGCTTCCAAATCCAATGTCACTCTTACCATCCCTTTCAGAAACAGCAGCCGCATATGAGTATTTAGCAAATGAATTGACATGGTTAATAATATTTTTGTATGCCCAGCTTGCAGTATTAAAATTCTTTGAAACTTCAATGTTTACTGTTTTCTTACCTATAGGCTTGATTCTGCGTTCCTTTCCACCAACGCGTGGAGCAGGAGCGGTTTTGGTTGCAATTGCAATTGGATTCTATTTTGTCTATCCTCTTACATTTACTCTTCTTTATGCTGGCTCACCAAAACAAATAGAGGGTTGTAATGTCAGAGTAGCATTGGATACTACACAGCTTGAAAAGACATGCCCAATGAATGTTGGTGCAACTACTCAGATACTTGCTTCCTCATCAGACCTTGCTGCCACCTTGGATGCAGCTGTTCCTCAACTACAAGCAGGAACTTCAGATCTCAGATTCGCAGCTTTTGTTTACATGCTTATCTCATTAGGTGTGACATTTATTTTCGTGCGTTCGCTTTCAAGTATCCTTGGTGCTGACATCTCTGAAATAGGGAGGACAATGCTAAGAATGTTATAAACAAGTTATAATTTATGTACTAATTCGGTGATCGTATGGTAGAAAAAGGAAGAAACAATAAGGAACAAAAAACAAAAGGAAAACAAAACATGCAAGAGGAAAAAGAAAAACAAGAGAAACAAGAGAAAAAACAAGAATCAACAAATCTGATAAAACTAATTGGAATTAAAGACAGCAAATCAGATTTTGTAAGATATTTTGTCTTTTATCTTTCCATAATCTTAATCCTCTTTGCAATTGCATATATTCTTTCAATTCTTCCTAATCTTTTGGTCAAATCAAGTCAGCCAACTCAAACTAAAAACAATTCATTATCAAATTTGCAAAACTTAGGAAACCTAAGCCAACAGTCATCATCTTCGAATCGAGTTTGCAATGTTTCAATGACAGAGAACAGCAAACTCTATAATGTCAAATATAATATCAGATACAAATTAGATTATGGAAGTATGTCTAACAGTATGTCTAACATTCAATCAAATAATCAAAATTTAAGCCAAAAATTAAGCAACCAAAACAATAGTTATATCGATGGCTATATTGAATTTAGGACAGCAAGAAATAAAGGATATGCGAATCAAGGATCTAATCAAGGATACACAAGAGAAATTATTTATTACATTAATTATTCAAAATTGTTCAATCAATTAAACAAAAGTCTCACTTCATTGTCAGAGAAAAGTCTCACGTCATTGTCAGAGATTAGAATGAATTACAATTATGATTCAAATTTCGTGTGTAAGAATGGAAGTTATTCATTTTCCTTGAATGGACAAAGTTATACGGAATCATTAGATTGCATCCCTCCAGACGTTCCATTCCAAATATGCAAGGAGAATTTGAAGGAGATGAAATCTTATGAATTGAACTTGAGCAGCGGTTCTTATAATGTAACAGAGTATTTATTAAAAGCAGAAACAGACGTAAATTCAATTCAGTCCATATCTAATCCATCTTTGACTCCTTCGGCTTCCACATTGTCGCAGGACGTGTACTTGACATTTTCAGATCTTCCATTTCCAATTACGATGAATTCATCTGATTCATACATGGAGTTGGTAAGTTATTCAAAAATAGAATGACAATAGGTGGGTATGTAAAGCAAAATAATGAAAGGAGATATTGGAGATTATAGTGATTATATAATTAGCTAAATTGATTATTGATTATAAGATTATAGAGTTAGAGTTGAATTAGTAATTTTATTAAATCTATATAATATAATTCATATCATATAATAAGATATAAATCGGTGAAAAGTTAAATGAAACAACAACAGTCTGTATCCAAAGGTGAATTCAAGAAAAGCAGTGCGGTTAATAAAGTCAGTGATGGAAGGCTTCAATCTCTTTTATTCAGACGACTCTTTCTCCTAATAATTCTTTCAATCTTTTCTTTTGTGCTTATTTCAGGTTGCATTGAAACAAAGCCAAGAGAGGGATTCTCAACCACTGTCCCCGTTCATGTGACAACAGGGAGTGATGTATGTGCAGGTTATAATGAATCCACCTGTGGTGCATTCCTGAAGGAAAAGAGAGAAGCAACTTCAGATTTCATCTGCAAAGGACCAGTAGGGCCTGAGGACAGAAAGATTGAGGATTTCACATACAAGATGTCACCTGAAGAAGGCTGGGAGTGCAAACCATTTAATAGTTACATAACAGTTTCAGATGGTTCTTTTACATCAGACAGCGATAGTATACGTTTATCTTGTAACGGTTATAAAAAATGGTTTAAATGTAAAGAAGAAGGTAGTGGTTGTAGTAGTTGTGCGGGTAGAAGTGATATTTGTTACTGGACACTTAATCCAATAGGTGAGAATAATCCAGATGTGTTTTCTAATTCGCTCTATTCTGTTTTGGCATCTTGTGAAGAAAAAGTTGAAGGAACAGGTTATTTTGACCACTTTTCTGATATTAGCTGTGGTAAGGGTCTGCTTCCAGAATCATGGTCTAGGAATTCTTTCAAATGTTTATATATTACAAATGGACAATACGTACCAACATTAGTTATTAAGCCTTCTGTGGTTGTAAGATCAAAACCAGACAATGATGATTGTGGTGGCTGGCAATTAGGTGTTAAAACATATTTCAGCTGTAGTTTGTCCTTGACTTATAACACATCCTACGTCTGTACTCGTTCAGCAACAGGAGAATCCTACAAATTTGTAAACTGCTCCTACAAGTCATTCAAGACATTCCAGGGAGGCAAGACCTACCTTGACAACGATACTCCTTTTAGTGAGTTGTCCAGGTACATGCAGTCATACTATGGAACATATGAATTGATTGATCCGAACACAGCCACAGTCAAACCAGCAGGCAAGATCCAGGTTCCATTCTTCATGCTTGGCCAGGGTCCAACCTTCCAGGACTACGAAGAGGCAAAGAAGCTCTGCGTCCCATGGAAAGAAACCATAGTCAATATCTCACTTGGAAACACTACGTTCGACCCTCCATTCATGAGCATGCCTGCAGGAATGCAGATCTGTTTTGACAACAAGGACAAGGTTGCACACAGGGTTGATATAGTTGACCTATCCAGCCAGGAAGTGGTGAGGAGCTTCAATCTCCAGCCAGGGAGCAATGCAGCTACTGGTGGATGCTTCAAACCATTGCAGGGTTTCTATCACATCAAGGATTCAAATGGTGATTATGCATATTTATCAGTTCTTCAATCCAGCGACACAGCAAACATCTATGTAGGTTCACGCATAGTGCCAAACTACACAATCGTGACAGAAGGAGGACCAATCAACTTCACTCTTCTTGAGCGCAAGGACCACAACCTTACTATGAAGAAGTTGCTTGTCCCAGGTTTTCCAAGTCAGAGCACGTATGAAAAGAATATTTCGCTAAACACCTCCAATAAAGTGGTTACACTTCAGACCTCTCTTCCAGACCAAGACCAGAGCGACAAACCAGGTGCTGGTGAATACAAGGTTCATGACAACTCCACAAATCAGGATGCATTCATTTTCATTCAGTCGCAGGCAAGGACATTCCTATTCAAGTCCGATGGAACCACATCACCAAATACCACACTCTACAGACCTCTAGGTGACACAATATGTTTCCAGAGTGAGACACCCTTGAACATCACGATCTCAAGATATGCAACAGGTGAGGGAGAGGGAGGGGGCGAATGGGCAGAGATGTTCACTGAACCATTGCCGATTGCACCAGCATACTGTTGTGTGAAGATGCTTCTCCCTGGTTATTATATGGGTATGACTAATGACTCAATAGTGGTGACATGGGTAGTGGGATCTGGTTACCCATCTGCCACAATTGCGGTTCAGCCAATAGGATTCGAGCCTGCAGAACTTGATTCACCTCCAGGAACAAAGGTCTGCTGGATTAACCCAGCAGCAGTGACAAGGAAGATTGAAACCACCTCAACTAAATCGAACAGAGTGGTTGCATCAGGTGAGATTCCACCTCTCTCAGACAACTTCTGCTACCAGGTTTTCAATGTCACAGGTTCTTATCTAACGTACTTCACTTCTCCAGCGCTTCCAAAGGATAAGGTTAGAAGCGTCCTGAACATCAAGGAGTATGAGACCAAGAACATCAAGGTTACTGCAGGTGGCTTCGATCCATTCTCAATTATAGTCCAACCAAACCAGCAGGTCTGTTGGACAAATACAGACACCAAGAATCACACCTTAAGAACAGAGACAAATTCCTATTTGACGCTTGCACCAGGTCAGACAGACTGTCTTGATTCAAGATATGTGCGGGACGGTGCGTTGTTCACAAGGTATGATGATTCAACAGATTCACTATCGCAGGTTGCTGTCTTGGATGGAAGAGGATTTATGATTACAAACAATGGATTCGTACCTTCATACATCTCTATTCCTCCATCAATATATAATCTAACAAGTACAGGAGAAAGAATACTTGTCACTCCGATTCAGTTCAAGATTATGAACAAACAGAACTCTCCTGTCGAAGTTTATCAGCTTGATGCAGCAAACCTGCAGAACGATACAACAGGATATGCAAACCTGGTGGGGGCAGGTGACAATAAATTCCTGATTGTGAACAACATAACTGCATTCACCAAGCTTGAACTCACTGTTACCAACAACGATAAAGTCAATCATACAATCCAGGTGCAGGGCGCAGGTCAGCAGGCAGGAGACCAGGTTATAATTCCAGCAGGCAAAACCTATTTGTTTGAATTCACCACAAGCGGCGTGCTAAAGGATTTAACAATTGCTGACAACCTAAAGGCAGCTGGAGAGACAAACCAGACAATAATAGATGCGTTCTCAAGTATAGTCATCCACATTGTTGGACCAGGTGAGATTAAGCTTGCCAAGGCAGGTCAAAGTGGAGATGTTGTCACATTGCAGGCACCAATGGATCCATTGACAGTTATTCTTTATGAAAACAACACTAATTCAACAATTGCTCTCTCATTTGTCAACACCTCTTTAGAGATTTCACAGAATCCACTCATGAACCAGACCTTGGACCTTCCAGTCCAGGTTGTCCATGGTGACCTTTCGTCAGACACCCTGTACGCGATGCGTGCCTATGCAGACCAGGGTTCCATGGCCATGCTTATACCATCTTTCAAGAACGTGTCTGTCACAATCAGTTCAGCTGTCTTCTCTCCACAGAATGCAGAAATACCTGCTGGAAGCAAGATTACCATCACAAACAGAGATGTGGTTGACCATACAGTAGAGATAAATCAGACCACTAATGGAATAACTACCTCTTCATTCGCATCCCTTCCACCCTTGGTGAGTTATCAGATAAATGACACACCAAAGAACACTACATTTGATTTCGCTGATTCGCTTTCAAACATGAAAGGTCAAGTTAAGACAAAGGCTTATGATGCATACCTTGGAATCACTTCAACTCCGATCTATCCAGAATCAGGTATGGTTGCTGTAGGTGGGCCTGTGAAATTCAACAACTATGACAAGGATTCTGATTATAATGTTGAAATTGTTCTTCACACTACTAGCGGCCAGACCAAGAAATTCAATCTAACCCTGCCAAAGTACCAATATGGACCAGGTCAGGCTGTCTGGATACCACAGGAGGCTGGTGATGCAAGCTATTCAGTCATGAACAAAGTTACGAATGCAATTATAGGAAGCGGAAACATCACAGTACGCAACTCAATCATTAATGTTTCAATCATAAACGGCAAATTTGAGAAGAAGTCAATTGCAATCGACCATGAGAGCAAGGTATGCTTTGTTCCGAATTCAGTTAGAAACATCACAATAAAGAACCTGGATACAGGAGAGATTTATGCAAGAGCCATGCTACTGCCTGTTGGAGCGAATGCAAATGGAGAGGGAGTATGCACTAAAGTTTTCAACTGCATCGCAAAGCCACAGTATTCTGGTTTATTATCATGTTCAGGCCAGGTGAACCAAACACCAGGTTCGGGTTCTGAGGGCCAATGCTATTATTCATACACTGACGCAAGCCAGGTCTGTATGGTGAACAGGACATATTCTTGTGTAAGCAAGAACCCAGATATGATCTGCAGCAGCGATTACAGCAAGGATACAAATCCATCTCTAGCAGGTGTGCAGCCGCAATGCTTGTTCACTGCAAATCCAGCTGGTGATGCATGCAAAGGGGGTTGTTCGCCAAAATCTACTGAAATAGGCAACATACTTAGCTGTCAAAAGTCAGGAAATGTTTGTGGATTCAGCTATAAATCAGTTTCAACATCTACAAGCAATGTTTTCTGTAGTGTTACCAAAGGATCAAACAGCATCGCATGTAATCAAAAAAGCATTTATCCAGTTATAGGTTGCACCAGTATTCCTGGAGATTATTCAAATTGTTATTACACTCCTGCACCTCCAGCTTCAGGAAGTAGCGTGGACAGCAACCAATATTGTTTGTCTTCCCCATGGCCATTTAGTTACAAGTATACTATAACTATGATAAGTGCAGGTGACACTTGCGGTAGACCTGGAAATAAAGTCCCAGGTGTAAACGCACCATATGGCTGTAGATATATAGAAGATGATGGTTGTGGAACCGGAGTAGGACATTGGTCTTGTCCGGTTTATCGGGTTTGCAAAGTACAATCTGGCTCTTCCAGTTGCTATGATGTAGGACCATCTTGGAATTATGATCAAAGCTCAGAAAAAATAATTGCAGAATTGGGAGGATTAACAGATAGCTGTGCAAAAGTATGTCCAGCTGGAACAGTATGGCTTACTGCTGATGGATGTGGGAAAGGAGAAGGACATTGCATAGGGCCTTCTTATAAGGAATGCAGCGGCACTATATGGAATGCAGGAAATGTAAAAGTGAATACTGGTGGAAGTACGATTGCTTCTTCAATAGTAAGTTGCAATTTGTACTCCAACGTTTTGAATGTAGGTTGCTTAAAGACTGAAAATCAGTATTTATTCAGCTACTCTACAAAACCATATCCTTATCTTTGCAATGATGAATCCACCTGTCCATGTGCTGTTTGTGGAAAGAAGCCAGAATATTCTTCTTTAGGCAATTTCGATTGCAGTTATGTTTCTTTAGGCGGAATTAGTCAATGCAGGGTTATAACTAATGGTTACAATGTTGATGATGGTAAATTCTGTACTTATAATATTACAAATACATGCGTTCCTAATGGTGGCTTTGAATCATTAACCTTCTGTAATCTTAACAATTCAAATCCAAATAATCCAACTTGTTATGTTCCACAACCAAACAAGCAGAACCCTGATCCGAACAGCAAATACTGTGGTCTTACATTGGCTGACTGTGCATCAAGCATAGAAGGTGTTCAATGCAGCTTTGATGCAGCAACACAGTCATGCAAGGCGAATGCATCAGAACAGTTCTGTTTCACTCCTTCCTCTACCTATCAAGTTATAGATGAAGGATCAGGAGATACTATGACAATTGAGGGATATGATAGATATACACCTTTAGAAATCAGTGTTCAAAAATCATCATTCACTCCTTCATATGTAACAACCTCGCCATTAAGTGATGTCTGCATTTCAAGCTTAGATGGAAAGAATCATACAATCATAGTACCTGATCAAGTAAGCACTGAACCTGTAAAGGTTACACCATCTGGTGTTTGCTTCAAATTCCCATACAACCCAGAACCGTGGCTGGTAAGATTGGATGGAACAGATGCAACAGCAGGAGTCCAATCTATAAAACAGGATATAGAAATAGTAGTTAAATCACAGATGTTCAATCCTTCAGATGTGATACTCAGACCAGGTACTACTTTGACATTTATTAATAAGGATAATGTGTCACATATTTTGAATAAAACAACAACATCATTGAATTTAGCAGGCATGTACTTCAAATCTCCTCCTGCTTCAGGTCCTACATTTGACAGTATATTTAATTCAAAAGGATTTGCATCTTGGTTGGATATAGCGGAATGCAGGAATGATTCAGATTGCCCATCTGGTTCGTTCTGTGACGTGGAGAAGAGATGTCATCCAATCAGATATTGCTTAACAGATGATGAGTGTCCAGCAGGTTCAATATGCAACAATTATATGTGCATAGTTCCTAAATCATGTTCATCACCTTCAGATTGCGGAGTAAATCAGACATGCAGCGGAGGAAAATGCATTGCCTTAACTAGCGAATGTCAAACAGATTTTGATTGTGGATTAAACTCTGGTGCAATCTGCCATGATGGAAAGTGTACATCAGTGAAGGTCTGTTCTTCAAATTCAGATTGTGGATCTGGATTCTGTTATAATAGTTCTGAATATTCAACTCCATTCTGTACAGCTCCACAAACATGTAACAATAATAACGATTGTCCAGAAGATTCTGCATGTATTAGTGGAGTTTGTGCAGTTCCTTCATTAGCTATATGTGAACAGGATTCAGATTGTCCATCAGGTCTTACTTGTCAAGAGATAGGAGGAACAGGTTCTGGAATTAAAGGTTGTGTTGGAAAGAAATGCAGTACTAATGTCAACTGTACTGCAGAGTATGGAATATATAGTAATATCTCATGTACTGATATTGGTGGTGAAGATCAAACAAATTATTCCTGTGTTCTTTATAATTCTACAAAACCACCTTTAGATGCTCAAGGAAATTGTGCGTCTGGCAGTTTATTCAATGGAAAGTGTGCTTTGGCAAAGAATTGTTCAGTTGATTCAGATTGCCCATCTGGTTTAATATGTAGCAATGAAGTTTGCAAACAGCTTGCAACTTGTACTTCTTCTGCCCAGTGTCAACCTGGCGAAGAATGCAGCAATGGATACTGCAGAATAAAAACAGTGAAAACTTGTGTGAATAACAGCGATTGTTCACAGGGTGAGGTTTGTTCTGGATTCAAATGCATTGCAAAGAGCAGCTGCAGTTCTACATCAAACTGCATCTCACTTCCATTCTCATCTTCATCTAATTTCGTTTGTACAAATGAATCATCAACATCTTCTCCATTCTGCAAAGTTTCATACAATTGTACTACAAATGCGCAGTGTCCAGGGTCATTTCAAACATGTATTTCAGGACAGTGTCAATCCTATCCTGTCACAACTTGTGGTTCTCCGTTATATGGAATAGATAATTCACAGTTTAATGTCACTTTCAAGCTTCCAGCATCAACATTCAAAGTTTATTTAAAGTATTCATTTAACGACAATGGAAGGGTAATTTTGAATGGACAGGAGATCTTGCCAACAACAAGGTATATATGCGATTATAGTATTTCCAAGAGTGACAAATGGACTTCAGAGCAGACAATTAAACTTCCACTCAGCCTGATAAAGAAAGGAAATGATGAAAACAACATGTCAGTGACAATTTGCAGTTGCTCTGGGGATAAAGGATTCAACATCACAATCTATTATCAATATGTTGATCCACATGGAATCACATCTGAAGCAATTGTTATAGATCCAAACTCACAGAAAACAATCTCAGTTCCTTCTTCTCCATTGCCACAGGAATTTGCTTATATAGACAGTCAAACTCTTAATGCATTACCTGTTGCAATAAAATCATGTAGCGGAAGCGATTTATCTTCAATTGCACTCGGAATTGGAAGTTATGAAAGACTAGATTACATGAGTCCTGACTGTGATGCAGGAAAGAGAGAGGAATGCAAATTCTATAATCCATACGGTCCAGCAACAGTTGCATTTGTTTCATCTGAAGCAGGATTGAATTTGTCAGATTCAGCTGAATTGAACTGTGCTCTTGGACAGCTTGAAACAGTAAAACAGAACTGTCCGAACTGTACTACTGTTCTCAATGTAGGTAAAGTAAATATAACAGAACTGAATTCAATACTCTTGGCTGCTAACTCATCTGGAAAACTGGATAAAGTGGATGCGATAGGTTATGACGAATTCATTAATGAATATCCAACATGCAGTTTCGAAGATGTCATGAACTCAATAGTCAACAAATCAAAGCTTGGTTTGTACAATTATACTAAACCATCTATAATCATGCGATTCGGACTTAAAGAAGGAGAATCATTAACCAATCCAGCATGCAACTGGACAGGCGAATCCATTATAACTGCCTACCAAGACTTTTATGGACTATGGATTCCTATACTTGCTGGTTCAGGAGTGCTTGGAACTGCACAATACTGTCTAACAGATCCATGCCCATCATTAGATTTCTATGGCCTCTTGACTTTAGGTAAAACAAACAAGCCATTTACAGATGCTTGGTTTAGAGAGGGATGTGGAAGGTACTATTACAATGCAGAAGGACTTTCATTTACAACCTTCTCTATGAAAGAAACCAATTACTCATTATGTGATCCTTCAAGAATGCTTGCATTACTGCAGACCGCACAGTGCGCAGTAGGAAAATACACTTTGAAATCAGGAACTAGCTGAAGTTGGCAGTGGTGAAATGAAGCAAATTAATGCAGCAGATTGATTAATGAAATTAGTTTAATGAATTACTGCCATCAGGAAAGGAGCCATTTCCAAAGAGGTATCAATTTTATCTTCCTTCCTTCATGTATTTTTTCTCCCTCATAATCCCAAGTGAGAATAGTTAGATTTTTACATGCAAGTTCCTTGCTCGCTTTCAATAAAGATTTGATCTCTCTGTCTATTACTTCTTCCGTGGTTTCATAGCAAACTTGAATAAGTTCTTCTATTTTTATTCCATTCTTAACCACAAAATCAACTTCTTTTCCAAATTGATCTTTCCAGTAGTATATTTCAGTTAATGGTTTTTCATTTTTTCTTCTAAGCAGTTCTAAATATACGCAATTCTCCATTCTCTTTCCGATATCCTCAGAGAAGCCAAGGACCTTAGAAATTCCAACATCGCAGACATAAATTTTTTTAGGCCAGCTTTGTTTTTCATAAACGCTTTTAGAGTATCTACCAACAAAGAATACAGTTAAAGTATCCTGAAGTTTTTCAACATATTCATATAAAGTTTTATCTGATATGTTTTTTCCAAAGAAACTCTTGATTTTTTTCAAGCTCGTTTCTTTCGAGAAATTCTGAAAAGAGAATTCGAATAAAAACCTTCCAAATTCGAGACTTTTTACCTTATGTCTTTCTACAAAGTCTTTGTAAAAAATTTCATTGAAGTATTCGCTTAAAA
>Ga0315298_1004711_pt1 | contig 20080 bp, 12 predicted proteins | sample WHS_1_MG_FD_203077 | JGI IMG/M metagenome (GOLD analysis project Ga0315298, IMG submission 203077) | Extremophilic microbial mat communities from Washburn Hot Springs, YNP, Wyoming, USA - WHS_1_MG | ecosystem: Environmental > Aquatic > Thermal springs > Hot (42-90C) | place: USA: Wyoming...
GAATGGAAATAAAAAAACAGGTTTCTTTCGTGTTTATTCGCGTCTATTCGCGTCTATTCGCGGTTAAAAAGAAAAACCGCTGATGAACACAAAGTGATCAAAAGGGAACCGCTAATGAACGCCAATGAACGCGAAGGGGAATAAAAAAAACAGGTTTCTTTCGTGTTTATTCGCGTCTATTCGCGTCTATTCGCGGTTAAAAAGAAAAACCGCTAATGAACACGAATGGATCATAAAAGGAACCGCTAATGAACGCCAATGAACGCGAATGGGAATTAAAAAAAAACAGGTTTCTTTCGCGTTTATCCGCGGTTGAAGACAGAAATCACTGATGCCATTCCCAGCCCAACTGATAATTTGATTGAAAGAGTTTGTGGAAGTTAACTTGAGCACAATGTTTTTATGATTCATTTGTTGTCGCCGTTCGCCGCTGGAGTTCAACACTTCATGTGTTTTACATTCTCACCTATTCGCTGACATCATGAATCGGTGTGAAATGTGCTCGATCAATAAGATTGGTTTTTGGCGGACTTAACTGCCTGAATTTTCAATTTTGTTTTGCCTGAATGGTGGTATGTTTATGGTGCATGGCGGGTGGATGGCATCTTTACCGTGGCTCCATCGGGCTGTTTTTGGCTGTGGCAGTTTTTACTGCCTGCGCCGACTGGAGGCCGTTGTCAATTGAACAACTGACAGCCAGGGCGCAGTTGATTGTCCGCGGCACCGTAACAAGCCGCACCTGCCAGCGCGACAGCGCAGGCCAGATTTACACCACCGTTGATTTCCAAGTGGCCGAAGTCTGGAAAGGCTCCTTTTCCGGCACCAACCTGGCAGTGGTTCATAGCGGAGGCGTGTTGGGCGATGAACAGGCCGCCTGCCCGCACTGCAACACCGCCATCCCAGGCATCTGGGGCTGAAACTTTGACACCTGGTTTCACACAGGCCGTAGCTGCCACCCTTTTAAAAGTTGATAAACCGTAAAATTGTTGCTATTACGTTTCCTTGTATGAACACAAGGTTTCAAAAGAAAAGGTCGCGCATGTTGCATAACAGGCACTCCAATAGCCAGCGCCGCATTGATCCAGGCGCCGGCTCCGCCATCATGTGCATGCAAGGACAATGAATTCCTGCATAAAATCCAAAGACCGGGTCGCTGAGGCCGGCGAAGTATTGACCCCGGAACATATCGTCAACGCGATGCTCGATCTCGTTAAACCAGAGACCGAGCGAATTGACTCGCGCTTCCTGGAACCTGCCTGCGGCACCGGAAATTTCCTTCTTGAAATCCTGGCACGCAAGTTATCTGTTGTTGAAAAACGTTACTGCAGAAGCCAATTGGAATATGAACGCTACGCGATCCTCGCCGTATCGTCCATCTACGGCATCGAGCTACTGCCGGACAATGTCGAGGAATGCCGCAACCGCCTTTTTGCGGTATTTGATGCGGCATACACGCAGCTTTTCAAAAGCAAGGCCAGGGAGCAGTGCCGGGAAGCCGCACGCTATATTCTCAAACGCAACATCATTCACGGCGATGCCCTTACCCTGAAAACCGTGCACGAGAATCCTCAGCCCATCGTTTTTTCGGAATGGTCGCTAGTCAAAGGCAGCATGATCAAACGTCGCGATTTCGCCTTTCATGAGCTGGTCAACCAGGACTCGATGCGTGCACTGCTCTTCTCGGACGCAGGAGAGCTAGTGTATATCCCTGAACCAGTAAAAGAGTATCCACCTGTGCATTTTCTGGAGGTATCCCATGCCTACGATGAGTAGTTACAACCCCGACGTGCTCTCCTGCCTGGCAAACCTATCCAGCGATGAGGTCTTCACCCCACCGCAACTGGCAAACCAGATGCTGGACCTCCTGCCGCAGGAGCTCTGGAGCAATACCGAAGCCCGCTTTCTCGATCCGGCCTGCAAGACCGGCGTGTTCCTGCGTGAAATTGCAAAACGACTCGACAAGGGACTTGAGGCAAAAATTCCCGACCGCCAGAAGCGCATTAATCACATCATGAAAAACCAGCTCTTCGGTATTGCCATCACGGAGCTGACCGGACTCATTTCCCGACGCTCCCTTTACTGCTCCAAGATCGCCAACGGGCAGTATTCGGTCTGTACCGTGTTCAATAATCCGCAGGGCAACATTCGTTTCAAGCGCATCGATCACACCTGGGAAGACGGGCGGTGCGTCTTTTGCGGGGCGAGCAGGGAGAATTACGACCGCGGCTCCGAGCTTGAAACCCATGCTTATGAATTTATACACACCGAAAAACCGGAGGAGATATTCAATATGAAATTCGATGTCATCATTGGCAATCCGCCGTATCAGTTGAATGATAAAGGCGGAATGGGAACAAGTGCCATCCCCCTTTATCATTACTTTGTCGAACAAGCTATGAAGTTGAACCCTCGCTACTTGACGATGATCATTCCCTCCCGGTGGTTTGCCGGAGGGAAAGGTCTGGATGAGTTCAGGAATAAAATGCTCAGTGATCGGCGCATTAGGAAGATTGTTGATTATTTTGACTCTACTCAATGCTTTCCTGACGTAGAGATCTCTGGCGGCGTGTGCTTTTTCCTCTGGGAGCGAGATACATGGGGAGAATGTGTTGTAGAATCGGTTCGTGGAGATCATAGAAGCACAATGACCCGGCCACTTCTCGAACGAAATTGTGACACGTTTATTAGATTTAATGAAGCGATAAGTATCGTCAGGAAGATTGCTGCCAAAGAAGAGCCTTCTTTTCAAAATCTTATTAGCGCGAGAAAGCCATTTGGATTCCCCTCTGTCGTTACAGTCGAAGATAAACGCAGTGCAGGGTCAATTTACATGTATGCGTATCCCAGGAGCGGTTATATCAAACAAAATCAAGTAACGCAAAACCGGGATTGGATTGCGCAGCACAAGATCTTTATTGCCAAAGCTTATGGGGAGAGAGGCCCCTTCCCTTACTTGGTCTTGGCCAAGCCGTTCATCGGCAAGCCCGGAACGTGCTGTTCTGAAACTTATCTTGTCATTGGCCCGTTTTCATCTATGGCAAAATGCGCGAACACGATAGCGTATATACAGACCCGCTTTTTCCGTTTCTTGGTACTGCTAAAGAAGAACACGCAGAATGCCCCACGCGGAGTCTATTCTCTGGTTCCTCAACAGGACTTCAGCAAGCCGTGGACAGATGAAGAACTCTACAAGAAATATGGCTTGACCGAAGACGAAATCGCCTTCATTGAAAAGATGGTTCGTCCAATGGATGCCGACACGGAGCCAGACAATGAATAATTCCCTTGCCACAAGTCACTACCAGCAACTCAAGGAACAGATCGGCGAGTTGCTGCGCCGCGGCAGGGAGCAGGCTGGCCGGGCAGTCAACACCATTCTGGTGCAAACCTACTGGCATATCGGGCGGCATATAGTGGAGTTCGAGCAGAAAGGCAACATCAAGGCAAAATACGGCAGCGAGCTGTTAGATCGGCTATCCCGTGACCTAACGGCCGAGTTCGGCAAGGGGTTCAGCCGCTCGAACCTGGTTTATATCCGCAAGTTTTATCTGGCTTTCCCAAAAAGTGAGACACTGTCTCACCAATTGAGCTATAGCTATTTTTTTGAAATCCTGAGCTGGAAAGGTTGTTGAGCAATGAGTAAGGAATTCTTCCCACGGCGGCCTGAGGTACAGCCTAAAATCTACGCCTACGAGGATACCAATCCGCAGTATGCGGGGCTTCTCAAGATAGGCTACACCACCAAGGATGTGCGGGAGCGTGTGGCCGAGCAGTATCCAACGCTCAGGCCCGGCAAGCTGCCTTACCGCATCGTGCTGGAAGAGCCGGCCATGCGCCGCGACGGCACGGTGTTTACCGACCACGATGTACACCGAATGCTGAGAATCAACGGCATCCATAATCCCGACGGAGAATGGTTCCGCTGCACAGTTGAAGATGTAAAGGCGGCAATCATTGCCGTGCGGACAGGCCAGCTTTTTGAAGAACAACGGTCATTGGACTTCAAGATGCGTCCGGAGCAGGAAGCTGCGGTTGCGAAAACAATGGACTATTTCAAAGCCTATCGGCGGGAAAACAACAAGCCACCGCACTTTCTCTGGAATTGCAAAATGCGCTTTGGAAAAACCTTCGCCGCCTATCAACTGGCAAAGAAGATGGGCTGGAAAAAGATTCTCGTCCTTACTTTCAAGCCAGCGGTCCAAAGCGCCTGGGAAGAAGATTTGAGATGCCATGTGGATTTTAAGGGCTGGCAGTTCATCGCTAGCAGGGACGTGCCACCGCAGGGTGACCCGGCGTATGACAAAAGCCGCCCGCTGGTGTGCTTCGGCTCATTCCAGGACTATCTGGGCCGTAATCCCTCAACAAACGGCATCAAAACCAAAAACGAATGGGTCCATACCACGCACTGGGATTGCGTGATATTCGACGAATACCATTACGGCGCCTGGCGCGAAAAGGCCAAAGAACTGTTTGAGGCAGAGGACGAAAAGGAGCGCAAATTCGCCGAAGGCGAGGGCATGGACTATTTCGATGAAAACATTCTGCCCATCACTTCAAACCATTACCTTTACCTCTCCGGTACGCCGTTTCGAGCCATTGCCACGGGTGAATTCATCGAAGAGCAGATATACAACTGGACTTATTCGGATGAACAAAAGGCAAAAGAAGAATGGAAAGGCCCGGATAATCCCTATGCTGCTCTACCCCGCATGGTGCTGATGACATATCAGTTGCCGGACGCCATCCGGGAAGTCGCCCTCCAGGGAGAGTTCAATGAATTCGACCTCAATGAATTCTTCCGCGCCGAGGGCGTAAGCAAAAAGGCAAAGTTCAAATATGAAGATGAGGTGCAGAAATGGCTGAATCTCATTCGGGGGGAATATCTGCCCACCAGTATTGATAATCTCAAGCTTGGCGCGCAGAGACCGCCGCTGCCATTTTCCGATGTCAGGCTTTTGAACATATTATCGCATACGCTATGGTTCCTTCCGAGTGTTGCTTCCTGCTGCGCCATGCACAATTTGCTTTCAAAACGGCAAAACCGCTTCTATCACGATTACGAGATCATCGTCGCCGCTGGCGCTGCGGCGGGGATCGGCGTTGAGGCTCTGCCGCCGGTGCTGGAGGCGATGGACGATCCGCTCAAGACCAAAACCATCACGCTCACTTGTGGCAAACTGACGACAGGGGTCACCGTCCGTCCGTGGACGGGTATCTTCATGCTGCGCAATTCTTCCAGCCCGGAGACCTATTTCCAGGCTGCCTTTCGGGTTCAAAACCCGTGGGTCATAAAAAATCCAGACGGGAAATCACCCAATGAAGAACTGATTCTCAAAAAAGAATGCTATGTCTTTGATTTTGCGCCGGAACGCGCCTTGCGGCAAATTGCGGACTATAGCTGCCGTCTGAACGTCAAGGAGAATGACCCGGAAAAGAAAGTGGAGGAATTCATACACTTCCTGCCGATACTGGCTTTTGATGGAAGTTCCATGAAGCAGATTGACGCAGCGGGCGTTCTGGACATGGCAATGAGCGGAACCACAGCCACCCTGCTGGCTCGACGCTGGCAGAGCGCCCTGCTGGTCAACGTGGACAATGAAACACTGCGGCGGTTGATGGCCCATGAGCAGGCAATGAAGGCCCTGATGAGCATCGAAGCATTCCGCAACCTTAATCAAGAAATAGAAACCATTATCAACGAATCAGAAGCGGTGATGAAGGCGAAAAAAGAGGCGAACGACCGGAAACTCTCCGATGAGGAGAAAAAGCAGCTTACTGATAAAGAGAAGGAATATAAGAGTCTCAGAAAGCAGATTCAAGAGAAACTCATCAAGTTCGCCACCCGGATACCGGTCTTCATGTACCTTACGGACTACCGGGAACGGACTATCAAGGATGTGATCACGAAATTGGAGCCGGGCTTGTTCAAAAAGGTGACCGGTTTAACCGTTGAGGATTTTGAACTGCTGGTGAGCCTCGGCCTTTTCAATAGCGCCCTGATGAATGATGCGGTGTACAAGTTCAAGCGGTATGAAGACCCAAGTTTGGTTTATATGGGCATCAGCCGGCATAAAAGAGAAGATATCGGGCTTTATGACACGACCTTGCGCCGGTCGGAGTATGAGGCGTTAGTTTTCAAAGAAGTAAGATAACCATGCAATCAACACCCCCTGCATCATGAATCAGTTCATTGGCTGCTTGTAGTTTTCAATTTTGTTTTGCCTGAATGGTGGTATGTTTATGGTGCATGGCGGGTGGATGGCATCTTTACCGTGGCTCCATCGGGCTGTTTTTGGCTGCGGCAGTTTTTACTGCCTGCGCCGACTGGAGGCCGTTGTCAATTGAACAACTGACAGCCAGGGCGCAGTTGATTGTCCGCGGCACCGTAACAAGCCGCACCTGCCAGCGCGACAGCGCAGGCCAGATTTACACCACCGTTGATTTCCAGGTGGCCGAAGTCTGGAAAGGCTCCTTTTCCGGCACCAACCTGACAGTGGTTCATAGCGGAGGCGTCTTGGGCGATGAACAGGCCGCCTGCCCGCAGGAGGTTGATCTGCCGCCAGGCGAAGAGGCTGTCCTGTTTCTAATACTTAATCCAGCCGGGCAGGCAGTGTGCGTTGGCATGGCCCAGGGAAAGTTCAGGCTGATATCAGATGGAAATGGCGACAAACTCGCCGTCAACCCATTTCATGGCAGGCAACCTCTACAGTCCAAAACCGGCTTCATCCCGCAACTGCAAGCACCGTTGACTGTTTCAGAATTTAAGCGGCGCGTCTGCTCAAATTCAAAATGAAACCCGCCATTTCCACATCGCAGCGCACCGTTACCGCCTGCCTTTTCCTGGCCGGAGTTGCGGCGCTCAACGCCTTTGTCGGCTCCGAGACCGCCCAGGGCAACCTGCGCCGCTGGCGGCTGTCCCCGCCGCATCCATCCGTAAGCACAAATGTTGTCAACCCAACCACGCGCGCAATTCGATTTTTCATTGCCGCCGACGCATTTTCGTCCACCAACAGGCAGGCCGAGCTTGACTCAATACGCGCCGCTTTCGGTCAGTGGCAGGCGGTGCCCGGCACGATCCTGAAATTCGAGGATGCCGGCCTTGCAACTGGCAGCCTGGATGTAAATTTGAATGACAACACCAATCTGATTTTCTGGACAAAATCCAGCACTCTAATCAACTCGAACCGCACTGACATTTCGGGCAGCCTGGGACTTTGTTTTACTTCATTTCTTTCCGATGGCACGTTGTTAAATGCCGATATTGTGCTAAACGGCGTCGAGTTTGGATGGCACACCGATTTTTTTGACACCCAGACCACAAATGCCTTTGTTGAAAATGTTGCGTTGCACGAAATCGGTCATCTAATCGGACTTGCTCACGCAGCCATCGGCACTGCAACGATGTTGTATCATGGCGACTTCGGCACCAGCCGGATTCCCGGACTTTCCAGTGATGATATCAGCGGTGTTTGCGCCTTGTACGGCACAGCCGCAACGATTTCTTCCCTGGGCCATTTGCAGGGGCAGATTACGGTCAACGGCACGCCGGTTTTCGGCGCTGTGGTCAGTCTCGAAGATGATACCGGGACGCTGGTGGCGGCCACGCTGAGCCGCACCAACGGCCTGTACCAGTTGCCTTGCGTGCCTGCCGGCCATTACACACTGCGCGTAACACCGCTGGACCCGGCGGTGCCGGAGCGGCTCATTTCGGGGCCGGACATTGCCAGCAGCTACGCAACTGCGCAGACATCCTTTCTTCCAAATCCGGGCGCAGGCGTCACTCTAACCGCTGGCGCCACAAACACCCTCAATCTGACAGTAACAAACACTGCGCCCCCGTTTCGCATAACATGGTTGCGCCAGCCATCGGCACTGCGCGATTATTACTTCATCAACACCACACCAATCGCCCTGCTGCAGGGCCAGAGCAACTTCTGGGTTGGCGTTTTTTCCGGTGACCTTCCTTCATCGGGGCTGACTTTGCAAATCACCGGTCCGGGCGTCACCATTTTGGAAACCACAAACCATCCCATGAACTCCGTCTTTGCAAACCTCGCCGGCATCTCCGTGCGCGTGGCTGTGGCCTCAAACGCCACACCGGGGGCGCGCTCGCTCGTGGTTATTCGCACCAGTGACGGCGCCCGCGCCTATGCCAACGGCTTCTTTGAGGTACAATCAACTGTACCGGACTATAATTTTGACGGGCTGGATGATCGCTTCCAGCGAACATACTTTTCGCCATTCACATCGCCGGCCGCGGCGCCGCAGGCCGATCCGGATCAGGATGGCATGAGCAACTCCGCCGAATACATCGCAGGCACAAATCCAACCAACTCAATCTCGCGTTTGGCAATCGAAAGCGTCACGCAAACTGTCAACGGCGCAACAATCCGCTGCCGAACCGTGCCGGGCAAGCGCTACCAACTCTACAGCCGGCCGGTTGTTGCATCCGGTGCATGGCAGCCGGTTGGAACCCCGATAACCGCCTCAGGCAATGCCACCCAATGGTTTGATCCCGCCGGCACGGGCGGTGCGCGTTACTATCGCGTGGGTGTTATGCCTTGATCAAGTCGTTGCGGCAGGCGGGCCGCCAAAAACGCGGTTGTAAACCTGCCGGATGTCACGCCGCCATCCAGCGATCGCCTGCCTGAACTCTTCCGGTGTTGCAAAACCGCATCGCACAGATACCCGGTAATAAGGCGCAGGATCGTCTGGCAGCTCCGACTCGCCCTCATAACTCCAGCGGCGCAGGATGCCTTCAATGCGCCTGAGCTTCATGTAATTTTCAATAAGTTTCTCCGCATCCCCGGCTGGCATCAATTTCCGCTCGCGGATTAGCTGCAATGCCGCAAGCGTGTTCGGCTCGCGCAAACCGTGGGCCAGAGACAACGCCTGGGCGATGAATTCCGCGTCCACAAGCCCGCCGGCGCCTGTCTTGAATGCCAGCTCTTCCTTCCCTGCAGGCGTTCGCTCTTTTTCAATGCGCAAGCGCATCCGCTTAATTTTCTCCATCCAGTCCGGCGTATAAGCAGCCAGTGGAAGGCTTGGGGACTTGAAATTGGTCAGCCGCCCCACCAGTTCGTCATACTTCTGCGCCGTCTGCGCATCGCCCGCAATCGGGCGCGCCCGTGTCAAGGCCTGGATTTCCCATAATTGCGCCCGCCGCCGGTAGTAATCTTCATAGGCGGAAAGGGTGTTGACCAGAAGGCCCTTTTCGCCATCGGGCCGAAGGCGCGTATCAGTTCGGAAGACCAGACCCTGCGCAGTTTGCGTCGAAAGCAAATCCAGCACCGCCACAGCCAGCGACTGCAGTTTGGGCAGATTTTTGGCGCTGTCCGGCGCCACAAAAATAACGTCCAGATCGGAGCCGTAGGTAAGTTCGCGCCCGCCCAGCTTGCCCATTCCGATGATGGCAACCGGCGGGCGTGAAATTTTTTGGGCGCGCATGGCCGCTTCAAGCGCATACTGAAGGCATGCATCGGCAAGGGCGGTCAGTTCAAGCAGGTGCTGCTCCGGTCCGGCCAGCCCAAGAATATCCCGAAGCCCGATTCGCATGAACTCAGTCTCATGGTATCTGCGCAGCCACAACTTCTGGTCTTCGTCTTCACGTCCATGCCGCAATTCTTCCAAAATATCGGCAGCGGTTTTGGAGCGGTTCAACAGCCCGCGCAACATCAAATCATCAACCATGTCCGGCGTGCGAATGGCCGTTTCTGCGAGAAATTCAGAGCGGTCAAACAACAGGATCAAAAGTTCAAACAGTGCCGGGTTGCGCGCCCAGGACTCGTACAACATCGCCCTTGAACCATAGGCGGAGATGAAACCATCCAACCGCGCCAGCACCCGGTCCGGGTCAGAAAGCGTCCGGGGCTGCAAATTTACAATTCGGCCGGTGGCATCCTTTTTTGGACAAAGCGCAAGCAGCCGCGGCACAAGCTCGCGGGCCAGCTCCTCGGTATGCGCCGAAACATGCACATAGCCCGGGCCTTGAATGAACTCGGCTATGAGTTTGAAAGCCTTGACTGAGTCTCGAAAACTGTGTGCAGCCAGCAGCGCCTGCCATTCTTCCTCCGCGCCTTCAATTCGCGCCGGCAGAAGCTCATGCTCCGGCGCTTTTTCGGTTTTTAGCAGCCGTTCATATATTGCGCGCACACGGCTGGTGTTTTTGGACAAAAGCCGCTCAAATTCATCACGCGTCCGGCAGCCCATCAATTTTGCAAGCCGCGTCAGCGCCTCCGGTTCATCGGGTATGGTATGCGTCTGCTGATGGTTCTCCATCTGCAGCCGGTGCTCGACCTTGCGCAAAAATTGATAAACATCGGCCAGTGCCACCGCGTCCTCCCTTTCCATGAGATTATAGCGCACCAGTTTTTGAAGGGCGGGCAGCGTTTGATGATCCTGCAAAAATGGAAGCCGCCCGCCATGCAACACTTGAAATGCCTGCGCTATAAACTCTATCTCACGGATGCCGCCACGGCCAAGTTTGACATTCCGCGACAACTCGCCCTCCCGCACCACCTCGTTCTCAATCCTCTCTTTGACGGCGGCAACTTCATCAAACAATCGCGGGCTGACGTAGCGCGGGTAACGGAATGACTGGACTGTTTCAATGAATTCATGCGCCAGCGCCTCATCCCCGGCAACGCATCGGGCCTTTATGAGCATCATCCGCTCCCATGTCTGTCCCCATTGCGCATAATAATTCTCGTAACTCTCCAGAGAGCGCGCCAGCGGCCCGGCCTTTCCCTCCGGCCTGAGCCTCAAATCAATCCGGTACAACTGTCCTTCGGGTGTTGTGCGTCCAACCTCCGCCACGAACATTTCCGCCAGCCGCGTGAAGAATTGATGATTTCCCGGATTCCGGGCGCCGGTTTCGCCATGGCGCGGCGGGGTTTTGAAAACGGCGCCCTCGTCCGAGTACACAAATATGACATCCACATCGGAGCTGTAATTGAGCTCCTGGCCGCCAAGTTTGCCCAAACCCAATACACAAAAAGTTGCCGGCTGCCATCGCCCGGAGGCATCCTGAAAATAAGGCTGGCCCATGCGCGCTGAAAGTTGTTGATGGCATACACGCGCCACTGCCGCAAGGCAGGCATCAGCCAAATCCGACAACTCGCGCACTATTTCCATCACATCGCCAAAACCGGCCAAATCACGCATTGCGATGCGCACCAATTCGCGCTGCTGGAAAAGGCGGAGACGCCGGAGTGCCTCCTGGTAATCTTGCGATGCCAATGTTGGCTCAAGCAGCCCGGCAACCTCAAGCCGCAGGCCTTGTGCCTTGCGTGGATGCCGCAACATCTCAACATCCATCAACGCCTCGAGCCATTCTGGATGTGTTAAAAGCCGCTGGGCGGAGATTGGCGAACCGCTGAACAACGCCGCAAGGGCTTTGCACTGTTCGGCGGTTGCCGTGGCAATCAGCTTCCCGGCTTCCGATGCCTGCAACTGCCCCAACCACTGCCGGACACGCTCAGGCGACGCCGCCTCCTTGATGGCAACTTCCCAGCAGCCATTTTCTGTCTGCTTCCTGCCCCGACCTGATTTCACCGTTATTTCAACTCGGTTTCAAAAAGGTAACTGCCTGAAACTATTTCGCACACCACACGCCCGTCCTTAAGCCCGAGTATCCGCACGCCCGGACTCTTCTCCAGCTTCATCCCGCTCTCCTTCACACGCGAGGCGCGTGCTGCCGGAATATAAACCGTGGCAGTGGCATTTACCGGAACATCAACACGCCAGCGCAACCGGCCCGACTCAACTTTCCACGCGCTTTTAATCAGCCCGTAAGGCGAGCGATAAACAGCGCTGGCGTGGCTCAATATCTGCCAGTGATGCGGCGACAACTCGAAACGCCTGAACCCCGGCGCATCCGCCACGGGGCGAATGCCGCCGACACTCTCATGAAACCAGGCCGCGATCGCAGCCCGCGGCGCATAATCAAGCGGCCTGTCACAATTCAAGCCGCCGCCGGCGGTGCGCGTGATTGTCTCCGGCCATGTTGTCTGGCCCTGGCTCAAAATCCAATCCAGGGCCGGATAACCGCTTAAAGTCATTGCCTTGAAAACCACCGCTTCATATCCGAACTTGTCCAGCAACGTCAGCAACGGCCGGGTTGCCAAAATACCGGTTGGCGGATACCCCCCTTGCACATCCGTCACCTGCTCAGCAAGCCGCCTTGCCACCGCCGCCTCGATTTCAGGCGGCGCCAGCCCGAACCTCAGCACCAGCGCGTTGGCAGTCGCCGAGCCATAAGACTTGCTGCCCGGATCATAGAATCTGCGATGAAACGCCGCTTGCACACGGCGCGATTGCTCCGCAAAAACAAAGGCATCCTCCATCTTCCACACCAGCCGGGCCACCTGCTCCATAAGGCGCAGCGCGCCGTAATAATGGGCAGTGGAGACAAGGGCAGGCGGCGCGCCAGCCGGCAACTCATCCGCCAAACCCCATTCACCATGGCCTTTTTCCAAAATATAACCGGAGGCCTGATTTTTAAGCGACTCCATCCAGCCGCGCATCAGATCGTAATGCTCAACCAGCGCGTTGGTGTCGCCATAGTAAATGTACATATACCACGGAACCAGCGCCACCGCCGCGCCCCAGTCCGGCCACGCCTCGGCGCCACCCAACCATCGCGCCGAGTTGACATACCTCGGCAACGGCAGGCTCCCACCGAGCTGCCCGGAGCGCGTCCTTGCAGATTCGGCCTTCGCGGACAGGTCATCCATGAACTTCGCCCAAAGCGGCAGAACGTCGAAATTGAAAATCGTGGCCGGCGCAACCGCCATCGCCCCGCCCATCGAGGCCATCTGACTACCGTTGGGACTGTCAACCGGTATGCCTTGCAAATTATTTTCCACCGTGCGCACCGATGCCTCGTAAATCCGGTTCAAGACGGGCATTGAACAAACAAAATCACCAGCCCGCTCGACATCGCTCCTGACAAGCACCCCCTCAATGGTGTCATCGCCCGGCTGGCTGTCCCCATCCACTTCTACATACCTGAAACCATGACATGTAAAACGCGGCTCCCAGGTTTCCTGAGCTGTGCCCGAGCAAATATAAATGTCGGTTGGCACAAAACCGGTGGATGCCGCGCCGGTTGAAGCGGTGTCTATTGCCGAGCCGTCCGGCGTCAGCGCCTCGGCAAATCGCATTGTAATAACTGTGCCTGCTTTTTCACCGTGAACTTTCAGGCGTGCCCATCCAACAATGTTCCGCCCCAAATCATAAATTTCCCGCCCATTTTTTCCCTTGAAATGCCGGACTGCCGGCAGCGTGCGCACGCGGCGAATCGGCGGCAACGGCTGGGCCGCAAGCTCGGGTAAAAACGGGGTTATATCTGGTTTCAAATTTGCGCTGCCCGGCGGTCCGCTTTTCGCAGGCTTTGCGGCCGGCTCAACGGCGGGCTTGTCCAGGGCAAAATTTGTGACCACCAACGCCTTTGTCCACCGTGAATCATCAAAGCCGGGCGAATCCCATCCCTCAGGCCAATTCCGCGCATCGTAAGTTTCCCCGGCATACACATTATCAAAAAGAACAGGGCCGGTTTCGGTCCGCCACGATGAATCGGTAACAACAACCACCTGCCCGCCGCCGGCATACTCGACAACAATTTTTGCAATCGCCGCCGGCTGGCCATGTTCAAGAAATGGCGCGTTAAACGCAAGGTTCTGCCCGAAAAACCCGTTGCCGAGCATGAGACCGACGGCATTTGTCCCACGGCGCAAATATTTCCGGATATCATGCGTGGCATAATATGCCCGCGCAATTGTGGGGGATGGCGCCGGTTCCAGGACCGCATCGCCAACTTTTTGTCCGTTAACCCGCAGTTCACAATAACCCTGGCATCCAACATAGGCGCGCGCCCGGCTGACTTCACCTGTCAACACCAGCTCCCGGCGGAACAGAGGGGATGGATGCGACTCAACCTTGACCGCCTCCTCCATTTCCGAAGTCTTCAACTCACGCGCCGCCAGAGGCGAGTTTCGGGTATCCTTGGGCAACTGCACCCAATATGCCGGCGCCCAGTCCGCCGGCGCCAGTAAACCCATTTCCCACCACGCCGGCGCAGACCATGCAGAGGGCTGGCCGTCCCTGTCCCACACCTTCACTTTCCACCAGTAACGCTGCCCGGACTGGAGCGGCGGCCCCTGGTACGGCGTCAAAATACTACGGGCCATCGGCACCTCGCGCGAATCCCAAACATCCGGCTTATCCTGTGAAAGCGCCTCCGGACTGCTTGCAACCATTATCCGATAGGCTGTCTGCGCCTGCCCGCGCTCATCCGATACCAGCACCCAGCCAAGTCGCGGCTGCACCGCGTCTATGCCGATTGGATTTGTCTGGTACTCGCATGTCAGCGGCCCGAACTCAAGTGGCGCGCCAACGCCCACCAAGCCAACTGCCGCCCCACAAACCAGCCATCCCACTAAAAATCCCGCTTTGCGGAAAAATATCGTTCTCATTTTCGTACAAACCCGCCGGTTGCGGCCCCACGGCCCAATCCAGTCGTTGCCGCCATTGTGCCGCCACACCCCTACTCTTGCACGCTTAAAAAATCAGTGTGCCATTCAAGCCAGTTGTTGCCGTCAAATACTGGTTGGCACGGGTTTCAACAGCCGGTAAATTAGCAGGGAAGTTATGCGCACTTTTTTTGAAAAAGGCATGATGGTTTTTGCGGGATGTTTGGTTGCCGGAAACATGGCCGCTGTCGAGCCGGTATTGGTTGAGGCGGAGGCCTTCAACCAGTATGGCGGCTGGGTGCTGGACACACAGTTCATCGAAATCATGGGTTCGCCCTATCTGCTCGCCCACGGCCTCGGGCAACCGGTGGCCGATGCCGTTACCACAGTTGAATTTCCAGCCACCGGCACTTATCGGGTGTGGGTGCGCACCAAGGATTGGGTGGCCCGTTGGAATGCGCCCGGAACACCGGGGCGTTTCCAGCTTTTTGTGGATGGCAAGCCGCTGCAGGAAACCTTCGGCACGCGCGGCGCCGACTGGTTCTGGCATGACGGCGGCACCGTCGAAATCAAGCAACGCAACGTGCAGTTGGCGTTGCATGATTTGACCGGATTCGACGGCCGGTGCGACGCCATACTTTTCGGCCCGCCATCCGGTTATACCCCGCCGTCGGACATGTCGCCTCTGGCGGGATGGCGGCGGCAATTGCGCGGACTGCCGCTTGCGCCGCAGGAGGCAGGCACTTACGATTTAGTGGTTGTGGGCGGCGGGATTGCTGGCACTGCCGCGGCAATTTCAGGCGCGCGGATGGGCTGCAAAACCGTGTTGATACAAAATCGGCCGGTGCTTGGGGGTAATGGCAGCTCGGAAGTGCGCGTCTGGCCGCAAGGCGGAACACGACGCGGCCTTTTCCCGCGTTTGGGCGAAATCGTCGAGGAAATTGTCAGCCGCCCAAAATCATCGCCGGGCACTTACGAAGAGTTTGAGGATGCACGCAAGGAGGAGGTGGTGCGGGCCGAAAAGAACATCACGTTGCGACTCAATCATCATGTTCTGGCGGTGGAAAAGGAGGGCAACCGGATTTCTGCGGTTATCGCCATGGACACCCGCACCGGGTTGTTAAGCCGGTTCCGCGGGCGGTTGTTTGCCGATTGCACCGGGCATGGGACAGTGGGCGCGCTGGCCGGCGCAGATCATACCATAAAGGAAGAGGGGCATCTTGGCATGAGCAACATGTGGCGCTGGCGCACCAACAATGCGCCGGTGAGCTTTCCGGAGACGCCTTGGGCGCTGGATTTGACGATGGACGATTTTCCATATCCCAAGCGTTTTCATGGCGAATGGTTCTGGGAAAGCGGTTTCAACCGGCATCCGATAAATGACCTCGAATACACGCGGGACTGGAATCTGCGGGCGGTGTTCGGCGCATTCAACGCGATGAAAAACAAGGATGGCAAGGCCGAGCATGCAACCGCATCGCTTGAATGGGTGGCGTACATCGGCGGCACACGGGAATCGCGCCAGTTGCTGGGCGATGTTGTGCTGACACGGGATGACATTGTTCAGAAGCGGCAATTTCCGGATGGCTGCGTGCCAACCACATGGGATATAGATTTGCATTATCCCAAGGAGCAGTACGCAAAGAAATATCCGCAGGACCCGTTCATATCCAAGGCGGAGTTCGACAAGTCGGTTGACAAACAGCACGGTTATCCAGTGCCCTACCGCTGCTTTTATTCACGCAACATTGAAAACCTGTTCATGGCGGGCCGCAACGTAAGCGTGACCCACGAGGCGCTGGGCACCGTGCGCGTGATGCGCACCGGCGGCATGATTGGCGAAGTGGTTGGCAAGGCCGCATCCATTTGCATCAAACATATTTGCACACCGCGCGAGGTGTACGAGCGTTATTTTGATGAACTGAAAGAGCTGATGAATCTGCCGGGTGCAATGCGGCGGGACACGGTCAACGACCCGCTTGTCATGCCGCCGAACGCGCCTGCACTGCCGCCGCCCGACGTTGTGTTGGTTGAACCATCAAAATTGCCGGGCATTGTTGTGGATGATACCAGGGCGAAGCTGACCGGCAAATGGACGCAGGGGCAGGGGTTGAAGGGCTACATCGGCCCGCATTATCTCTACGCCGCGCCGCGTGAAAAGGCGGTTGCGCGGTTTGAGTTCAGTGTGCCTGTCACCGGAGAGTATGAGGTGCGCAGCGCTCATCAGCCGCACGAAAACCGCTCAAGCAAAACTTTGTTCACCATTTACAGCGCCAGCGGCCAGAAGACAGTCCGCGTCAATCAAAAGATTGCGGCGCCGCTGCCGAACGGATTTGTCTCGCTGGGTGTATTCAATTTTGAGGCCGGCAAGCCTTATGCAGTGGAGATCAGCACGGATGGCGCCGACGGAAATGTGCACGCTGACGCGATTCAGATTTTGAAAAAGTGAATCCCGGCGCGGGTTGGAAATCAAACCCGCTTCATTTGACAACCAGCCGCCGCCATGTTCCAACCGCGTCAGTTCCTGCTTCAAACATACCGGCTTGGAATACTTGTTTTAATGGCGGTGACAATCCGCGAACACCATTTCCGGGTGCGGCTGGCCGGCGACGCGCCTGTTCGCGTGGCTGAGGCGAAGGAATTGATTCCAGAGGCAAGCTCGATGGAGGCTGATCATGGCCCGCGGCAGGGGTGGCACCTGCTGGATGCAGAAGGCAGGCAAATCGGTTACATTGTCCGCACACAACCATTTTGCCGGGATGTAATCGGCTATTGCGGAATAACCGATACTTTGGTTGCTCTCGATGCAAAAGGGCGGATTGCCGGCCTGAAAATCCGGAGCAGCGAAGATACAAAGCGGCATGTCGAGGATGTGGCCACAGACAGGCAGTTCATGAAAATCTGGAAAGGCATGTCGTGGGAACAGGTCGCAAATCTGGATTTGAAAGCCGCCGGCATAGACGGTGTTTCCGGCGCCACACAAACCAGCATGGGCATTGCACGCAGTCTGGTCAAACGCTTCGCAATGGCCGAGCGCGTTGTTCCGCCGCCACCATGGCAAATCGGAGTGCGCGACATCGGTCTGGCAATCATCATGCTGCTGGGCGGAATAATGTGTTTCGCGCGGCCCAGGGGCCATCCTCATCTGCGGCGATGCTTTCAGGCGTTGGTGGTGGTTTATGTGGGCTTTTTGACCGGCGATTTGATTTCGCAATCTCTTCTTGCCGGTTACGCAAGGGCAGGGATGAACTGGCGGCTGGCCCCCGGGCTGGCGCTGTTTGTCACTGCGGCGTTTATTGTGCCGTGGGCAACCGGCAGGCCGTTTTACTGCCAGCACTTGTGTCCGTACGGCGCGTTGCAGGAATGGGTTGGACGCAAAGACCGGCGCTGGTCAATGCCGCCGGCGTTGGATGGAATCCTGCGGATTCTTCCGATTGGGTTGCTTGCTGTCATGCTGGTTGTCATAATGTGGTCACTCCCGCTTGACCCGGCTGACATTGAGCCTTTTGACGCGTTTGTAATTAAAAGCGCCGGTTGGGCAACAATTACCATGGCAGTGGCAGGATTGATCGCGGCGCGGTTCATCCCACAAGCCTATTGCCGCTATGGCTGTCCAACAGGCGCCTTGCTTGAGTTTGCACGCGCCCGCGGAAAAAACGATCGGTTTGGCTGGCGCGACTGGGCGGCGCTATTGCTGGTTTTGTGTGCTGCACTGCTGGCGGCGGGATTTGACAGTTTCCACGCCTGGCTTAATGCATAGCTGCATTCCCAGGCCAGGTTTGGGCGGGAGTGCCGGCGGCTGCGTGAACGCCAGGCATTGCATTGGTTTGAAATGGCTTGCAGAACCGGTTTTTTGGAAGCAAAGTTGCGTGGTCTGAGGTTGGCTGGATGAACAGGACGATAATATCGGTTTTTTTAGTCCTTATCATAGGGGGCTTCTTCTACCTTATTTTAGGCCCCCGCCCAACGTCTTCCGATAATCCCGGCAACCCATTCGTCCGGCCCAAGCCGAAGATGACTTTTGGCCCGCGCGATCTGGCTGATTCCATCTACACTGTCATATCAACCCACCAGGAAATCTACCACCAGAACATCATTCAGCGGTTGGTGGATGAGGAAAAAGTTGTGCGCGCCTCACCCAATTGGAAAGAGGAAAAGGCGCTGCCGGTACACTCGCAGGTGGCGCGGATGGTTGCCGAATCAATACAAAGCCGCGGCGCCGAGTTTTCCTACACCTTCCGCTCGCTGCATCCGGTAAACAAGAGGCATGCAGTTGAAACACCTCTTGAACTGACAGCGCTGGAGTACCAGCAAAAACATCCGGCGGACAATTATTACGCGGAAGAAATGCTGGGCGGGCGGCGTTATTTCACCGCCATTTATCCGCAGCGCGCCATCTTTCAAGGCTGTGTGAACTGCCACAACCGCCTTCCGGAAAGCCCGCGGCATGATTACAAGACAAACGATGTCCTGGGCGCTCTGGTTATTCGCGTCCCGCTGGAGTTGTAGCGCTTAAATTGCCGATAAGGCGCGCACGGTGTTTTCCAGCGAAGTCACATCGGCCACATTCAGTACCCGCGCGGTTTTATCAATTCGTTTCATGAACCCGCTCAGGGCCGTTCCCGGTCCCAACTCGATAAACTGCGTAAATCCCTGTCCAAGCAGGGCGCGCATTGAGGCCTCCCACAGCACCGGCGCGGTAATCTGTTCAACCAGCCGCGCTGCAATCTCCGCCGGACCGCCATGCGGCGCGGCAGTAACATTGGAAATCACGGGCACCCTGGGGGCAGATAGCGACACTCTGGCAAGCGAATCGCGCAACTTTGGTTGCGCGCCTGCCATCAACGGCGAGTGATAGGCCCCGGCGACAGACAGCGGCAAAGCCCGCTTCGCGCCTCTGCTTTTGGCAAGCTCGCATGCCCTGTTGATGTTTTCAATCGCGCCCGAGATGACAAGCTGGCCGGGGCAATTCAGATTGGCAAGCACAACGCCGGCCTCCGCGCAGACCTGCCGGGTTGCGCCCTCGTCCAGGCCAATGATGGCCGCCATGCCGCCTTTTGTCGCTTCGCAAGCCTCCTGCATGAACCGCCCGCGCTCGCGCACAAGCCTCAGGCCGTCCTCAAAGCTCAACGCCCCGGCGGCCGCCAGGGCCGTGAACTCGCCCAGCGAAAGCCCGGCTGTGGCGTCAAATTGCAGGTTGGGCAGTTTCTCCTTCAACAATTCAAAGGCAACCCAGCTCACCAGATAGATACCCGGTTGCGCGTTTTCAGTCTTTGTAAGCTCCGGCTCCGGCCCTTCAAAACAGAGTTTGGTCAGATCATAGCCCAGAATGGCATTGGCTTGTTCAAACCACTGGCGCGCCGATGGAAATGCCCCGGCCAAATCACGGCCCATCCCCACCACCTGCGCACCTTGCCCTGCAAATAACAATGCTGTTTTGCTCATAAATGCACAGCCACTAAACCATTATTGGCAGATTGATTCAACCAGGTAGCGTCAAATATTTTGTGTAAAAGCTGGTAGCGGGTGACGGGTCCAATGTTCGTTCATTCGTGTAAACACGCTAAATAATATCCGTTCACAACTGCTTCTTGTTGTAAATGCGCACA
>Ga0315298_1004715_pt1 | contig 20072 bp, 19 predicted proteins | sample WHS_1_MG_FD_203077 | JGI IMG/M metagenome (GOLD analysis project Ga0315298, IMG submission 203077) | Extremophilic microbial mat communities from Washburn Hot Springs, YNP, Wyoming, USA - WHS_1_MG | ecosystem: Environmental > Aquatic > Thermal springs > Hot (42-90C) | place: USA: Wyoming...
TCCATTGACTTCCATCCCAATAATGCAAACCTGTGGCTAGCTCAATGTACCTGTGCGGGCGCGGTATTTGCCGACCGTCAGGGGCAGGTTCGTACTCGAGCCGTTCCCACACACGATGATGCGGCCCGCGCTCGATTACCGAATAGACACCGCCAATCCTGGACGGTGTGGAAGACGCCACTCCGGTAGCGGCGAACCCAGAGTCGGACACGGTAACGCGTGTCCCATCATTCGGCTCTGACATGGCGGCAGCCGTGCCTCCAACAGGTTGCGCGTTGAGATGTGGCGCTTGCAGGGTCAAAGCACCGATCAGACCCAAGCCAATGAGCGTTACGATTTGTTTCATAGGCGAGTTTTCGGTTAATGGTTTCAGTGATTTGATTGATGGTGAGGCAAGGCTCGCAGGCCACTGCGAGCTGGAAAATCCAATGACCCGAATGCAGGCCGAGGCGTGCGCGGTTTTGCCGTGCAGCCTATCGGCCCTGGAAGTTGAAGGTTTGGTTTGCCACGAAAATTGACCGGACAATTTCGAGATGATCGAGGTGGTTCCCGACAGATACAGTGGGTTCCTAAATTCCACGTTCACACGGCGCGCTGCAGGTTGGCCGCCCGCTTTTTCCTGGACGTCTGGCTTTTTACACAAGGGTACGCCGACCGGACAAATCGCTGGAACCCACCACCCCGATCCCGAGTCGGGTTGACAGGCTGTTGAAAAGGTTGACGCCGTTGGCGGAGCGAACTTGTGGGGTATGGTTTTAACCGGGGAATTTTTCGGCCGGGCACGCACCTTGACTTTCGAGGTTCCCGCAACCAGCCTCGCGGCCTCTTTGTCGCACCTACGCGCTTTGGACTTTCGGTCCATTTGCTGAAACCGAGTCCGCAACTTTAACCTGCCTGAGCCGGAACGCCTGCTCGTTGGTTTGGTTTTGCCCGCTTAATGTCACAGCCGTTGTGTTGTGTCAAGAAGATTTCCGGAAAGTTTTCGTTCGACAGCTTGTCGCACCGGGCCAGCCTGGAAAGTCCGAGCGCGGCGAGCCGGTCCCCTTTGTGCGTTGTCCGAGCGGGCAGCTTTGTATTCGCGTTATGCGGCCCCAATTAGCATCAACCAATCAGCAGCAATATCAGCGTGCCTGCGGTTGTGCTGAGGATTGTGACCGGTATGCCGAACTTGGCGTAGTCCCAAAAACCAACTTCAATGTGACCGCGCGCAGACTCGACAACAATAATGTTTGCCACCGAGCCGAGTATGGTCAGATTGCCGGCGAATGTTGTTGCCATAGCGATGACCTTCCACATCAGCTCAGGTTGTGTAAACCCGGGTATCCATTTACCCGCCACAAGCACAAACGGTACATTCGAAAAGATGTTCGAGCCGAGCGCACTGAACCATGCAAGGTTCAGCGCTTGAGTTGCTGGTGTTGAGCCGAACACAGTGCGGACATGCTGGTAAATTTGGTCGGGTAACCCTGTGCTGTTAAGGCCTTCAACAACAACAAACAGAGCTGCAAAAAACAGCAGCAGGTGCCAGTCAACAAGTTTCAGCACCTGATGCGTATCGCGCCGCGCGAACACCATGACAAATGCCGCCCCTGACAACGCTGTCCACGCAAGGTTTAATCCGGCGATGAACCCTGCAAACACAATCGCCAGTGCCGAAAAAGTCAGCCACAGCAGTTTCCGGTCAAGTGGTTTGGGTTCGCTTTGTGTGATTTGAATTTTTGCAGTTCGCAATGTTTTGCGGAAGCCGATGCTGAGCACGATGCACTGGATTGCAAGGCCGATTGCCGCCACTGGCACAAGCGCAGCCGAAAATTGGATGAACGGTATTTTCGACATGTGGCCGATGATCATGTTTTGCGGGTTGCCAACCAGCGTGGCTACACTGCCGATGTTGGCGCTCATGGCCAGTGCAAGCAGGTACGGCAGCAACGGTAGGTTACCCCTTACCACCACAGCTACAACCACGGGTGTAAGCATGAAACAGATTGTGTCGTTTACAAGCAGCGCAGCCAGTATGCCCGAGGTCAGTATGAGATAGACCAGCAACCGCTGCGGTGTTTTTGCAATTTTGAGCACCCAGTCGGCTGTCCAATCGAAAAAACCCGCCAAATACAAATATGCCGATATGATGCTCATGCCGAGCAAAAGCACGATTGTATCGTAATCAACCGCAGCGTATGCCTGGCGTGGTGTCATCACACCCGTTGCGACCATCAACACTGTGCCCAGCAGCGCTGCAGCGGGCCGGTACAAGGGCAAAATCTTGAGTCGCCGCCCACTAATCAGCACATATGTGAACGCAAAAATTGCAATAGCAAGAACTTCCTTTTGCGTAGCATTCATTGTAAAGAGTTAGATTCGAGCGTGGACGAGTTGGTTCACACCCAAAAATCTCCGAATCGGGATTGTCTGGTGAACCCGTGCATTAGTTCGGCGGATCACGCCGGAGCAATGGCTCGAACCCGGCCAGTTCAAAGTGCACGTCATACGCAAGGGCACATGCCATACCGCGCTTACCCATGACATAAAACGAAATGCAATCGGTGAGCGGCCGGTCCTTCTCAGCCCGTTCGCTATGCAGCTTGGGGCCTGCTGGGAATAACTCCGGCGCCGCGTGAACCAGTACACAGTTTTGATCGTGCTGCACCTGCGCAACCAGAGCGTGTGCCGAAGGTCTGTCACTCGACTTGAGACGGCCCTCACACAGCTCAAGCGCAAATAAACGGTTCCAAGCACCGGTTCAGTCATTTTTTGTCCCTGCGCGGGAACAGTGGCACCGGTTCACCTATCCTGTGGCCCGGCTCAAGCCCGCCCCAGTGCGCAAGCGCGAATTTATCCGGTTGCTGTTCGAGTCCGAGCTGCAGGTAAATTTTGGTTGCCGTACTCGGTAGGAACGGCCAGAGCAACACAGCAAGCACGCGGCAGGTCTTCATCGGGTAGGAGCGCACTTCAGCAAACCTCATGGTACCGCGAGACTGGGCCTCAGGCAGCATCAGGCGCGGACGAGCAGCCTGCGGGTGACGCCTTCAGCCTCGCGCAACCCGCGAAGCAAGCCTTCGACGCTAAGGTGGTAATCGAGCGCCGGCCAGTGGATGCCCGTGCCGGCACCGCACAGTCGCCAGTTGCGTCGTTGTTTCGCGGTGGCTTGCACGAGCGTTGGATACCACGTCAGCGGCGCGCTGACCACGCGTCCGTCCGACAGCTCCACGGTCAGCGTTTCGTTGCTGATGGTCACGTTTTTAATCTTCGCGCTCGAAGAATTCATTCCATTTCCTCAACAGTGTTTCTTGTCGCCGTTCAGCGATGCGCAGTATCTGGCGCAGTTCGCTCACCTTCAATCCCTCTGCGTATGCGAGCCGCACCGGCTGCAACCATAATTTAGCAGTGCCACCGCCTTTGTCCACGTGGACATGGGGCGGCTCCGTACCTTCTTCCGCATAGAAGTAGAACACGTAACCCGCTTCTCGGTGAACGGTCGGCACGCGCAGAATATACCAAACCGGCGTTCACCTGTGCAAGGACGCGTGCCGGTTGTCTTTGCCGGTCGAAATCGCGTGGCGTGCACAGTTGCGCAGGCGCTCCAATACAGCCGCAACGATCGTCCTACTTCTGATCCCTGCGCGGGAACAGTGGCACCGGTTCACCTATCTTGTGGCCCGGCTCAAGCCCGCCCCAGCGCGCAAGCTCGAATTTAGTAGGTTGCTGTTCGAGTCCAAGCTGCTGGTAAATTTTGGTTGCCGTACTTGGCAGGAACGGCCAGAGCAACACAGCAAGCACACGGCAGGTCTCGACCAAACTGTAAAGCACCTGATCAAGTCGGCCAGACTGTGTATGGTCTTTGGCAAGCTTGAACGGTGCCGTCTGGTCAACGTATTGGTTCGCGCGGTCAACCAGCGTCCAGATTCTCTGCAGTGCAGCCTGAAGCTGGTTCCGCTCCAGACACGCGCGTGTGTCAGCAACGGCTTTTTCGGCTTCAGGGGCGAGGTCGCCTGCGCGATTCGGCACAATACCGGCCCGATACCGCTTGAGCATTGCCAGTGTTCGGTTCAACAGGTTGCCCAAACCGTTTGCAAGCTCGGCATTGTAGCGCGCGGCGAACCCTGCATCAGTCCAGTTGCCGTCCGGGCCGATGTCAAGCTCGCGCAACACGTAGTACCTGAATGCGTCCACACCCCATTCATCAATAACCGCCACCGGATCAACAACGTTGCCGAGGCTTTTGCTCATTTTTTGACCGTCTTTTTGCCACCAGCCGTGCACGAGGACCTGTTTGGGCAGGGGTAAACCGGCTGCCTTGAGCATGATCGGCCAATAAACACAATGGAACTTGATGATGTCCTTGCCAATGACGTGGATATCAGCCGGCCACAGTGCTACAGGCGCCGTGGTGGGATCGGCTGCATTTGGCAGCGCAGACAATACCGTCGGATCACCCAGTGCTGCTGGTACACTGATGTAGTTTGTGAGCGCATCGAACCAGACGTAGGTGACGAAGTTCGGATCGAACGGCATTGGTATACCCCAACGCAATCGCGATACTGGCCGGCTGATGCACAAGTCTTCGAGCACGTCGTTTTTAAGGAAGCCGAGCACTTCGTTACGGCGATAATCCGGAGCAACAAAGCTCGGGTTTGCTTCGATGTGCTCAGTGAGCCAGTGCTGATGGTCCTTGAGTCGGAAGTAATAGTTTTCCTCGGCCAGCTCGATCACTTCGCCATAGGCGGGGTCAAACGTGCCGTCTGGGAGCCGGTCACGTTCGGTCAGGAAAGTTTCTTCCTTGGGCGAGTAAAACCCTTTGTACACCGCTTTGTAAATGTAGCCGGCGTTGTAGAGTTTCAACAGCAACGCTTGAACAACACGTTCATGGCGCGGCTGTGTGGTACGGACGAAATCGTCATTGGCAAGATCGAGTTTCCGTGCGAATGCCTGCCAAACTGCGGCCAGTTCATCGCAATACCGCTGCGGTTGTTTACCCTCGGCAAAAGCTGCCTGCTGTACTTTTTGACCGTGCTCATCAACGCCGGTCAAAAAAAATACCTCCCGACCCAGGCTGCGCTGGGCACGCGCTATTGCATCCGTAACAACTTTTTCGTACGCATGCCCCAGATGCGGCTGGCCGTTGACGTAGTCAATTGCGGTGGTGATGTAAAACCGTTTGCTCATCCCGGCCGGTAGTGTGGCTCAGACAACCTGTGTTTGCAACTACGGTTACGCAAACGCCAGATCTCAGGAGTTGCACCCGGAGAAATCCGGAACAAACCGTGGCAGCACGTGCGGCCCGATGCTGAAAACCTCGGGCACAAAATTTTGTCCCTGGCTGAAACGAAAATTCCGGCAGGTGCCACCCTCTACGTTGCCGTTGCCGCCGGTTGCATGTTGAGTCGCTGGAGCAGCTCCTGTGCAAGCAATTGATATGCGGCGGCGCCGGCGCTGTGTTTGTCGTAATGGATGATGGGTTTGCCGAAGCTTGGCGCTTCAGCCAGGCGCGTGCTGCGCGGTATTACTGTATCGAACACGAGCGACCCGAAATGCTGGCGCACTTCACTGACAACCTGCTGGGACAGGTTTGTGCGGGCGTCGAACATGGTCATCACAACACCGAGCCACTGCAGACGCGGGTTGACACCGGTCTGCTGTAGTTGCTCGAGCACACGTTTGATGGTCGAGATACCTTCCAGAGCGTAATACTCGCACTGTATGGGCACGATCAACCCGTCGGCTGCGGCAAATGCATTCAGCGTCAGTATCCCGAGTGAAGGCGGACAATCTATGAAGACAAGGTCGAACCGGCCTGAAACGAGCACGGGTTCCAAGGCGCGCGCAAGGCGCGTCAAGTGGCCCTCGGCTTGCGCAAGCTCAAGTTCAGCACCGCACAGGTCAACTTCACTCGGAACAACTTCGAGCCGATCGAAAGCGGTTGATCGAATTTTATCCGCCAACGGACCATCCCCGAGCAGCGGGCCGTAAGCGCTTGCACCTGGGACTTTGTCGAGGCCAACGCCGCTGGTTGCGTTTGCCTGCGGATCCAGATCAAACAGCAACACACGACAACCCGCTGCGGCTACGCAGGCTGCGAGGTTAACAGCGGTGGTTGTTTTGCCCACACCACCTTTCTGGTTTGCCACAGCAATTACTTTCGTTGGCACAGACCAGATTTAATTCAACTGCAGCGCGCCTTCAAGCCGCAGAAAATGCACATGCGCACATTTTTGCGTTCATCGGGTGTGAGTTAGCAAAGCGAACCGCCGGTGTTGCGCAGCTCAAGTACCTCGCCAAAGGCGGGCTTGCGCGCTCTGATACCGTGCCGTTGTTCAAGCAGGCTCGCAAGCGTGTCGCGTGCCCCTGGTTCACCGTGTGTCAGGATAAGGTCCGGACGCACATGTGCAAGTTGATCAAACCAACGCACAAGATCAGTCTGCCCAGCATGCGCGCTGAACCCGCCGAGTGTGTGAATTTTGGCTTTAACAGCGATCTTTTCGCCGAAAATGGTCACATGCGGCACGCGCTCGACCAATAGCCTGCCCAGTGTACCGTCAGCTTGGTACCCCACTATGATCACCGATGTCTCCGGCCGCCACAGATTTTGTTTCAAATGATGAAGTATTCGTCCGCCGGTGCACATGCCCGAGCCAGCCATGATCAGACACGGCCCGGTGCATTCGTTAAGTGCTTTTGATTCGTCTGCAGTGGCAACGGGAACAACCGTGTCCAAGTCTTGTGCCAACGGACGTTCACGTTGGATGGCTTGGAAGTCATCGTCAAACAACTCGATATGTTTGAAATAGATTTTGGTGGCTTCGATTGCCATCGGGCTGTCAACGTAGATTGGGAACTTGGGCACTGTCTTGTGTCTGAACATCAATGCAAGCAAATACAGCAGCAGTTGCGCACGGCCAACTGCAAATGTTGGCACAAGCATCTTGCCTCTGCGCCCGACCACATCAGCAACGATCTGTTCAAACTCGGCTACCGTATCAGCGATCGGTTTGTGATCACGGTCGCCATAGGTTGACTCGAGCACGACAGTATCGGCGCGGTGGAATCCTTCTGCGTCTTTGAGGATCGGCGCACCGCGCGGTCCCAGGTCACCTGAAAAAACCGCACAATGCATCCCGTTACCCGTGTCGAACTGCAACTGTATGCTTGCCGAGCCGAGTATATGCCCCGCCTCGACAAACCGCGCTCGAATACCGCGTGCGACCTCGACGGTTTGTTCATACTCGACTGGCCGGAACAGCGGCATCAATCTGTCAACATCCGCTGCAGTGTATAGCGGCTCAACCGGCGGTTCGTCAGCACGCATACGTTTACGGTTGATCCGCTCGATATCTTGTGCCTGCACCTTGGCCGAATCACGCAAAACAAGCTCCGCAAGTTCAACTGTAACCGGTGTACAATAAACGGGGCCTTTGTATCCGGCTTTAACAAGCAGCGGCAATCGTCCTACATGATCAAGGTGCGCATGCGTGACCACAACTGCGTCAAGGCGCGCCGGGTCAAGCCCGTCCGGCACGCGGTTAAGTTCTTGTTTGCGCTCGAACCCCTGAAACAAGCCAAAATCAACCAGCACACGTGCGCGCGCTGTCTCAACCAGATACGCCGAGCCTGTTACCTCACCTGCAGCGCCGTAAAAGGCGATTCGTGGAGCGGCTGGTGTCAATCCGTTGCCTTTTGAGTTTGTGAGCGACTGCGTCATGCCGACCGCATGATGAATAAGGCGGGCAATCAATGCAACTACCGTGTTGCGCGCAGTGTCAGGGGGCAAATGAAGAATCGCGCGCAACGACACACGCGCACACGTTATTCGGTTGGAAAAAACTTTACTGGCGCGCAAGCTGCTGCATGCTATGCGTTGCGCAGATTATATCGGTTCGGCGCGGTGCGCGCGCAAGCCGTTGGCGTGTGGTTTTGCGGCTGCGCGCTGAGAACAGCCGCAAAATTTTTGTCCTGCTTGGCAATAGCAAATGTCCAACTACGATAAAGTTAAAACGCAACTGCAGTCGGAACCAAAAACCTGGCTGGTAACAGGTGTGGCCGGGTTTATTGGATCGAACCTGCTCGAAGCACTGCTCAGGCTCGGTCAACGTGTGGTTGGGCTGGACAATTTTTCGACTGGCAAACGGCAAAACCTCGACCAGGTCAGAGCACTGGTTACACCTGAGCAATGGGCAAACTTCAAGTTGATCGAGGCAGACATCTGCGATCCCACCGCATGCAACGCGGCGTGTCGCGGTGTAGATTACGTGCTGCACCAGGCGGCACTCGGCTCTGTGCCGCGCTCGATTGAGGACCCGCTTGGCACGCATCGGAGTAATGTGACCGGGTACATCAACATGCTCGAAGCTGCGCGGCAAGCAGGTGTGAGCCGGTTCATCTACGCGTCAAGCAGTGCGGTGTATGGTGACGACCCCGGCCTGCCGAAACGCGAGGATAAAGTTGGCCGGCCATTGTCGCCTTACGCAGCTACTAAGGTAATGAACGAAATTTATGCCGGCGTTTATGGACGCGTGTTCGGGCTACACACAATCGGCCTGCGATATTTCAACGTGTTTGGCCCAAGACAAGACCCAGCCGGGCCGTATGCAGCGGTGATACCCCGGTGGATTGCGGCAATGTATCGTGACGAACCTGTGTACATTTACGGCGACGGCGAAACCAGCCGCGATTTTTGTCACGTCGAGAACGTTGTCCAGGCCAATCTTTTGGCCGCAACAACATCTAACCCCGAGGCGCTCAATCAGATTTACAACATCGCTGTTGGCGAACGCACAACGCTGAACGAACTTTTCCAGATCATCAGTCGGCTCGTGCACCGGCGTTGTCCGGGTCTGACCGAGCGGCGACCTGTTTATCGCGAGTTTCGCCCGGGCGATGTGCGCCATTCACTTGCCGACATTAGCAAAGCACAATTGTTGCTCGGGTACGAACCCGTTTACAGACTCGAACGCGGCCTTGAGCTTGCCCTTGACTGGTACGCACAAAACGCTGTTTAGCCAGGAGCAAGCCGGTGAACGGTGCCAAACACGAACCGGAGTTCGCAATTTACACTGTATTGGCCGGTGCGCTGCGATTTGGGCCGTCGCTTCAAAACCGAACCAGTGTGTCAGGGGCAAACACCGCGCCAATTCCAAATGCGCACCGACAAGTGCAATTGAACTACGCGAGTGCGATTAAAAAAACCGGTTGCTTGACTTGGGCGCGCCTGTTTTGCTGAGCGTGTGTTTGCCGCAAGTTCACAACGGGCAATTGTAGCGAGCTTGCTTTTGACGGTTTTTATTTGGGGCGCCAACAACACCGGTGTCAAAGTGCTGGTAACAACGTGGCCGCCGGGTTGGGTTGCATCTACGCGATTTATTTGTGCCGGGTTGCTCATGCTCGCGCTAATGCGGTTTACGGACTGGCTCGGGCCAACCAGCACCATCTCGACTAATGTACAGCACAAGCTCTGGCTCAGAGGCGGTTTAGGTCTGGCTGCGTACATTTTGGTTTTTAATCTTGCGGTACGATACACTTCAGCATCGCACGTTACGCTTTACCTGGCTGCGTCGCCGGTGTGGGCATTGCTCTGGGAAAAAGGTCTCACCAAAGGGTCGGTTGCAGCGCGGCTGCAGGCATGGATTGCAACTGCGCTTACCGTTGCGGGTGTTGCAGTGTTGCTCTGGCCGGCAATCGAAACGACACATGCAAGTGCTGCCGGTGAATTGCTCGGGTTCGCCTGCAGCATTCTATGGACAAACTACGGACGCCAATGCAAAGTGCTGGGGGCAAATCTTACCGGGGCTGAAATTGCTGCGCATACAATGTTGCGTGCGGGTTTGTGGCTTGTGCCGCTTGCTGTACTCGAGACCGCCTTGATCGAGCTGAAATGGCGGGTTGATCTTGTGTTTGTTCAGGCGTACTGCGTGGTAGTGGGTGGAGTCGTCGGGTTCACACTTTGGAGCCACGCACTGCGCAAGTGGCATACAAGCCAGGTTTATTTGTTCGTGAATCTGGTGCCGATTACCACAATGTTTTGGGGCCGTGTTCTGTTGAAAGAACCGGTCACGCCAACTTTCTGGCTTGCGTTGGTTTTGGTTGTCAGCGGTGTGCTCATCAGCCAGGCGAACTGGGAAAAGTTCATCGGTGCACGTTGGCCGGCACCGGAATGACTGTAAAACGGCTAAAGAAAAATTTGCTGGACGGTTGGTGCATGTCGAATCGAGTTGTCGGACAAGCAGGCCTGCGCGTCCGTGGCAAAAAAGGACAGTGCAGGTTCAAATTTTCATCACGCAAATGCGGAAGCCGACCCTAATTAACGCGGTGTTGTGCATCATTCTGTTGGCAGGTTGTGCAACAAGGCCAACGGTAACAAAACCAACTGCACCGGCCGGCACAACAAGGCCAACCAACATGGTCGCCCCCACCAAAAATTTGGTTGAGCCGGACACAATGCTCGTCGGACGCATAATCAAGGTAAATGCAAAGGAGCAGTTTGTCCTGATAAGCTTTCCAATCGGTTGCCTGCCGCGCCCTGAACAACCGCTGTACGTTTACAGGAACAGTCTGAAGGTCGGCGAATTAAAAGCCACTCGGCACATGCTCGATGAACTTGTAATAGCCGACATCGTAAGCGGCGAATGCGCGCCTGGCGACGCAGTGGCGGACAAGTAGCAACCTAACCAGTAAAAGCCGAGCTGCGCCGGCTGGTTGCGAGTCTGCTGCACAACCGCTTCGTGCCAAAAAACCGTGCGGTGCCGGCCTCAGCGCTCGCCCCCCAGATTATGCCGTTGTTCACCTGTTTTCTCCGCGACAGTTGGGGTTTGTTTGGCGAGCAACTGTTTCTGATAGGGCGAATGCAGATTAAAATAGATCCCGCACAACGGGCGTGGGCCGTCTGTTTGGCTCAGAATAATTGTTATGTACCGGTCAAGCGCGATGCCATGACGCAGGTTTGGCCCGCGCGTTTCGTAAGCGCGGATTGCCTTGGCCATAAGTGATTCGACCGAGGCACGGAATTGATCGGGTGTTTTGTCAATGCACACGATGTACTTTTCGTATGCTCGGACTGCCTCGGCAATCTCAGCTTTGAACATCTCGGCTGTCACAGCCGGAAACATAGTCGGGAACAACAACCGAAGTGAAGCGAAAACTGCTCTTGTTGCCGCTCAATCTGCGTCGGCAAAGCCGCGGCTGGCGGTTTTGTTGGCTGGGCGCGCCCCAAACAGTGCTGTGCCGATGCGGACCATGGTTGAGCCTTCCTCGATTGCAACTTCGAAATCGTTGCTCATGCCCATGCTCAGATGCGGCAAGGGCGCACCCAGAATTTGTTCGCACTCGATTTTCAGCTCGCGTAGTTTCCGAAACACAGACCGCACTTTCTCGGGCTCAGGTGTCCAAGGCGCCATTGTCATCAAGCCCTGCACTTCGAGTCGCGGCAGTGCATTAATCGTTTTCAGCTCGGCCAGCAGCACGTCAGGTTTATAGCCGAACTTGGTTGACTCACCTGCCACATTGACTTCAAGCAAAACCGGGATTCGCTTTGCTGCCTGCTCAGCACGTTTGTTCAGCTCAAGTGCAAGATGCAGACTGTCAACACTTTGGATCATCTCGAACAACGCGATTGCGTCGCGGCACTTATTAGTTTGCAGGTGCCCGATCATGTGCCAACGAAGTGTATCCGGGCAGAGCGGTATTTTCGCTTTTGCCTCCTGCACACGGTTTTCGCCGAAGATGCGCAACCCGAGTCCGGCCGCTGCAGCGACAACATCAGGCGGCTGGCCTTTGGTCACTGCAACAAGCTGAACTTCGCTCGGGTCGCGCCCCGCACGTTCAGCCGCAGCTCGAATTCGGGCCTGAACTGACATCAGGTTAGCAGCCAAATCCATCGCCACATCATACAAAGGCAACGACAAGTTGGTAAACTGTTTCGCGTGCCATCCTGCTAATGTGCAAGCGCGGTGCCTGTGCGGTTACCAAAAACGCCTGGCTGGTCGGTCAACACACCGGAAAAACCGCTCGAATCCATTCGCACAACGCATCCGTAATCTTTTTTAATCTGCGAACCGGTCGTACAATGCGTTGGCATCAGAGCAATTACATCGCCAATGACCCCGAGTAAAATGCCACGCTAAAACGTAACAATCGTGCCTGAATTTCTCAGCAGTCTGCGACGTGAACCCAGCCGCTTGTGTTATTTGCCGGGTTGTGATTTATTGGCGCCATGCGGCACCGCGAGACGAATTGCCTGGTCAAAAAGCAGGACACTGCCGTAGCCCGGTAAACGAGTGCCAATGCACAAGCGGTAAAGCACAAGCCGCGGCCATCCGCACCCGCGCCGATATTGAGCCTGCGCAAGCCGAAGCTTCTGGCATTTGGCTGGTATGGGGGCAAGTTTTCACACCTTGACTGGCTTTTGCCGTTGTTGCCGCCTTGCCATCACTATTGCGAACCATTCGGTGGCTCGGCGGCAGTTTTGCTGAACCGCCCTCCTTCACCAGTCGAGACGTACAATGATATTGACGGTGAAGTGGTCAATTTTTTCCGTGTTCTCAGGGAGCGGAAGGATGCCCTGATCGAAGCGATAGCGCTTACTCCTTTCTCGCGCGAGGAGTTTGCCCTTGCCTGCAAGCTCGATCCGAGCCTGCCACCACTTGAACGAGCCGGCGCTTCTATGTCCGGGCACGCCAGGTTCGCACAGGTTTGGCACAGACAGCCACGGTCGGGCGATGGGCAAATTGCAAGCAGACAAGTCGAGCCGGCATGAGCGGAGTTGTCAGCCGTTGGCGCGGCGGTATCGAAGACCTGCCAGCTATTGCTGAGCGGCTGCTGCGTGTCCAGATAGAAAACCGACCTGCGCTCGAGGTAATCCAGCTTTATGATTCGCCCCAAACACTCTTTTATTGTGACCCGCCGTATGTCCTCGAAACACGCGGTGATTCGAAAGCTTACGGCTACGAGATGAGCAATGCTGAACACGAAGAGCTCGCGGCGGTTCTTAACAAGGTAAAGGCCAAAGTCGCAATTTCCAACTACGACTGTCCATTGATGAACAGGTTGTACCCGCCATCCACATGGTGGAAAGTTGTGATCGGACCAAAAACAAACCATGCAACAAAGGGCAAACGGGTCGAAGTCCTCTGGACAAATTACGACCCATACGAAGCTGGAAATGGCCAAGGTCGGCTGCTCTGAATTACTCGAGCAATCGCTCGCGCGCGCAAAGGCACATTTGGGGGATTCATTCATCAGGGATCCTTCGCTACGCGACAAAATCAACTACGTCATCAGTTGCCCCGGCAACCGCGCCGGCGCCCGTTTTCTGATGGCCACTGCACTGGCAAAGCTCGACAAACCGAGGTCGGACATTCGGAAACCATTCATTGAAGTGTATTTTGGGGCGGCAAAACGCAACGCATATTCCGGACGGCGTTACGACGAGCAATACGTGTTCGAATTCATTAGAAAACACCGCTTGCCCTGCAGTCCAACCACGGCATTCCTTACGCCGGGTTTCCGTACAAAGAACATCGTACTAGCGAAAGGCCAGAAACTGCGCGGTCGCCCACCCGAAATGTACGAGTACATCTTGGAAATTTTGGACGCTGTTCAGCAAGGGTAGCATCTCTGCCAGAGCGGGTTGGATGAGTCGGTTCGTCTTTTGGTTTTGGAGCGGGACCGGCAGCAGAAGCGGTTGGAGACGTTATTAGAAGGCTTACGTAAAGACGCTGGCGAGTTGCCCTTGTCTTCAGAGGACATCGTAAGGCTTATCGAGCAGCATTTGCAATGCAAGCATGCGAGCCGCTTGCCTGTGCTAATCGTTGCGGCGGCTTACAAAGCGGCAGCCGAAAAACTCGGCGAGCGTGTTTTAAGGTTAAACCCGCATACGGCAGCCGACAGGCAGACAGGCGCGCTCGGTGATGTCGAAATCACGCTCCTCGGCGATGATAGAGTGGTGACAACATACGAAATGAAAGACAAAGTGGTCACAAAAGCTGACATTGACATTGCCATTCAGAAGATTGCAGCCGCAAGGGGTGTGCAGAATTATACTTTGATCACCACAAAGCCGATTGATCCCGAGGTGCGCGCATACGCAAGATCACAATACGCGCAACTTGGTGGGGTTGAAATTGCAATTCTGGACTGCGTGGGGTTCCTCCGACATTTTCTCCACATTTTTCACCGGATTCGGATGGAGTTCCTAAACCAATATCAGACGCTGCTGCTGAGTGAAACCGAGAGCGGTGTCAACTAAGCCCGAAAAGAAGCTTTCCTTGCCTTGCGACGAGCGGCTGAGGTAGCCGAGTAAATCATCTGTTGCGTTCGAGCGTTTCACGAATGCTTTTCCACGTTACCCCGACCATCGTTTTTACTTGCGCTGGCGTTGTGCAGTACGGCGGCATAATGACAATCACATCTCCGATCGGTCGCGTTAAAACGCCGAGCTTCGCCATTGCCTGGCATACACGCCAACCGGCGCGCTGCCGAACATCAAACCGCTCGCGTGTACGCCAGTCACGCACAAGTTCAACGCCAACAATCAGGCCTACCTGCCTGATGTCGCCCACATTCGGCAGGTGCCAAAGCGTCTGCAGCTCAGTTCGCAGTGTTTCCTCAAGTTGCGCACGGGCACAGACAGAGTCTGCCGCCTCCAACAGCTCGATACTTGTCAGTGCAGCGGCTGCAGCGAGCTGGTTTGCAGTGTAACTGTGTCCGTGAAAAAATGTCTTGAACTCGTGGTACTCGCCCAGAAACGCATCAAACACTGCCTGTGTGGTGAGTGTGGCGGCCATCGGCAGGTAGCCGCCAGTCAACCCTTTGGCAAGACACATCAGGTCGGGCTGTACACCCTCATGATGACAGGCGAACAGAATTTGTTGCTGCGGTCTGCGAGTGCCGATGTGGGTTCTTTGATTGAAACGGCGGTCATAGACCGCCGCAGAACCTGTTCGGCCAAATCCTGTCATAACTTCATCGGCAATAAGCAGTGCGCCGTACCCGCGCGCGATTTCGGTCACGCGGCGTAGCCAACCGGTTGGTTGCGGGATCATTCCAGCCGCGCCCTGGATCAACGGCTCAAATACAAACGCTGCGTACGAGTTGCCACGCTTGCGTTGCCGCTCGAATGCGCGCGCGACTGCGTCCACACATTGCCAGTTGCATTTTTTGTAGGTACGTGCATCTGCGCGTTCGGGCTTGGCGCGATTGAACCTGCATCGGTAACAGTACGGTGCCATGACCGTGTCGGTCTTGAACAGCAACCCAGCAAAAGGCTTGTGAAACAGGGCAATATGCCCGAGCGACACTGCCCCCACAGTGTCACCGTGATATGCATTTTGTAGCGTAAGAAATCGCGGCTCGGGCTTCGGCCCGCGTGTGCGTCGGGTGAATTCGTAGGCAAGCTTGAGTGCAACTTCGACCGCAGTCGAGCCGTCGTCGCTGAAAAATACCTTTGCCAATTTCGGGCTTCGGATTTTGGATTTTGGATTTGCGGCAGCAACAAGCTTCGCCGCCAGCAACGTTGCCGGTTCATTTGCCAGGCCAAGCGCCGATGAATGCGCGATTTTGTCCAACTGCAGTTTGATTGCTGCATTGATCTTCGGGTGGTTATGCCCGTGCAGGTTCGTCCAGATTGATGCATTTGCGTCCAGGTAGCGTCGGCCATAAACATCTTCGAGCACGGCGCCCGCCCCAGCCACAATTACAATCGGTTCGTGCCGCAGCCATTCACGCATCTGTGTGAACGGATGCCAGACAAACCTATGATCGAGTCGAGCGAGCGGATGCATCTGCAATGTGCGATTTACGATTTACAAATTACGATTTCGGATTTCTCAGGGATGGGCCGCATCCAAAAACGCCTTGAGCACCGCTAAAAGTGATCTGAGTTGCTCCGGTCCATGGGCTGCAGTCAGGCTGATGCGCAGGCGCGCCTTGCCGCGCGGTACGGTCGGGTACCGAACGGCTGGGATGTAAAACCCATGCTCGAACAACCTGGCACTTAACTCGACGGCTTGAGTTTCATTGCCCACAATGACCGGGACAATCGGACTCGTGTTGCGCACATGGTCACCGCCCAAGCCGGACCTGAAAGAGCGGATCTTTTCGTGCAACACGTTGCGCAACTGTGCACCCGGTTCGGATTGAACGAGTTGCACGGCTGCAATTGCCGCTGCAGCCGCAGCCGGCACGGGCGCAGTGCTATAGACGAAACTGCGCGCGCGATTGATTAGCAGCTCGATCAGCGGCTTTGACCCGCAAATTGCACCCCCGGCTGCACCGAGTGCCTTGCCCAGTGTAACCATTTGAATCTCGACCCTGTCGGTCAGCCCAAGCTCATCAATCAAGCCGGCCCCGCGTTTGCCGAATACACCCGTGGCATGCGCTTCGTCCACCATCAACCATGCACCATAACGGTCTTTCAATTCGACAATCTCACGCAGCGGCGCGAAATCGCCATCCATGCTGAATACAGATTCTGTGACAACCAAAATTCGCGGATTGCGATTTGCGGCCGGCGCCGGGGAGTTCCTGCCACTTGCCCAACTCAGGATCGCCTCTAAATCATTCAGGTCGTTGTGTTTGAAGACGCGGATTTTTGCGCCGCTTAACCGGGCGGCATCCACAATGCATGCATGCACAAGTTTGTCCAGCACAATGACAGCGTCACCGTCGAGTAGTGCGGTTATTGTGCCCAACGCAGCGGCGTACCCGGACGAAAAACTCAGTGCAGCTTCTGTACGCTTGAACGTTGCCAGCGCATCTTCAAGCTCGTGATGCGGCGCAAGCGAGCCACTGAGCAGCCTGGCCGAGCCTGAACCGGTTCCGTATTTCTCAACGGCACGAATGGCGGCTTCCTTAATTGCGGGGTGGTTGGCAAGTCCCAAATAATCGTTTGAGGCAAAATTCGTCAGTGTGCGCCCCGCAATCTGAATCTGCGGTCCCTGGGCAGAATCAACCCGGCGCAGTTCACGGTACAAGCCGGCCCTGTGGATTGCGTCCAACGATTGCTGTAGTTCTGCATCGAGCGTCAACACAATGCCAAATCGTACAATTTACGATTCGCGATTTACGAGTCGAAACATTAGAACGCGGCAGTCGGCAAAGCACACGTTTGGGTAAGACCCTGGCCGAGGCTCAGTCAGGTCGAACCGCCCATTGACCGGCAATCATGCTGGCTGCTACAGGGCCTGTGTGTTCGATAACAGCTTCATAAGTCCTGCGCAAACTGCTCGGGAACGGCAACGCTATCATGTCAGCGTAAGCGCCGCGTTTAAGCTCGCCAAGCACACCTTTCATGCCAAGTGCAAGTGCGCCATTGACAGTTGCCATGCGCAGAATTGTCTCAGGCGAAATTTCAGGGTGCACATCTGCGAACCTGCGCATTTCATCGAACATGTTCAGCTCGATACGCTCTTTGGGTTTTGCACGTACGGTTGCGAGGCTGTCAGTGCCAAGGCAAATGTTCACACCTGCACGTGCAAGTTTTTCGTACTGAAATTTGCAATGGCCGAAATACTGGTGACTGCGCGGGCAATGCACAACACTTACGCCTTTGTTGGCCAGCAGTGTTGCGTCGCCTCTGGCAAGATAATTAGCGTGCACAACCAACAACCTGCGGCTCAGCAAACCGGTTGCTGCAACATGTCGCAACGGCGAGACACCGCCGCAATCGGACATGTCACGCTGGTTCCGCCGCAGCCAGTGGAACATCTCGCCGCGCCGGTGCATGAACATGTCAAACTCAGGCGCTGACTCGGCCAGGTGGATCATCACATGCAATTTGTATCTGCGCGCTGCGGCAGCCGTTAACTTGAGCAGTTTTTTGGTGGTCGAATATGGCGCATGCGGCGCAAGGCCGACCTTGCAACGGTCATGTCGAAGCGTTGAAATTTTGTCGAGCACCTCGGCCAGGATCGGTCCAGGTGCGCTTCGGCTGCGTATGCCTGTCATTTCCAAAAATGAAAACACGCGCAGCGGTACCTGGTCCCAGACCCTGGGCAACAACGCAGGCACAGACTCGACATCTGCAACTGTTGTTGTGCCGTTGCGCACCAGTGTTCGAGCGCCTTCGAGCCATGACTCGGCAAAATCTGCTGTTGACCAGAGCGGCTTTTCTGACGTGATGAGTTTGATCCAGTCGCAAAAACTTTTCTGGGGCGGGAACAACCCGGCCATGTGGGTGTAGTCGAGGTGAGAATGCGAATTCACAAGGCCGGGCAACAATATGCGTTCGCCCAGGTCGGTTACCGCGCCGCCAAAGCTGCGTTTGATGTGTTGCCACCTGCCGACAGCTTCGATCCGGTCAGCCGCAACAACAACTGCGCCGTCTTCAAACGGCGGTCGGTTGATCGGTACCAATACGCGTGCGCGCAGGGTGAATCTGTCCGGCATCAAAGACCGCTTTCTTTTGCGAGCATTTTACCCCGAGCGGGTAACCGTTGTTTTTTGGCGAGCCGTTTGTTTCTGCGTTTGCGGATTTGCTGCTCAATTTTTTTGATTACCTTGTCTATGGCGGCGTACAGGTCGGTTTCGCTGTCTTCGGCAAAAAGGTCAGGCCCACGTACACCGAGCCGGATCGAACACTTGAACCGTTTGGTCGGCGTACGGGAGTGGTCCTGTTCGAGTGTCACACGGGCGTCAATGGCGTGCTGGTCGAGGTGCTCGAGCTTTTGCAGTTTCGTCCGGATGCGTTTTTCAATCGCGTCAGTCAGCGTAATATTGTGCGTTGACAAGACAATGTTCATGGCGAAATAGTGCACCAACTAAAGTCAGAAATCCAGTTTTTGTCCCTGGTCAAGTCTTGCGCCGGTCTGTGCCTGCGATCTCGAGTGCCTGTTTTGTCAGCGCGGTGATTTGCGCCCAGTTAGCCGCCGCAATCAGCTTTGCATCGGCAAGCCACGTGCCACCCACAGCAGCTACAATCGGCATGGCAAGGTATTCGGCTGCATTTGTGGCGTCTATGCCGCCTAACGGGATGAACTTTACCCCAGTGTGCGCGTATGGGCCGGCAAGTGCCTTGAGCATTTTGACACCGCCGGCAGCTTGTGCGGGGAAAAATTTCAGCAGTTTGCAACCCAGCCCGAGCGCGCGCTCGACCTCGGACGGTGTCATTACACCGGGCATAAACGGCATTTTTAGTTCGGCAGCTTTGTGTACCACGCGCTCGTTTAACCCAGGCGCAACACCGAACTGTGCACCGGATCCCTGCGCGCGCACAAGCTGCTCAGGCTCGAGTACCGTACCCGCCCCAACCAGCATGGTCGGAAATGCATTGCGCACCTTTGCAATGGATTGCTCGGCTGCAGCGGTGCGGAACGTGATCTCGATTATGTCAAGCCCGCCAGCCAACAACGCATCAGCCAAGCGCAATGCGTTGTCTGGTGTATCAACTGCCGCAACGGCAATCACACGCCGCTCGAACACACGTTCCCAAATCACAGACAGTGACTCATTCATAGTTGCTAATAGTTGGTACCGGCAAACGCAGCCAGTTGCAACGCCGAAAAGTTGTTTTTTCTGCCCAAGCCGTGACATATTGAACAGTCCGGTTGGCATCGAACAGGATGTTTTGGGCTACTCAAAAAGGTCCTCTTTGCAGTAGGTTTTTGTCTCCATTAACATGCTGCTCTCGGGAATCGCAGCGGTACCAAAATGAAAAAGACCTTTCTTTGTCAGAAAGCCCTTTCCGGATCAGAGCTAACCCACGTGTCTGAGAGGTCGCTCATGGATGGCGCCGCTTAGCCGACACCGAATGAACCGATTCCGTTGTAGGACGCGGTCCTGCACCTGCGGGATCAGCGCCACGAGAATTGCGGTTGTACCGGCGCACCCCTCCGGGGCACAGTCCCAGACGTGTGGGATTATCACCGTTCTGAATTGCGGTGTTGTCGGAGCGCGCCCCTCCGGGGCGCAGTTCAACATGTGCCAGATGCTATATGACTTGGGAACCGCTCGACTTCGCTTACGGCGAATCGAAAGCTGTGCTGGAGCACCGCGCTCCAAAAACTTCTACTCCAATCCTTCACACCAGAGGCGTAGAGAGTAAGGTAGGGCGCGTCCCGCATGTGCGGGACGCGCCGGTGTGGGTCGTG
>Ga0315298_1004716_pt1 | contig 20070 bp, 22 predicted proteins | sample WHS_1_MG_FD_203077 | JGI IMG/M metagenome (GOLD analysis project Ga0315298, IMG submission 203077) | Extremophilic microbial mat communities from Washburn Hot Springs, YNP, Wyoming, USA - WHS_1_MG | ecosystem: Environmental > Aquatic > Thermal springs > Hot (42-90C) | place: USA: Wyoming...
TGTCTCCGAAGAATCCGTACCTTCTCCGCTGATGTGTAATTCTTTCGCGTCCTCATCATGGGCATCCCTCCATACTCTCCACACTATCTTACCGGAGCCCATGTCCATTTCCAACTGAGGCGGAATAAAATGACGCTTGGTAGTTGGCAGCCTCCAAAGAGACCTTGGCCTTGGAGTGTGGTCGGAACTTCATCCTGGGGCTCGGTGCCATTGCCACCCCTCCGTTCTCACCGCCCCAATGTACAGCGAGTCAAACACTCATTTCAGTGCTCGGTTTTTCTGGACCAGCTATTTTGTTATGTTTACGGCGCCTTTACGACAGCCACGCCGTCCACAGCCAGGGTACCATTTTCCTTAATGCAACAAGTGCGTAGCCGAATATTGCTACCAGTTGCGGCGATCTCGATCACTTGAACGGATGCGGTGACGCGTTCCCCGACGAAAATTGGAGCAACAAAACTGACTTCTTGGCTCAAATAAATAGTACCGGGTCCAGGCAATAATGTCCCCAGTACTGCCGAGATGAGTCCAACTGGTAGCATACCGTGTACGATGCGCCCTCCGAAGCGACTGTGCACCGCATAGTCTTCATCTAGATGAAGCGGATTGCGGTCACCAGTAAGATCAGCGAATGACCTGACGTCAGAATCGGAGAAAACTTTTGTTAATTGGGCTACACTACCCACCTTCAGAGGACTATAGGAACACTTGCACACTCTTTCTTGCCCCTTTCATGTTTTCGCGCCATTGGTTAGCTGAAGAATTGAGTCTAATCTTTGACTATGTCCTGCATGAGAGACTGGTATTTCTCGATTGGCACCTCCCACGTAAGATGTTCCTTCACCAAATTTCGTGCGCGCAAGCCAATCTCAGGGCGCAAATTTGGCGAATCAGCAAGCAAAAGTAAAGCCGCGTCAACGCGTGGTTGATCGTCAGGATGGGCAAAGAGTACGTTTTCCCATCGTTGAGGGAAACGTCCCCATAGAGTCTTTGACAGGCTGGCGTCACGACGGGCAGTGCAACTGCCATGGCCTCCTGACGCGCTATGCCTAATCCGGGAATACTACACAAATGAGCCTTTGCGTTTGCATGTTTCAGGTAATCGAAGACCTTGAGACGAGGCAACTTACCTAGGAATTCCACATGATGTTCAACACCTAAGGTATGGGTCAAATTGGTCGGCGCATCTGTAAGTATCTTCCCTCTGATCTGAAGCTCAACGTCATGACCTCTCTTCAAAAGCAATGGGATAGAGCTTGTGAGCTCCACTCGGTTCCTATTTTGCGTCACGTGCCCCACTGAAACAACCCTCAACTTACCATCGGGGTGTATTACTGAGGGGTTTGCCCGAGGCAAGTTTCTAAATAAATTCTTGCTCAAGCCGCACAAGGGTATTAGGACTGATTTTGACGAGAAATGGGGCTACCCATACATACCACGCGCTAAGCGCCAAGGATTCAATGGGATATGAGGCTTCCCTGATGGAGGTATATGGGCCGCAGTTTCAGGCAACACGATCTGTCAGACAGAGGCTTTATCAGGTGGAAATAGTCGGAGCCTCAGCCACTCCATAGAATGGGAAGATCTTTTTGTGACTTAAACATGCCCCCCCCGCTACCAGGTTCATTTGGTGGACGATGAGCAGCCTACACATTTTTAGGTCTCTCATCAAGCGGGAGGGTATTACGTGTGATGACCCAATAAAATCAAACGTGCTTTCGTCCCCATTGCTTGATGGTTGCGGATCAGTGGGTTTTCCAACGATCCAAAAACGATTGTGGCCGCCAAACACCTCAGAGAACGATTTGCATACGAATGGCAGGAACTTATCCATGACGGTTACATGAACTAGCAACTATTCAGCTTTCTTGGTGAATGGTTTGTCGCAGCAGAGTAGCGCCTGGGGAACAACGACTTCGTATCGTGAATTATGACGTCTCATTACCCAAGCAATCTGTATCTGTTGCATGTTCCAGTTCAGCGCTGCCGGTGTTTAAAAACGTCCTGGACACATGGGCCACCAGCGTTGGTGAGTCTTTCCCGCATCTCCATTAAAGACCAGAGCTCATGTCATAAGGGTCTATGTCGGCACGTCTTGTTCACTGATTTGGGCATCCGGAGGCCTCGTCTCCCTTTGAAGCTGCTCCCCCAATTCCCGCAGTTTGCGGCTCCTGTTGCGCACGAAGCGGGCCGGTACGCCAGCGTATATACCAAACGCTGAACAACTCCTGTTAACCAGACTCAGAGCACCGATGGCCACGCCCTCTTCGAGAACGACACCCGGTAAAACTACGGCCCCGGCTCCAATAATACAGTGCCTTCCGACTATGACACCTTCCTGAGTAACATGGGTGAACTGTCGGGGTACCGTCGGATTTGTGAGGAACGCCCCCGAATAGTCTTCGTTGCTGGAATAGATCGAAACTCGTCCTGACAGACCAGCGAAGTCTTCAAGAACTATTCTTCCTCCGCCTATCAAGGAGCAAAATACAGCAACATGGACGTAATCTCCTATAGCGATGCCGCCCTCTCCTGCTGAAAGAACGCAATAATCATCAATACGAACGTGGCTCCCTATGGTTATACGGCTGGGATTGTAGATAGAGGCTTTCTTGGATATCTGGACATGTTGGCCAACCTGAGCCAGACCCAGCAACCGGAGTTCTTCTCTTGAGTAGTACGACATCAAAGTGGCTCCCTTACAACCTGAATAACATAATCCTGTTGTTCCATCGACAAATCAGGGTAGATGGGTAAACATATGATCTGCCGTGCGATCCCATGGGCGACAGGCAAATTTTCAGGACAAGCGGACGGAAGATGTCTGTACATAGGGAACGAGCTGATCAGGGGATAAAAATATCGTCGGGCATAAATGTTTTTACTCCTTAGGTTCACATAGAGGCCGTCACGGGACATTGGATACTCCGGGCAAACAAGAATGGGGAAGTAGGCGTAATTCCACTCGGTGTCGGATGGCTCATGCATACATCTGATTCCGGCGACGGAGGAGAACGCGTCACGATACCGGTGGGCTATTTGTTTTCGGCGGTCGATCGCCGTGCCAAGGTGCTTCAACTGCAATAGGCCGAGCGCGGCTTGTATTTCATTCATCTTGCCGTTAATCCCGGGGGCCATGACAGTCAACTCGTCAGCAAAACCAAAGTTCTTCAGAAAGTCAATGCGACGCTTTGTCTTGGCATCCCGACAAACAATGGCGCCCCCCTCAAACGTCGTAAAGACTTTAGTGGCGTGGAAACTCAGAATGGACGCATCGCCATGATTAACCAACGCATGCCCCTTGTAACGGACCCCGAACGCGTGCGCTGCATCGTATATTACACGCAACCCATAAAGGTCGGCTATCTCCTGAATTCGCTCAACTGCGCAAGGAGTGCCGTAGCAGTGGACAGGCAGAATGGCAGTGGTCCGAGGCGTGATCGCTGCCTCTATCTTTTCCGGGTCCAAGTTCATTGTCAAGGGATCAATGTCAACAAAAACCGGCTCTATATTGTTCCATAGCAAGCTATGCGCCGTGGCCACAAAAGAATAAGGCGTTGTGATGACTTCGCCCGTAATACGCAACGTCTGAATCGCAGTGACCAAAGCGATTGTGCCATTTACCAACAGTGATAGATGCTGAACATCCAGGAACTCCTTCAGCTTCTCCTCAAACTGTTGGTGCAGTGGCCCGTTGTTTGTCAGCCATTTTGATTCCCAGATTGATTCAAGGTAGGGAATGAATTCCTCCAGCGGCGGCAAATAGGGTCTCGTCACGTAAATGGTCTCTTCAGCCATTTCTTTGTGCTCCTTACCATCTCAGCAGCTACGTAATCTACCGTGGCGCTTCGGAGATTTTAGTGGCGCCACTACGCTGCGATGTGTGATGCGGAACTTGCAGCACTTCAGACAACTTGGGTTTCTTTGGCGTGATTTTCATGAATCTCGTCAATAATATAAAGAGGTCGTCCGCGTACCTGTACTAGAATGCGCCAGAGGTATTCGCCGGTTACCCCCAACATTATCATCTGGACGCCCCCAAGAACCAGGGTGACAATCATCAGAGGCGCCCACCCAGTTACGGGCAGTCCCCAAGTGAGTCTCGTTACCAACACCACCGCGGCGTACAGAAATCCCAGAAAAGCGAAAAGAAACCCGACAACGGATAAGCTTCTTATGGGTAGGAAGGAATAACTTACGACACCATCAATTAAGTACAACAACTTTTTGACGAAAGTCCATCGGGATTTTCCTTCTTCTCTTGATCGACGACAGTACCCCAAGAATTTGGTTGAAAAACCCGTCCAGAGAAGCTGCCCTTGAAAGAAAGGATTAACCTCTGAACTCTCTAAAAGAAACTTTCTGACGCGTTCACTGACGAGAACGTAATCGAAGCCGCCTTTCGGCATAGTGGGAAAACTGAGTCTCCTCATCATCCTGTAGAACAATTGGGATGTAACGATCCTATAACGTGATTCGTCACGCCCCTCTCTCTCCCCAGCAACGATATGGAAGCCTTCGTTAAAATGAGCCGATAACATCTCGTTCATAAGCGAAGGCGGATCCTGGCAGTCGGCCGAGATGATGATGGAGCACCGACCACGGGAATACGCCAGTCCAGCCATGATAGCAGCTACCTGGCCAAAATTACGGGTCAGTTTGATAACTGTTACCATATCTGGATACTCGCGATAGATACTCAACAACTGTTCATAAGACCGGTCTTTGGATCCATCGTCTACCAAGATGAACTCAGCTTGGAGGTCAGGTTGCTGGGAGATAACTTCCGTTTTGATAGACTCAACTGTTCTCTTTATGGTTCCTTCGTTGTAATAGACGGGGATAACGATGGAATAATCTGGAGTATTGCGCCGCAAATTTTTCATCATCCTTTTTAGTTTTTCTAAGTGCCGTTAAACATATAAGTTGGTGGTGCCTGGACTTCGAAAAGTCGAAGTTTATTTATGGCAACCGTTCAGAAGGCTGAGTTGACAAGGGCCGGCTTTAATCCCGCAAGTCGATGAGCGGAGATGGAATCGACCAGGAATTCCAGGGGGTTTTTCTGTTGAAAAATGCAGGTACGGGTGGCCGTAAGCAGCCCTGCAGTGAGAAGCTCTCCGTTCTCGGATTGATTTCCGAAACAGACTTTTCTCCACCGGACGCGGGTCGGATTCCCCTCTCTGCGGAGTTGTTGGTGGGCTCGACCCCTTCAGGTTCAGGGAAAGTGAAAAGGTGATTCCAATCGGTGAGCAAGGCTCGGGGAGTTCTTGCCATATCGGGGGCGGAGCTCGACTCGTAGTTTTGGATACAATTGCTCATGCGGGCCCGGAGATGAACGGATTTTCTAACAAGGGTGCGCCCTCTCCATGGCTCCTTTTTTGAAGGCATGCCGCAGGCTAAACATTCGTCCGATCTCGAAGAGAATCCATTTGGAGAATTTGACGCTGTCAGGACTCCGGCATCAGTGCTTGACTCCTTTAAGGTTGCGGATGAGGTGAGCCCACCAGTTCTGGCGCACGCCTTTGTGATAGTCATTGTAGGCGCTGAACATGTCTGAGCAGAGTATTCCTGAAAACGTTTCTCCCAGAGTCTCCTTGAGGACCTTGGCTCCCCGGGATGCGCTGATCGTGAAGAATGCAAAGCTGGAAGACACAAAAACCCATAGCCATCTCCTTTTCCCCATATTCTTCCACCCCGTTTCGTCAACGTTGAGGACTTTTCCTGAACGAAAAATATAAGCATCGCTCGTAAACGTTATGGGGCGCCCCTTGATCGCCCGCCGTCGCCAACAAACAAGATGTTAGGCAAACGTCAGTTCCGAAAAGTCCGTACCAAAATATTCGCATATGGACCCATAGCTATGCATTATTTGAGTTCAATCGATTTCAGCTCCACTGATCCATTAAGTGCCTGCTGGGCGTCGTCATGCAAGTTCGCATACACATACCCGATATCAGCCGCCCGCGGCGCCTCCAGCAAGGTCGCGTACAAATGCCACGTCCGTATGGGATGAACCACTACTATTTTGCCTCCTAGAAAGCGATTGCCCGCCCGTGCATGCCAGTTTACCTGGAGCCTCATAGACATTGAACCATCGCCTAGTGCCCGACAACGATAAACCAATAACCGCTTGTCCAACTTGGAGGCAGCTACAGCGAGCGTTCCTACCACGCCTGGGCGCAATATTACAGCCCCATCAAGTTGATCTGGTTTGACGTTCCAGTTCCAATCCGGCCAGGTGTCAGCACTGCCAATCACCTCCTTGTTTGTCGGCAAGTCGTCCGGGTCCAAGACACCCGCAATGGCCATGGCCGTATCGACTGACACTAAAGCAAAGCGGTCGATACGATGGGGACCAAAGCCTGTGAAGACGAGCGCGAAATCGAAATGCCTTGGGTCCGGTGCGCGCTCCGCTACAAAATATTGTATCTGTAAGGGGGGCCTCAAGTTGACTCTGCTGAATACCTGGCCATCACCAAACGTCCAAGCGCCGTCTCGAGGCCCTAGGACCATACCTCTTCGGCCCGGCACGACGGTGTTCAGGGACGTCGCAAAGGCATTAGCAGTACGAGACGAGTATATCTGATACATGTAGTCGTGCGATCCCAACACGCAATAAATCAAATTAACCGCCAAGACCGTCGATGTTAAAATGTAGCGCCATGGTTTTCTTAGCATTATGACCCACATGAGCGCCACAATGACGATCACGGGAAACATCCAGCGACTTTCTTGGCGATCGGATGCGGGCAGAGCAGCAACCATTATTAAAGGGAAGGCCACCGCCGCAAGCGCCAAACATGACCAGATGCTGTTCCATGCAATCCCTCGCCGCCAAACGGCCAGCGTCATGATTAGTGCAGTCAATGAAACAGTTCCCCAACCTATGATCCTGCCGATTTGGTGCTGATAGTTGTAATGCCCCCACAACCATTCTGGCCCGTAATTAAAACCAAAGAAAACATTGAGGCCATATGTTGCTATTCGCCAGAGCGTGTCCCATCCAAATCGTACGGGAATCCCTGATAGTGGGATACGCCATGGGGCCCCGAATGACGAAGAATCTGGTGAGCCAGTCGCTATTTCGTGCGGTGTCTACGACACGTCCCCAACCGGGGCTGATCCACCATTCCGATCGGGGAAGCCAGTATTGTGGCCATGAGTATCGAAAGCTCCTCACTCAATTCCAGATGCGGGCCTCGATGAGCCGAAAAGGAAACTGCTATGACAACGCCCCGATGGAGAGTTTCTGGGGGACATTGAAGACTGAACTCGTGTTCCATTGCCACTTCAAGACAAGGCAGGATGCTGTGGCGGCAATTACGGAATACATTGAAATTTTCTACAACCGTCAGAGAAAACACAAGAAACTTGGCTACTTGTCTCCAGCCGCCTTTGAGAGGCTATTCCATGAAAAACAAGCAGTAGCTTGAACAATTTGGTGTCCACTATTTACGACCGACATCCCAACATTCTAGTTGTGGATCGTGGACCGCAAAAGCTAAGAGTCGGGGGTCGCCGTTATCAGGCCTTCGTGGAGGCACGTCAGTCCCGAAAAGCACTCGATTAAACCCTTTTTGCAGAACCACTTTGCTATCCACATGTTTCTTTTGTAGAGGCAACACATGTATATTAGCGTTGGGATGCTCGTTGATGCAAATGTGTAAAGATCGACTGCTCAAAGCGGTCACGTCAAACTGCAGAGAGCAAGTTAGCGGTTTTGAATCCAAGTTATAGACGAGCATTTCTGCGTTTCCGGACGACCAAGCCCATTTCAGGCCGGATGTATTCTTTTCCCAACTGTAAAAACCATTTCCCAAAAGGAGTATGGGGACAGGCCGCGCGCCCAATGAATCGTCCAGCCGGCCTTTCAGCACAAAAAAGCTCAGATGACCATCATCACTGACAAGGGGGGACGCGCCCAACTTAGTGGTTAGTTCTTTTTCAAGTTCCTTTGCGCTGTCTGCATACCCTCTCCTGTTTACCAAAATTCCTTGAAAACCTAAGGCCTCGATGTATGCTATCTGCTTATCTAGAGGCATTTGATAAACTTCCCTCAAAAGTGTGGCCTCTTTTCTACCTTTGATAGCTCCGTAGCTCCATTTCAGATTATTTGAATGAAAAAATCCTTTGAACTGTTCATAATCTATCATGCTATTGATGTTCCCCCCCTCCGGAAAATCATGATAGGGCATTTGGTAAACGCTTGCTCCACGCGGCAAAATTCCCTCGATTTTTGTGATGAAGTTTCGGTCGCTCAAGAAATTTAGCTTCCAAGCATCACCATTTAAAGCCGATCTTCTGAACCCCTGGTCCCAAAGACCAAACACGGTGAGCAACAGCGCAACGGTCACGGTCAAAGCTTTCACAGTCCGTTTTCCAGAAATGCGTCTCAAGCCTTCTTGCACGAGCAAGTACGCCCCCAAGATGCTAACAAAGCTAATAAAAACACTTATTCGATTAAAGCACCTGATCTGAGGATGAATTAAGTAACAAAATACTGTTCCGAATCCGCCAACCGTTGCCAACAAAAGGTAAGCTAAATTAAGTGTGGCCAGGAACTGCAAGATTGGAAGGCGCTTTATTCTGCAAAAGAACAAGACCATTGCCATGAGAACGAGAAATCCGGATGCCCCTATCAGACCAAGCGAGCTGGTCCAATTTTCATTGACTTGGGGAAAACCTTGCGCCCTGTACATTTGCGCGAACTGATTGAATGCAGGAAGAGGGTGATCCAGAGTAGGCAGCAACATCTGGATTATTTTAAGGCCATAAATCTCACTTTGTTGAGGAACTCGCAACGCAGCCGCCGGATTCGAACCATGGATAATCCTGTAATAAATTGCTGGACTCAAGTTGATGACAAGGGCGCTCATAGTTATGCCAACGACGATAAGTGCAACTGAGATGGGGCGCCATGATTTTCTGTGTATCGCCCCCGCTATTCCACTGACCATCATCGAGAACAGACCAAAAAAAGCGTAGTACACTCCTGTCAAACCAGTTGCTAAGGCTATGAATATACCGAGTAAAGAATCACTAAATTTGGTCGTTTTTAGCTCACTCAAAGACGCTGGTTTCAAAAAAAATATTTGCGCGGATAGCCAGATAATGAGAGGAACCATGAAGTATGCGGATAGGTAAAGGTGACCTGGGCCACGGCCGAAATGATACGTTGAGAAAGAATACAGCAGGCTCCCTGACAGTGCTAACGGGTAGGCAAGCCCAAGACGGCTTAGGCTCCAACTCGCAGTCAATGCAATGGTAAAAAAGTGCAAATAGTAAAAATACCACTGGACTTGAACTGCGTCCCCTTTCAGAAAAAAAGCAAGAATGCTGATCACAAAAGTATGTAGCGCGTCCGCAAGCGGAAAGTCGTGAAAGGACGTTCCAAATGGGGCTCCTAATCTGGCGTTGAATGAGTAGTACGACCCGTTCTCGATGATATGTTTGATCAGGGCTAGGATGTGGAGACCATCCGAATAATAATGTATGGGAGTATGAGGATCAGACAGAGAAAAAACCCCAGCGGCACCCAGAACCAAGAATACAGCCAAACAAGGTACTACCAATTTCCAGAACAAATTTTTTAGATGCAAAACCAAACGGTTCATTGATTAACCTCGGACTTGAATCGCTCGCCCGCTTGTCTCAATTCGCACGCTACGGGGTCGCGCCAGTTGTCAACTGAGGCGGAATACACCTTTATTCCGCCCCATACAGCAGGCCAGCTTTCTCACGGTTTCATCAGACTTGGGTGTTGTTCTTCACTGCCGTGGTAAGCACAAGAGTCCATTGATTCAAAACTATAGCGTCGCGAATGCTGAAAACTGGCATCGGCTTACCAGACTCGTTTTATTGATGTCGGGTGAGTCAGAAAACCGAGTTACGGCGGCAACGCACCCCGGTCAGAATGCTTTGATCCTACTTCGGGCCACTTTTCTTCCAAAGTACCTTCGCAGAGCCCTCTTTAGCCTTCCTCGTATCCACTTCACCTACACCAGAGTCCTGAGTCACTATAAAGATTCGCAAATCCTCTGGAGACCTACCCTCGAACACCGACTTTGGAACACGAAAAGTGAAACCTGTCATGTTTAGCCTAGGATTCTTGAAATGGGCTGCAACGTCTGGCCGTTCCACCGGAGATACCAAGGCTCTGCAACTGCCGTCCACAAAAAGGGCGAAGCCCACAGGTGGAACGCCGGCATCGCGATCGAATCCCCAGCCGCTAAGCAATACAAAATCCCCTTGCAAGTCGAATAGCTCTAGTGGCCCATTGACGCCTGAATTCTTTTTATAAATTTTTTTGCCGGGCCCCTGCAGCATCTCTGCTCCGGTGTCGTCTTTCACGAGCTGAAACTCACATTTCGTCGCGTCTGGCTGCTGTCCTTGAGACGCTGCTGGTTTTGCCTGCGGCGGTGGGGATTTCGGCGACTCGCTGCAAGCCAGCAGCAAAGACGAAATCACAACAACACCAGCCAATGATAATAGCTTCTTCCTCATGTTTGTTCCTCTCTTTCTTTACGAAGTTTGCGCATCACTTAATGGACATTGCGTGTATCATTGATCCGTTCCTTGATCAAGCGGCCTACCGCTTCTGGCGACAGGTCTTGTCTTACGCTTTGCGCAGCGTTGTTTCCTATTTCTCTTCCCAGGTCAGGGTCAGCACATGCTCGCCTCATCAAGTCTGCGGCATGATCGAGATCCGGGTCTGCCCAGAAATTTCCTTTCTCATACGGGCCGTAATCTTGTTCCAGTTGGACAAGTTTATACTTTACTGGAAACGAATTGGAGAAATTCATAAAGTCCATGTTTGAAGACCATCCTGTTGCAATGACCGGTTTTGCCATGTACATGGCTTCGGCAATGGGCAGACCAAAGCCTTCAGACCGGTGGAGGGAAACCAAACAGTCGCAGCAATTTATCAGGCCGTTCAACTCGACACGGGACTTGTAGTCGTCGATGATTATTATCGAGGAATCGTCGCTGGAATATGACGCTAGTTTTGCCATCATGTCGGATCGCGCATTCGGATTAAGGATTTTCAGGATAAGGCGAGCGCCGGAAGCGTTTTTTCCGAAAGCCCGCCGGAAGGCCTCCACCGCTCCCATAAGGTTTTTTCTCTCCGGAACACTCAGGAAATCCCCCATGGCCAAAAAGAGGAATTCGTCCTCGGGAAGTTTAAACGTCCTGCGGTCAATATCGGATGGAACCTCCGGCTCTATGCAAAGAGGAATTCTGCGCACAGGAACAGGGGATTTCTGAGCAATAGCATCAAGGCAGAACGTCGATGCCACCCAGATTTCCTGAAACGGAAGAAAGGAATCCATCCATTTATCCGGAAATATTGGAAGTTCCCAGAACCAGAATCCGATGTTCAGATGCCCCTGGAAGAAGGGGCGACCAAAATGCGACGCCATAACCGGAACTTGATCTGCATTGACGTGGAATATGGACGTCTCATACAAAGGGCCTTGATTTCGAATGCCTCGCAATGAATGCTGCATCCGAGCAAGACAACCAGTGCGGAAATCGATGGCGCTTACTTGTAAACCGGCAGCCTGCGCGGCGGCAATGGTGGAGCGAGCGGCCTCACCCACGCCGAGCTCCCCGTGGAGATATCCCACGACGTTGATTCCGCCCGGAACGAATTTTTTTGGACCTGCTTGTTGGGAAGAGCTTGGATTCTCCTCCTTAAGGTACGCGAGACGCAGGGCCCACATCTTTAGGCGATCCCTTTTCTGAGGAGACAGAAAATAGCGGCTCATTTCAGCAAGCCGTATTGCGGCGCGGCTGGAAAGTTTGCGCCACATTCTGCTGACTGCGCTGTTCGGCGAATTGTCAGCGGCAGGCATCTGAGCGACATTCTGCTGCGACGCCTGGGCCATGACACGGGCAGGCAGCTCTTTTATCTTTTGCGCCAATGCCTCAGGGCTCTGGTTTTGTTTCTTGGTCAGCATCTCCAGGACGCAGCCCGTGAACATCTCACCCAGCCCGTATTCTCGTTGGGCGGCGCTGAGGAACCATCTGGCTATAGCCTCTGATTCTCGTCCCTCTATGTCCGGAAAGGCTCTTTTAAGGTCGGGACGCATCTCGTAGATCTGTCGCATGAGCTTAGTGACGGGCTGATCGTCAGAAAAAGCAGGATAGTTGTAGGTGCGGAGAAACCCTGGGTCTCTCGAGACATCAAACGGATCGTCGCCAAAAATCGCTTGAATTGAATGATCTTTTATATAGAGCCACCGTACCGGAGGGCTGACGTGTTGACCAGTGCCGGGAAAATAGTTGAAATAGTACCGATGCTCGCCGTACTTATCCGCGCCGTCGGATCTGATTTTCGCGACATACTCTTCCACTAATTTTTGAACTGTCTTCGGAAGCCCTTTTTTTCGGAACCTGTTTTCATGCTTAGAGAAGACTATATCATCGCCCAGCGTGACGCCGCTGAAGTGGAAGAAGAGCAGGGGCTCCCCGTTCACCTTGTAGCCCGATTGTGTTTCTGAGACCGTACGGTGGATGAGATTCCAATAGGCTACGTTCCAACCCGGATTATGCTCGATAAGAGTCTTCTCGACAAAGCACGGTAGGAAATTACACCAAATTTGATCGACAAACAGGCCCCTGGGGAGATCAACCTTACACAATGTGAAGAGTTTGTCTTGCCACCACTCGAGAAAGGCTTGCGTCTCGGGACTGCGAGCCAGCGCAACAAAACCCAAATTATAGACGCCTGACCGTAAAATGGCGAGATCGTCGGGGTTAAAACCGTCGGTCAGCGGCGCTGTGATGTGGGGAGTGACCACGGCGTCGTAATCTGACAATCTGGCAAAAATCTCATCAAAAGGTCTGTAGCAGTATATGTCTGGATCCAAGTAGATCACGTGCTCATAGCCCTTATCCCAAAGATACTCTATGAAAAAGGGTTTGACCGCGGTGTTGAGTTCTATGACGGTATAAATGAACGCCATTTTTTTGAAATCGGGGATGGGCACATCCAGCACCGGAACAGTCGTAAAAACTGGGGAGCTGAAAAGTTCGGCATCGTATCCGTGATCGACCAGCAGAACGAATAGGTCTGCATCAGTGCCAGACTCTTTGATGGACTTCATCAACGTTTTGGCAAAATGAAAATAATTACATGAAACAATGGTGAAGATCGCGCGTTTTTTCATTTGTCAATACTCGCAATTCCTCAAAGGGAACAGATGAGCCAGCTCCAATGGAAGATTAGATGTCGTCCCCAATTGGATATGGTTGTCCGCTTTGTACGACTGCTTCAAAGATCGGACGCAGATAAAAATGATCCAGGCCATATTCAATTCTTGCCTGACTCAAAAACCACTGGCAAAAGCCCAGCCAGTCGTAGCCAAACAAATCGGGAAAAGCCTCCCTCACGTCAGGCCGTATGAGATAGATAAACAATGCGAGGTTAGTCACCTTTGCAGAGCCGTTTCCATTGTACGCGTTCAACCAATTGAAGAAAGAACCGGGTCCTGAATGACCCACTGGGTCCTGCCATCTGGTCTTATATTCAGAGGTGAGCTCCACCCAGCATCGAATTACCACCGGTGGGATATACGCCCCATTAGGGAAAGTCTGGCGCCCGTCAAAGGGATTGGTGGGCATGGTCGCTTGCGGCGTCACTTGGGGCTGGCTCAAAGAGTACCCTAAGGCATCAAACAATAGTGGATACGGATCACAGTCTCTGAAAACTCTCAAGATATTTTCCGGCAGTTCATCGGCAGAGATATTGGCCTGTCCCTTTCGGAAATGAGATTTTTCACTTTCCACCGCAAGCTTAAACATCATGTCAAAATTTGACAGCTGTGCGGCCGAATAGATTCTCTCCGTCGAAACCGGCTTGATGTAATTTGTAAGGGCTGTAAGTTCCTCTGTCACGTTGCGATGGAGATCTTCATATCGTACGCAGTATACTCCCAGTCTTTGCCAGCCATGACTTATCATAAGTCTTAGCGGGAAATGGTCCCTCAAATACTCCTCGCAGCCTTTGCCCAACTGACCCCCATCTTCTAGCATGAGAGTCTCAGGGTATACGGCTTCGTTCGGCTTATTCCGTGTTTGGTGAAATAGAGACAAAAAAACTCTTATTGGATGTCGAATAATGGTCAGCAATTTTACACCGCGCTTGGAAGCTTTCTCGTAACAAGATAGGCTGGGCCACGGATGGATATTGCCAACGCCAGCCGTCATGTTCTCGATGACGTTCGGAAGGTCTTCGGCATTCTGGCTGAAATCGTGTTGGGGAATTCTATAAGTGTGCGACAGTAACGATTTTACCCATGCGTTGCCTGTTTTCGGGCATGTTACAAGAAGGATCCTCTCCGTCCCGTCTGTCCAATCCCATACCTTGGCTAACCTCTCCATACAATACTCCCCCTGGTCCATTTGTCTTTACAATACCAACAGGTTTTTCTACTCGCTTTGGCTCAGCTCTTTATGGTTACGGCGGTTGTTCTACCGCCTTTGTCAATGACCTCAGTCCTTATATGCCATGTATCGCTTTCGTCCGCCCGCGCGGCGCGTAGCTCGAATCCCGCCCTGCAGGCCTCATCTATAAACGGGAATTTCCTTGCGACATCAGGTCGTGGACGTCCGTAAAAAGCCAGACCGACAAACTCGTCGTTCACGTAAACCTTTATTTTACGTATTCCCGCAGGAGAAACGGCCCATCCTTTGACATGTAAACGGCCATCGTTTAGTGAAGCTTCATCCACATTCATCTTGGGCCATTTGCCGGCCTCGGCATCCTCGCGGAGACGTCTCGCGATGATTCTCTCGATGGACGGGTCCCACGAAGGCTTCCGGTCAGACCATGCGCTGACGCGAATGGTCTTGGCGCCGAGTTTCACCACGTACATGCCGCTCTGCATCAGGGCATAGACCTCGAGACGGGCCTCGCCTATGGGAAGCATCTTCCCCGCGATTTCAAGTACCCATCCGGAGTTTTCCAGGTTCTCATTCGACCTTGCCTCAGCCACGTCAGGCCTGCTCCTGTTGACATCCGACTCGGCCAAGACAAGCCCATCATGCACGAGGAAAACTTTGAGCGCTGGCATACCAGCTTCTTCATCCACCGCCCAGCCCGATATTCTCAGAGTGCCTTTCTCTGACAACCACCGGCCCACGAGGTCCCCACCCCAGGTATCGACGTTGCCAGTTTTCGGGGATGGGTTTGGCGTTTCCACGTACGCTGAAATGGTTTGAGTTACGTCGAGTTTTTTGTCCATTTCTTCACGCAGCTCGGCCGCCTTGGTTTCGGCATGGCTCTTTGGCTCTTCCGAAGACGAAGCGGCGAGTAACAGAACGTCGCCGGTATCCCGCCCTATGGACATTGGTTGTTTTCGTCTCTTCTTCGACGCTGTTTTTCTTGAGCTCATTGAAGCGTCGCCTTGGACACGACCTGGGGTACCATTATACATTATGGATTTCCATGATGTATTACCAAATATAGACTATAAGTGAGATTGCCGTGGCGCCTGCGGCTCCTCGCAATGACTTCCATGGGTTGGTCTATCGTGGAGATTCAAAAAGAACCACCCCTGTGCGAAGTCGTACATATAGCATAACCAGCCTCTTTCGTGCAATGATCGACCGAATTTAAGGAGTCCTTCTGAACAGGGAACCGATCTGCCTCGCGGGAGCAGTCACCTTCCAAGAAGTGGACTGGTATATACCGTTGAGCAGCGCTTCTTTTTCCTGTAATGTTCTCTTTAACCGCTCAATGTTCGTCTGAAGCTGCGCTAGCTGCGCATCACGCTCCTGGATCAATCCCGAAAGCTCCTCCAACCGCTTGTCCCGCTCCCCTACCGCAGCCTGAAGCTGATGCTCCAACAACTCCCGCTCGCGGAGCAATCCCTCGTAACGAGCAACCTCCGCCTCGCGCTGACCTACCTGACCACGCAAGACCTCAAGCTCTTGATCATCGCGCTGCACCCACTCACGTAGCTGCGTAAGCTCCGCTTCTCGCGCCTGAAGCTGCTCCGCAAGCGCATCACGAGCGCGAACAACCTCCTGGAAACCTGCAGCCTCCTTCTCCAACGCCCCTATCCGCTCCCGCAGTCGCCCCAGCTCTGACTCGTCCGCCCCCAGCCACTCTTGAAGCTGCGCTAGCTGCGCATCACGCTCCTGGATCAATCCCGAAAGCTCCTCCAACCGCTTGTCCCGCTCCCCTACCGCAGCCTGAAGCTGATGCTCCAACAACTCCCGCTCGCGAAGCAATCCCTCGTAACGCGCAACCTCCGCCTCGCGCTGTCCTAGCTGATCACGCAAGACCTCAAGCTCTTGATCGTGTTGTTCGATTTGGCGACGAAGATCGGTTACTTCAGTGTCACGTTTATTAAGTTCATTGGTTAAATCTTGAACCCGTCGGTCCCGGTCAGCAATGAGACTACGGAGCTGCGATTCCAGCACAGCCTGTTTCTCAATTAGATGCTGGAGCCCTAGGATGTCCGCTTCTTTTTGCCGTAATTGTTCTCTTAATGCCTGCATCTCGGCCTCATCCACGCAGAGCCATTCTTGGAGCTGCGAGATGTTTGCATCCTGTCGTTCAATAGATGATTTGAGTGCTGCAATGGCGTCTTGCTCTTTGGCGACCTCTTTTCGGAGGCTTTCTGCCTCCCGTGACGTCTGACTTAGCTGGTCTCGCATCGATGCGTTTTCTTTTTCGAGGTCATGTACACGATCAGTGAGGGAGACGATAAATTTGTCTTTTTCTCTGATGGCCACGTCACGGTTGGATACTTCGTCTTGAAAATGCTTGCGAAGCGACTGCAAGTCTCTGCTTAACGCTTGTACGGGCAGGGAGTTCATATAACTGTTTAATGCATTTCTGCTCTCATCAAGAGCCCCGCGTGATTCCAACTTACCGGACCTGCACGCATAAAGGAGCCGATCGTAGGCTTCCGTCAGAAAGATCGGGATGTCTTTTATTGAAGCCCCTTCTCTCGCTGCGGCCTTGAAATGTTTTAACTGCGGCGAAAGAAACCTTTGAATGTCAGCAGATACCGCTGCAAAGGGGACAGACCACTCAAGGGCCAGGGCATCTGCCGCTCGTTTCGTGACATTCTCTGGAGCTTCGAGCAGCTCTTGAAACGATACGAAAGCCCTGGGGTACGCTCCGGTATGCTCTTCAGCTTCGAGGACATGCAAGGCCCAAAGTGTAAGGGATTTTTCCTGGGAGAAGCCATTGCGTCGTTTCAATGACGCAGCAACCTCCAACGGATCACGAACTACGTGAACAAAATGGGGTTGGATTTCGAGCTCAGCGAATACATCCTCCCACAAAGGCAGCAACCGACACAATCTCGGATCTTTGAATCCCCAGACGCGAGTGGGATCAAAATCACGCCGAATCATTGCAACGATTTGAGACCGAAATGTCTCGACAGCCGGATTCAACCACCAATTTTTTGGAAAGGGGCCGACGTGGTCCCACTGGAGTCCCATCGAGTTGAGCACGGCGTCATGGATGTCCACAATTCCCTGGTGTTCCCAGAAGCCTTTCCTATTCTCCCACGCCGGCTGCATCAGCTTGGGGCCGAGATCCACGCCGAGGATGTGGAGCACGCCGCTCATGGCTGATGTGCCGCTGCGGTGCATGCCCAGCACGATAATGGCTTTATGTTGGGCGGCGGATTCGTCTGTGGGTTTGTCAATCATGGTTTTTTGCTCTTTTTTGTAAGAATGGGGTCTTGGTGTTTTCAATACGCTATCCCATTGAACTCAGAGGTCCATGAATGGGGCAACGGTCATCTAGGATGGGAGCAGAAACAACCTGAGCCAGAAAATCTGTTCCTCACCACCGACAGAGAGCATTCCTTCAGGGATCCACGAGGGGAAGCGAGCGAATGCGAAACACTGCGTCTTCCACTGTAACGGCGGAGCCCTTAATTAAAGCCTCCTCAATTGTCGGGATGACCTTCCACAAAAGCTCAATCACCGTGTCAGGATCTGTATGAAACAACCGCAGGGTTATGAGGCTCGGTCGTTCATATCCGTTGACAGCCAACAGTGAAGAGAAATCGAGGTCCTGACTGATCAAGACCATATCCATCTTGCGGGCCAAATCCAGAACGGCCTCATCGGATGAGTTTTCTGGTAGCATGCTTGATACTCTGATTACCTCAATGCCTCGCCGACACAAAGCACTAACCGTTCTGGGTGATATATTCATGTCAGCCAGGTAGCGTAACTTCGGTTCCAACAGCACTGCTCAGACAGGAACTGCCTGTGTCTGGTCAGAAGTCAACCACGCTGCATACCGCACAGCCTGCAGCACATCTTCCTTTTCCAGTTCAGGGTATGCCTGTAACACGTCCTCCACCGATTTGCCCGCGCCGAGCATCTTCAGAATGACGCTCACAGTGATTCTCATTCCTCTGATAGTCGGCTGCCCCAAACAAATCTGGGGGTTAATGGTGACACGATCCAATTTGTTCATGTTTGGCCGCAAGCCATTCCTCCATGAGAACCTCGACATTATGCGCCAAAGCCTTTTCGTACATGAATAACATTAAACTCCAGATTCACTCATTTTGTTCCATTCAAACTCCTGAGAATTGACACTACCTTGACTGTAAACCAACTGAGATTGCTTCGCTTCGCTCGCAATGACAGAGCGGAATGATCCTGGATTCCCGATCGGGTCGGGAATGACAAACGTGGGACCAGTGGATCAGTATCTCGTAGGTATGCCCCATGCCTCACTACTCATGACACTCCAATACAGCGCCAACACAGACCGGCATGGAAAGGGTGAGGCGAGTGTCGGGCGGAATGTTCACTTCATTCTCTTCTGTAGTTGCGTCCCGCCTCGATTCTCGGTCTCTATCAACTTTGCCTGAGTAATCGCACAAACTCCTCACGCTCCAAACCTATATCTTTCAACATTCCAACCAGTGTCTTTTTCTTCAAATCCTTTCCACTATGCACCGCCACGACCACTCTTTTCATGGTTTCTGGATGCTTGTAAATGGCGTGACTGCCTCTTTGACGGTCTAGAGGAAACCCCAATTTTTCGATCACTCGTATAAATGCTGAAGCCCCTATGGATGGGAGTTCACTCATACTGCTATCGACAGAGGCTGGATCATGACGTCTTCCTCTGGAATCGGTTGATGGTCATCGAGAAGACTTTCAATATAGAGTGCAGCAGCCTCTCGAATATTTCTCAATGACTCCTCGTACGTGTCTCCCTGAGTATGACACCCTTTCAGAGCCGGACAATACACGTGATAGCCACCGTTTGCTTCCTTCTCAAAGATTGCCGTGAAGTGAAATATCCCTTTGTGCATGCTTCGTCTTCCCCTCCTGCCACGGGTTTGTTCGAATACCCGAGATTCTTCTCGAATCCTGCGCTGCGGATGCTGTTGAGCCGTTTCTACAATACTTCGAAATCGGTCTCACTCATGCTGGCCTGCCTCATTACACTCTTACTCTTCTCTCATTTGGAGTACAGTCACGGCATCGTGCCCGTTATCTCGAAGCACAGTCGCGAACTCTTGCGGCAGGTTCTCGTCAATCTTGAACTTCATGCAGCGTTGCTCGACGAAAACGAGACAAGTCTCTCTCGAGTGAGTTCCGCTGCATACGCAATGACAGCTCTCATGTCCTCGACCGTAACAGACGGATAACTCGTGATAATTTCTTCATGAGTGCACCCCGCTGCGAGGTTATCCAGAATAACTGATACCATGATGCGAGTACCTCGGATGCATGCTCTTCCGTGACAAACCATTGGATCCACTGTGATTCGATCCCGCCAATCCATTGAAAGAGACTCCTTTGTGCTGGGGTTCGTGCTGCACGCCGCTCGTGTTGACGATTCATGCTCTCGGGAACTGAAACAGCTGTGAGAGCACAACGGACTGAGATTGCTTCGCTTTGCTCGCAATGACAAGAAAGGAGTATGAGAATGAGAGCCATGACGGCCCTGATCTGGTTGCTACAAAATCATCAAGCAACATCGTTCGATTGTCAGAACTCTCCCAGTATATTCTGAATCTGGGCCTTCAATCTTGGAAGATCCTTGATTACGACTTCCCACACGAT
>Ga0315298_1004718_pt1 | contig 20061 bp, 18 predicted proteins | sample WHS_1_MG_FD_203077 | JGI IMG/M metagenome (GOLD analysis project Ga0315298, IMG submission 203077) | Extremophilic microbial mat communities from Washburn Hot Springs, YNP, Wyoming, USA - WHS_1_MG | ecosystem: Environmental > Aquatic > Thermal springs > Hot (42-90C) | place: USA: Wyoming...
CACATCGGCGGTGGGAGTGGTCCACTTCGCATCTTTGTAATCCATGAACATGATGCGGTGTTTGTACTTCTGGAACATCTCGACCACGTTGCTTCCGCCCAGGTGCAGGTGCGCCGTGTCGGGCGAGAAGTGAAACAGCTTCGGGTCGGTCATCGCCATGCACTTGTGGACCTCGTCGGGGCCCTCCACCATCTCGTCCAGGTGATTGTGGACCCCGGCCTTGAAGCCCATCTCGCCGGCCAGCTCTCCGATGTGGTTGAAGCACTCGCACATGGCGCGGAAGCCCGCCTCGACGTCTTCGCCCGGCTGCATGCGTCCCGGGGGGAAGACCACCAGGCGGTCCGCCCCGAAAATCTTCAGAAACTCCATGGCCTGCCTGGCGCCGGCGAGCACCTTCTTGTGCTGCGCGGGCACGTTGGCGGGACCGCCGAACGAAATGGTGATGACGTGCAGGTTGCGCCTGGAAACCTCGCGCTCCATCTGCGACGCCGTCATGTCATAGGTTTTGAGGACGCCCGGGAAACCCGTGAGCCGGATGCCGATGAATCCGGTGTCCTTCATCACCTCCAAAACTTCGGTGAAGGGGACTTTGCGGAAATGGCTCCACAGACCCAGGCTCAGGCCCCACTTCAGGTTCTTGTTGGCCGGCAGCCGCTGGGCCGCGCCGGCCAGGGATGCCGAAAGCAACGCCAAACATTCACGTCGTGTCATCGTCGCCAGCCTCCTTAGGAAACCCGGAACTTTGCTATGGCCTCTTCGTCGAGTTCGATTCCCAGGCCCGGTTCCTGCGGAATATCGAGGTAGCCGTCGTGCGCCCGCAGTTTCTGTCTGGTGAGGGACTCGCGCAGGTTGGTCTCCTCCTCGGCCACAAACTCGCAGATCAGAGCGTTGGGGATGGAGTTGAGCCAATGCAGCGCGGCCGTCACATTGATGTAGGTGGTGAAGCCGTGGTTGGCGACGGGCAACCCGCGATCCCATGCCAGAGCCGCGATCTTCATGGCCTCGGTAAAGCCGCCGCAACGGGTCAGGTCCACCTGCACCACGTCGATGCGGCCGCGATCCATCAGTTCGACGAAGGATTGCCGGTTGCTTTCCTCCTCGCCTGCGGCGATGCGCACGTGGGTGGCCTCGGCCAGTTTTCGGTAGCCGTCGTAGTCATCCGGACGCAGCGGCTCTTCCAGCCAGAAGATGTGATAGTCGGCGAAGGCCCGCGCCCGCTGGAGCGCCGTTTTGGAATCCCAGACCAGGCCCGCGTCGATAAGCAGGTCGGCATCGTCGCCGAGGCCCTTGCGGCCCTCCCGCACCAGCGCGATATCGGTCTTTTCGTCCTGTCCCATCGGGTCCCAGCCGAACTTGACGGCGGTGAACCCCTGGTCGCGGTACCGGCGGGCGAGTTCCCCGGTCTTTTGCGGGGTCGGGCCGAACAGAGAACTGGCGTAGCAACGGATCTTCTGGTGGAAACCGCCGCCAAGCAGTTTCCATACCGGCAGCCCGAGGGCTTTGCCCTTGATATCCCACAGCGCCATGTCGATGCCGCTCATGGCGTGCAGTCCCACGCCGCGCCGCCCGCCGTAGATGTTGGCGCGATACATCTTGTGCCAGATCTTTTCCGTTTCGAAAGGATCCTCGCCCACCACCACCTGTCCCAGCCCGCAGGCCGTGGTGTGGGAGAACGGCCCCTCAATGGCGCCTTTGACGGCCATGGGAGCGGAATCGACCTCGCCGATTCCGGTAATGCCCGCGTCGGTTTCCACGCGCACGATCAGCGCGTCCTGCCCGCTGTCGCACTGCCATTTGACTTCCGGTTGCCGCAGATAGATGGCTTCGACCTTGGTGATCTTCATACCCCGAATACGATATCACGAGCCGGACCGGCCGAGGCTCCCGCGCAGACCCCGGAGGCTCAGGCTTGAGGTATACTGCGACGGGGGTTCCATGGCCGACACGTCTGCCGAAACTCAAAGCCTCTCTCCTTGGTGGAGACACTCCGCCATCCTGGTGATGATCGCCGGCTTCTCGGTTCTGTCCTTCGTCACGGTCTTGACCTACACCAACGCTCCGCCGATCCCGGAACGGGTCACGGATGCCACCGGGTCCGTGTTGTTCACCGGAGCCGACATCCGGATGGGCCAGGAAGTCTTTCTCAAATACGGTCTCATGGAGCACGGGAGCCTGTGGGGTCATGGGGCTTACCTGGGTCCTGATTACAGCGCGGAGTATCTGCACCGGCTCGCCGAGGTGACCCGGGAGACGATTGCGGCCGGGAAATTCGGCAAACCCTTCGCGCAGCTCTCCCCGGACGAGCAAAGCATCGCATCCGCGCGGACGGTGGAGGCGCTCAAGGAAAACCGCTATGAACCGGGCACTCGGACGCTCCGGTTCTCCTCAGGCGAGGTGGCTGCCTATCGCACCCAGCTTCCCGAATGGAGCGAGTACTTCACCAGGAAAGATGCCGCTCCCGGGCTGCCGGCCAACTATATTGAGGACCCGGCGGAGTTGAAAGCTTTGACCGCCTACTTCGCCTGGGCGGCCTGGGCCGCAACGGCGAACCGCCCCGGGAAGGATTACTCGTACACCAACAACTGGCCCTACGAGCCCATTGCGGGAAACCGTCCTTCCACCGAAGCTTATATCTGGAGCGCCTTGAGCCTCATCACCCTGCTGGCGGGGCTGGGTTTGATCCTGTTCGTCGTCGGTAAGTTCGACTACCTGGGCTGGAGGGGCGAGGGCGCCGGCTCCCATATTCTGCACTCGGTCCCGGCGGCTTCGAAGCTCACGCCCGGCCAGTGGGCCACGGGATGGTTCTTCGGCATTGTGGCCCTCCTGTTCCTGGCGCAATCCTTGCTGGGAGGCGTGCTCGCCCACTATCGGGTGGAGACAGGGGCTTTCTACGGGCTCGACATCGCCCGCTGGCTGCCCTACAACCTGGCGCGCACCTGGCACCTCCAACTCGCCATCTTCTGGATTGCGACGGCCTGGGTGGGCGGCGGCCTTTTCCTGGCGGCGTGGGTCGGGGGCAGCGAGCCTAAACACCAGAAGGCCGGTGTCTACGCACTCCTCGGGGCGCTGGTCGTGGTTGTCGCCGGCAGCCTGGCCGGCGAGTCTCTCGGCATCAATAACAAGCTGGGACAGCTCTGGTTCTGGTTTGGCCACCAGGGCTCCGAGTACCTGGACCTCGGGCGGCTCTGGCAGCTCCTGCTGGCAGTTGGCCTGCTGTTCTGGCTGTTTCTGATGTACCGGGCGCTTAAGCCCGCCTTCAAGAGTCCTGACAAACGCGAGCTGTCCGCACTGTTCCTGTACGCGGCTGTTGCCATCCCCGTCTTCTACCTGCCCGCCCTCTTCTACGGCCCCCACACCAATTTCGCCATCATCGACAACTGGCGCTTCTGGATCATCCATCTTTGGGTGGAGGGATTTTTCGAACTGTTCGCGACGGTGCTGGTAGCCATCATGTTCCACCAGATGGGTGTGGTCAGCACCAAGACCGCCACGCGCCTGATCTACCTGGACGCGATCCTGTATCTCAGCGGCGGGATCATCGGCACAGGCCACCATTGGTACTTCACCGGCCAGGGCACGCTCAACATGGGCCTGGCGGCGTGCTTCTCCGCTCTGGAAGTGGTGCCTCTGACGCTGCTGACTCTGGACGCCTGGGATTTCATCAAGCTGAGGAAGGCGCAATGTTCCGCCTGCGGCCATGATCTGGCCTGGGGCCAAAAGTGGTCCATCTACTTCCTGATGGCCGTGGGTGTTTGGAACTTCGTCGGCGCGGGGATCTTCGGATTCCTGATCAACCTGCCGATCGTTTCCTACTTTGAAGTGGGCACGACGCTCACCCCCAATCACGGACACGCCGCAATGTTTGGCGTCTTTGGGATGCTGGCCCTGGCCGTCCTGGTTTTCTGCCTGAGGGCCATGCAGTCCGACACCACCTGGAAGGAGACGGAGAAGTTCGTCCGGGTGGGCTTCTGGGGCGCGAATATCGGCCTCGCGCTCATGATTGTCCTGGATCTGTTCCCCGGAGGGGTCATCCAGCTCTGGGATTCCATCGCCAACGGGTATTGGCACGCGCGCCGCCTGACATTCCTGATGGGTGGCGCCTACCACAAACTGGAATGGCTCCGCATGGTGGGTGACATGGTCTTTCTCCTCGCCGGAGCCTTGCCGATCACGCTCGGCGCGTTGCGCAGCGTGTGGAAGAGGGATCTCGCTCCTACGGCATGACGGCCTGGCGCCTCAGCCCGTCCCTGTTGATGCCTTCCCAATCCCATAGATCTCCGCGGCATTGCCGTGCAGAAACGCAGTGGCCACGCCGCGAGCCGCCGTTTCCCGAACCTTCAGGTCGCGCACCAGTGACGATCTTCATCGCCGGGTAGCGCCGCGCAAGACTCTGAAGCGGCATGGGCGAGGATTGCATTGAGGTTGTGTGTTCCCACGGCTTCGACCTGGACGAGTTGACGTCTCAATCGGGGCGCGCGCGGGAAATGCGCGCCGGGGCGCTGATGGCTCCCAAACCAGCCTACCGGCCCGGACCAGGCCGTCAGGTTGGGATATCCTCTTCGATTACCTTAAACCCCATCAGGTTCCCCAGGAGCTTGAGGGCGCGCACGTGATCGCCGTAGAACACTGACCGGTGCAGCATGGGCATTGCGCCGGCGTACTGCGAGAGGTCGCCGGGGCTGCCGGGCGGCACGATGACGCCGCCGCCCCAGTTCAGGAACAGGTGGCGGGCATCGCGGACCGACTGGGTAAACTGGGTGCGGCAGGCCAGCGGGCTGGCGCCCGTTTCGATGACCTTTCCGGGGACAGCCAGCATGGTGTCGAGATTGACGAGCTTGGCCATGGTGACCGGCTCTCCTACCTGCCACTGCACTTGCAGGGCGACACCCCCTCCGCTGTCTGTCTGGTTCCGGATGAGGAACGGCATGCGGCTGCCGTCAGATCTCCGGGTAAATGAAGTGCAATGGAACTGAACTACCGCGTTCTTCGCCTCGTCGACCACCGGATCGCTGATGAACCCGGGCGTGCGGAACGCATGAGCGAACAGCAGCATGGTGAGCGTCGAGTCGATGTCGCCTTCGCAGGCGCCGACCAGCCCGAGATCATTGAGCTTGCTGAAGGTCAGGCAGCCCCGCGGTTCGCCCATGCAGGCCGCGCTGCAAATTCCCCGGGCGTTCTCTTTGATCATCAACTGCTTGACGGCAAGGTAGTATCTCGCCGAATCGATGATCTCCTGGCGCTTGGGCTCGAGAATTCCGATGGCCGGTTTGATCCAATACTGCTCCGCCTCGGCCTCGGCGGCCGCGGGATCAATCGACTTGGCGATTTCCAGAATCTGGGCGTTCGGGACCGTCACCACGTCGGCGCCGAGCTTGCTCTTGACCGCTTCGGGCGAGCAGGCCGCCTTCGTGCCGCGCGGGCCATCCACGGCCAGAATTCGCGTCTGCTTCATCAGGGCGGGCACCCGCAGCAGGCTGATCGCTTCGTCGAGTCTGTTCCAGTCGGTAGTGGAGAGCAGCGCGACTTTCCGGTTCTTCCATTGCTGGTGCCACATCCACCCGTGCCCGCTGAACGGTTGGAAGAAAGAGACCGCCGGTTTGTCCAGACCGAAGCTGAGCTTCTCCAGCGTTGCGTAGTCTCCGCCATGTCCGGAGAGCCAGATCAGCAGCAGACCGTCAGCCGACGCGGCCCTGGCGGCTACCTGAGTCACGTCGGCCGGAGGGATGGTCTCCCCGCCGACAAAGGTCACATCGCCGAGCTTTCTCTCGAGGTCCCGGAGGTGGTTGTCCATCTTCGTGACCTCATCCGCGCCCCAGGTCAGGTATTGAACGCTGCTGCCGGTTCGAGGATTTGTGATTGCCCCGGACCGGCCGATATAGAGTTTGTAGACCGTCGCCGGCCGAAGCTTGGGCCATGCGGCCGCCTCGGCGGCAACCGTGGACTGCGCCGCGGCGCGGGCCATAGGCGCCGCTCCCGCCGCGCCGACCGCTCCCACAAAACTGCGGCGGGTCACTAAATTACCCATCGTCATTCCTCCTTCACAATTCGGCGAACCAGGTCCGATTATACTCGTTCGCGGCGGCGCGAGCGGACTGCTGAAATGGAGTGCAAAATTGGAATTGATGCGAAACCTCGGAGCCGCCCTCCTCACTGCGGGCCTTTGGGCCCAAAGCGCGCCGGACCTGGTTCTGGAGCGCGCCTTGGAAACGCCCGTCATCACCGTCAACTCCCCAGGGGCGGGAGACAACCGCCACGGGTTTGAGGGCGGCAGGGCGCTCAAGCTGGATGGCATGTATCATCTGTTCACCTCCGAGATGGTGGGCGACCCCTTCTGGGTCAAGATGAAGCTGGCGCACTGGCGCAGCCGCGACCGCCTGCACTGGGAACGGGTGAGCACGCTCTACGAATCCAGCGGCGAGTTCGAGGGCAAGGACCCGCGGGCCGCGCTCTGGGCCCCCATGCCGGTCTACGACGAAGCGGAGGGTGTGTGGAACCTGTTCTACGTGGCCTACCGTTCCGCCCCCGATCAAGGCGGGCGCATGTTGAGAAATCACGCGGGCACGATCTGCCGTGCGGTCTCGACGGTGAAGGGCAGGGCAGGCATCGGCGGGCCGTACCGGGACATGGGAATTATTCTCCAGCCCGGAAAAGATTCCGAGCCCTGGGAAGGGTTGCAGGGCACGGATTCTTTCTTCCCCTACCGGGTGGGCAGGCGCTGGCTGGGCTTTTACGGCAGCGCCAAGACGGAAAAGAGTCCTATCGAGTTCTGGGGTGTGGGCCTGGCCGAAGCGCCGCGCCTGGCCGGACCCTGGAAGCGGCTGCCGCAATACAACCCTGTGCTCATCGACAGGCGCTTCACCGAAAACCCGGTGGTGACTCGCCTGCCGGACGGATCCTACATCGCGGTGTGCGACACCTTCGTGGACAACGCGGTGGCTTACACGTGGTCGGCGGACGGGCTGCACTGGTCGCCGGGACGGCCTCTGATCGTACAGCCCAAAGGCAAGGGCGTGTGGGCCGACGACGTGCGCACCCCGCTGGGTCTGATTCCCGAAGGCGGCGGCCGTTACACGCTTTTCTACACGGGCTACCAGAAAAAGCCGGGCGACCCGTGGGGCGTGGCCGCCGTGGGGATGGTCGAGGTCAGGCGAGTGCGGGCGCAGTCTTACCGGCGTCCGGCAAGCCGTTTCTGATACTCCGCGTAGCGCTCCGCCCCGAGCTTCTGCTTGAGGTATTCCTCATACTCCCGGATCAGCGCCGGGTCGTGCGGCCGGCCGTAGATATCGCTCGATTTGTACTTGCCCTCGTCGAACTTCTTGCGCGTCCACTCGTCGTGGATGTGGGTGATTTCGGCGGCGTCGATGACTTCTTTCACCAGGTGCGGCGGGATGAAATAGACGCCCTCGCGGTCACCGAGGACCACGTCGCCGGGCATCACCGTGGTGTTGCCAATGCGGACGGGGATGTTGATTCCGGTCACCATCAGGCCATTAATTGAGATAGGCGTCGCGCCCCGGAAGTAGCCTGCCATGTCATAGGTGGCAATTCCTTCCAGGTCGCGAATCGCCCCGTCGATCACAAACCCTGCGCCGGTGGTCTTCCAGATGTAGTACGCCAGGTTGTCCCCGATGATGCCGCCGGAAGCGACACGGCCGCCAAGATCTGCGACAAGCACATCACCGGGTTGCAGCATGTCGATGACGGTCTGGTGGGACAGGCGACCCTGTCCCTTCGCTTTCCACTCCGCCTGGTCGACATCGCCAATGTCTGGACGCAGCGGCATCATCTGCACGGTTACCGCCCGGCCCACCAGCTTCTTTCCGGGGTGAAGGATCTGCAAACCGTCGGCGAACTGGTAGTTGTAACCGTGGCGGCCGATGCCCAGGACCTCTTCGGCCGACAGGCCCCTGACCTTTTCGAGCACGGCGTCCGGAACTTTCGGCCGTCCGTCCGGGAAGCGGTCGTACGGATTCTGCGCGGTGTACTTGATGAGTTGTTCCCGGCCCACGGTGAAGATCTGTCCCCGGGCCTGGGCGGCAGAGAGGATGATCAGGACCACGGCCGGTCCGATGGCACACCGATTTCTCATAGCGCCTCCTGGTTCTTCGGAAACGGCTATTCTACCCCGACTCAACCTGGGGTTTCTCTCTTGCGACGCGCTTGCGCAGAATCACCTGCCGGCCGCCCAGGCGGTACTCGGTACGGCTCATCAGGCGGTTGATGAGAAAGATCCCGCGTCCGTGGGTGGAGTAGATGTTCTCGGCAAGGGTGGGATCGGGAATGGAGGCCGGGTCGAAACCATCGCCTTCGTCGGTGATAGCCAGCAACAGATTCTCGCCGTCCTCACAGGCGCCCCACACCGAGACGTGCTTGTCCGGCGCTTCTTTGTTTCCGTGAATGATGGCGTTGGCAAGGGCCTCGGCAAGGGCCAGATGCACCGCGTCGAGATTCTCCTGGGCGCAGGGGATGGTGCGAATGATCTCCATCAACCGTTCGACCACATCCCCCACCAGTTCGCGCCTGCTGGGAACGGTTTCCTGGAATATCGGGGTCAGGCGGGACGCATCCAGCTCCAGTTCCTCCATTCCATGTCTCCCTGACTCCCAGCATACATCGGGCTGGAGGAGGGGTTCAGTCCAGCACCTGGAAAGCCAGGATCGAGGCGTCGTCCGGGAACCCGGTGCATCCGCACCATTCCTCCAGGCTCGACATTGCCCGTGCCAGCGCCTCTTCGAGAGCGCAGTGGCTTGCGCCCTGAAGCGCATTCATCAGGCGCCGGGCGCCGAATTCCTCTCCCTGCCGGTTCTCGGTTTCGACGACTCCATCGGTGAAGAGCACCAGCCTGTCGCCGGACGAAAGGCGGATCGTCTGTTCCTGGTAATCCGCCTCGGGCAACAGTCCGATCGGTGCGCCTCGCACCGGTGGCGCGGCGGGTTTTCGGGCCGGGGGCAGGACCAGCGGATCCATATGGCCGGCCGAGCAGTAGCGGAATTCCCGGGTGCCCCGGTGAAAGACTCCGTAGACGATGGTGAAGTACTGCGCGGTTCGCGGATCCAGGCGGAATTGCCGGTTCAGCCGGCGGACCACCTCGGCCGGCGGGGTGATCGAATATTCGCCGGGCCGGGAAGGCTTGGGTGTGAAAAGAATGGACTGGCCGGGGAAAGGCGACAGAACGTGGCTGAGGGTGACCGACAGCAGGGCGGCGGCCACACCGTGTCCGGACACATCCAGGATGTAGAGCCCGATTTCCTGGTCGCTCAGGAAGAAGAGATTGAACATGTCCCCGGCCAGCTCCGTACAGGGACGGAACACCCAGGCGAAGCGGGCTTCCTTCACGCCCGGAGCCGCTTGTGGAAGCAGCGCCTGCTGCACCGTCGCGGCTGCCTGAAGGTCCCAGCTCATGCGCTGATTGGCGGCCTCCAGATCCCGCTTGGCGGCCTGCAAGGCCTCTTCGGCCAGTTTTTGCTCGGTCACGTCGGACTGCACGCCGATGAAATGCGTGACCCGTCCGGAGGGATCGTGGACCGGCGTGATGGCCAGGCGGTTCCAGAACGCCGAGCCGTCCTTGCGGTAATTGAGCAAGAGCACGGTGCACTCGCGCCGTTCGCGGATGGCGGAGCGCAACTTGTTCAGGGCCGCCGGATCGGTCCCCGGACCCTGAAGAAAGCGGCAATTCCGCCCCAGCACCTCCTCGACCGCGTATCCCGTGAGGCGTTCAAAGCCCCGGTTGGCGTAAATCAGAGGCATGTCGGGCAGAAGCGCGTCGGCGATGGTAATGCCTTCGGCGGTTTCGTCCAGGGCGCGATCCTTGAGCTCGAGCTCCGGCGCGGCCTCCTCCCGCCGCCTCATGGGAGTTCCTTGATCCGGAGATTGCGGAACTCGGTCCTGCTGCCGTGCCCGAGCAGCGCAATGTGACCCGATCGGCGCGCCAGGCCGGGGTGCTTCTTCAGCACCTCCGGCTCCCGGACCATGTCGAGGTCCGCGTCAAGAATGATCACGCCATTCAGGCGCACGGTGATGCGGCGGCCGTTGGCCGTGATCTCTTCCTCGTTCCACAGCCCAGGCTTCTTCAGGAATCCCGTGCGCGCCGGGATCACATCGTAGATGGAGCCGTGGTATTGCTCGGGATGGAGTTTCATGGGTCCGTACAGCGGGCCGCTCTGGTCCAGAATCTGGATCTCCATTCCCTGGGTTGCCGTGTGGCCCTCGCGAGGAGCGCGGATACCGATGCCGTTGTTCGAGTCGGGCTCGAGTTTGAACTCAAACCGCAGGATAAAATTGGCGTACTCCTTTTCGGTCATCAGCTTCTGTCCGCCGTCGGCCGGACAGACCAGGACTCCATTTTCCGCCAGAAAGCCGGGGCCGGTTTTGTTGACCACGAACCAGCCATCCAGAGTCTTGCCGTCGAAAAGGGGAACAAAGCCGTCCGGCGCGCCGGACGCCGCAGCCAGCAAGAACAGCACCTTCACCCAGCCCATGTCACCGCCTATCGCCGCCGCTACGCCTCGCTGTTGACCAGTTGGATCAAGGCCTGAATGTAGCCGAAGGCAAACGCAAAGGCCTGCCGGCCCCCCGCATCGCCCTCGATATGGGGCACGTGGTCCGGCATGATCATGCCGTCGTAGCCCACTTCCTTGTATACCCGCATACACTGGATCATGTCCACGTCGCCATCGTCCGGGAACGTCTCCTGGAAATTCAGGAACTTGCCCTTGATGTTGCGGAAGTGCACGTTGAAGATTTTCTTGCGGGTTCCGAAGTAGCGGATCACGCCGGCAATCTCCTGGCGCGGATTTTCGAGCATCTCGGTCACCGTGCCCTGGCAGAAGTTCAGACCATGATACGGACTCGGGTTGATCTCGATGAAGCGCTTCAGGCCCGCCACGCTGCCCAGGACCCGGTCCACGCCGCGAAAGCCTTTGCCCGGGGGCATGCCGGGGTCGTGCGGGTGGCAGGCCATCCTGACCTTGTACTCCTCGGCTACGGGAATCACCCGTTTCAGGAAGTAAGTGATGCGCTCCCAGAAAACGTCGGCGGGCACCGGGCCGGCCTCGGTGAGGGGCGGCTCCTGTTTCGCCCGGTCGTAGACGAAAGTGCTGTAGCGCGCGCCGCCCCTTCCCGGAGTGGATTCGGTCCGCACCACGCCCAGTATGCTCATGTTGTACTTGAGCGCGGGAATGCCCGCTTTGGAGGCGTTGCGGATCATCTGGCAGATGTTGTCGATCTCGCGGTCGCGCTCCGGGCTCTTGCCCAGCATGATGTTGGGGTTCTCGTGCCTGGTGATGTAGGCCGAACTCAGCGGCAGCGGCGCCATTTCGAGTTTCAGCCCGTGCGACTCGACCCGCTCGCGCAAGCGGCTCAGGCTCTCCACCGACCACTTCTCGTCGAAGTTCCGCGAGGGCAGCGCAGAGCAGATATGGTTGACGCCGAAGGCCGCCATGACCTTGAGCACTTCATCCGCATCGCTGTGCTGGGTGCCGGCTTTCATGAGCGCCTTCCGGGGCGTCCTGGCGGGAGCGCCGGCAGCCGGCAGTGTGAGTGCGGCGGTTCCCCCCACGGTGGATTGCAGGAAATCTCTTCGGTCCACGGCGACTCTCCTTGAGCTATTGAATCGGCGAAAACGGCAGCGGGCGCAGAATGGAATTGCTGATATTCGATACCAGCAGCGCGTCCGCCAGTTCGGGGCGTGCGCGCAGTTTCTGCCAGTCGGGATGGGCGCCGAAAGCCCGCCAGGCCTTCTCACGCGCGGCCATATCCGGGTACGCCAGCATGTAGGTCAGGTTCGGCAGGTTACGGCCCACGAAGGTTTCCCCGAAAAACACCGGCAGCATGCCGCACCGCCGGAAGATGTCGATCTCGCCGTCGTCATCGAACATCCGCACTTTGCGCTGGTTGGCCTTCACATTCATGGATTCGTAAGTTCGCAACTCGAAGATGTGCGAGCCGCTGCCGGCGGGCGGCACTTCGATTCCAGGCATGGTCCGGAAGGCGCGCAGCAGCGAGCTTTCCATGCGGATGTAAGCCGGCTCGCTCATCGAGTTGTACTCGTCGAAGCCCTTCTGGAACTCCCTGTCGGAAGCCATTTTCTCCATCGCCGTTTCCATGGCCGCCAGCGAAGGGTAGCTGACGAGCGAGAGCAGGAACGGGCTCTGCTCCCCGATGACGGCGTTGAAGAATCCGCACGGTCCAACTCCCAAACGCTGGAGCGCCGGAAGGTACCACCTGGAATAGAAATCCGAGGTGCGCTGGCCCTGGTTGCCGTTTCGCATTCTGACGTAACGCAGCTCGAAGACAGCCCGCGGGGGCGCCGCGGCTGCGGGCGCGGCAGCCCCGGCGGCGGCGGAGACCACAAAATTGCGACGGTTCATAAAGAGTCGAATGTACCACACGGACCGCTCGCCGGGTTGCGGCCCGCGAGGGAGTGTCTGCAACCCGAGCACCGGCCATGCGATAGTGTAAGTATTGGAGGTCTTTCTTGGGTCGTGTCCTAACCTTTTTCGCCGGGACGGCGCTCGCGCTGGCGGCTACGGCGGCGGCGATCGGCACGCGCACAGGGCCTCTGAGCCTGATTCTGCTGGACACCCGTTCCCTGCGCCTGGGCGCGATGCCTCCAGGGTGGCAGGTGAAGGTCAATCGCGGCACGCCGGATATCAGCGTCGTCGAGGGGCCCTCCGGCCCGGCGGTCCGGCTGAAGTGCCGCAAGTCGTCCTTTGCTCTCGAGCGAGGCGCGGACATCGATCTCGAGGAGTACCCTGTGCTCACCTGGTCCTGGAAGGTCAGCGAGCTGCCCCAGGGCGGCGATTTCCGCCGCGCCCGCACCGACGACCAGGCCGCCCAGGTGCTGGTGGCTTTTTCCGACCGCCGTATTCTCAGCTATATCTGGGACTCCTCGGCCCCTAAGGGCACGATGCAGACTTCCGGCCTCCTCCCGCTGCTGCGCGTGGTTGCCGTGGTCTGCCGCTCCGGTTCATCCGAAGCCAACCAGTGGCTCATGGAAACGCGCAATCTGGCCCGCGACTATGAAGCCGCCTTTGGCAAACGGCAGGTTCGGGTGAAGGGGATCCGGCTCCAGATCAATTCGCAGCACACCGGCACCTCGGCGGAGAGCTACTTCGGCGAGGTGGCGTTTCATCGCAGCGCGGAATAGGGAAGCGACATGGCCGGTCCGAACGCTGCCATCCTGGTGACCGGCGCAACGGGCTTCATCGGACGCCACCTGGTCGCCAGGCTCGTCAGGGAAGGCAGGCGGGTGCGCTGTCTGGCGCGGCGCGACGTCGCCATACCGGGCGCGGAGGTAGTTCGCGGCGACCTGGCCGCCGGCCAAGGACTGCGTGAGGCGGTCGAGGGCGTCGATGTGGTGTTGCACCTGGGTGGCGTCACCAAGGCGCTTTCCCGCCAGGACTACCAGGTGGGCAACGTGCGCGGCACCTGCAACCTGCTGGCTGTCTGCCCGCCCTCGGTGCGCCTGGTTCACATCAGCAGCCTGGCCGCCGCCGGCCCCAGTCCCGACGGCACGCCTCTCGCGGAAGATGCTCCGCCCCGCCCCGTTTCCGACTACGGACGCTCGAAGTGGGAGGCCGAACTGGCGGTAGGCGCCTCCGCACTGTCCGAACGGGCGGTTATCCTGAGGCCTGCCGTCGTTTACGGGCCGGGCGATACGGACGTGTACCAGGTTTTCCGCGCCGTTTCCCGAGGCCTGTTCGCAACCGTTGGCCGGAGAGAAAGCTGGTTCAGTTTCATCTACGTGGAGGACCTCGTGCGGGCCATTCTGATGGCGGCCGCCAGTGACCGGGCTGCCGGTAAGACCTATTTCGTAGCGAATCCGCTGCCTGTTTCCTGGGGTGAGTTTGCCTCCCTGGCCGCGTGCCTGATGGGACGGAGGGTGAGAACGGTCCGGATTCCGTCCCATTTGGCTTATGCGGCCGCTTGGGCGTCGGAACTGGCGGCCCGACGGCGCCGGAAGCCCGGTATTTTCTCCCGCGACAAGGTTCGCGAGGCGGTGTATCCATACTGGGTTTGCAATCCGGCCCGGGCCTTCCACGACTTCGGCTTTCAGGCCGCCACTTCCCTCCGGGATGGAATGGCGGCTACACTGGCTTGGTACAAGAACTCCGGATGGCTGAAGTATTGAGAGCAGATCGGCGCGAAGCGGACAGCGCCGGTACGGTTCCCGCTACAGGTTTGTGGCCGGTGGACAAACTTATCCTCGGTTACCTGGCGGCAGCCGGACTACTGGTTTTCTTTGGCCGCCACGCCATCCCGGGCGCCGGCTGGATCCTGGCGCTGCACGCGGCAGGCGCCGCGGCCATTGGGCTGGCCGCGCGAAACCCTTCAGCGCCGGGGGTTTACGGCTTCCGTCACTGGTATCCCCTGCCGTACGTGGCCTCCTGCTACAAGGAGATGAGCCTGCTGATTGCGGCCTTACGCAACACGAACTACGACGCCCAACTCGCCAGCCTGGATTACCGGATCTGGGGCGCGCACCCAACCGTGTGGCTGGAGCGGGTCAGCCATCCCTGGCTGACCGAGACCCTCCAATGGCTCTATGCCCTGTTTGTGCCGGCCGTGCTGCTGGTTGCGGGAGTGCTCTGGCGTCAGCGCCGGTTCAGGGAGTTCCGGTACTATGCGTTCCTGGTCTCCATCGGATTCCTGGCATCGTACGCCGGCTATCTGCTGGTTCCGGCGCGCGGCCCGCGCTTTCTGCTCGCCTCCCTGCAACACCAGGAACTCACAGGTCTGGCAACCTATTCAGGAGTAAGGTGGTTGCTGGATCTGCTCGAATCGGCCCACTACGATTGCTTCCCCAGCGGGCACACCGAGCTGACCATCATCGCCTGGTGGGGCAGCCGCAAGATCTCCCGGGGTCTATTCTGGACGTACTTCGTCTATACCCTGTCCATACTTTTTGCTACAGTCTATCTTCGATACCATTACACGGTGGACATCGCGGCAGGCGCGCTGCTGGCGGCTTTCCTGCTGCTGGCCACCCCGTATCTGTATGAGGGCTTGGGAGAGCCCCGCATTGGCCGAGGTTGAGATCCTGCGGGTAGACGACAGGCAAACTGCGCGGGAGTTTCTGGAATTCCCTTACCAGCTCTATCGCGGTAACCCGTATTGGGTGCCACCTCTGCGCGTCGCCCAGAAACAACTGTTCGACACCCGCCGCCACCCTTTCTACCGTGGGGCGGAGATGGAGCGTTTTCTGGCCCGGCGAAACGGCCGCGTCGCGGGACGCGTCGCAGCCATATTGAACAGGAACTACAACGAGTTCCACGGAGAGCAGGCCGGTTTCTTCGGCTTTCTGGAGATGGAGAACGATCCCGCCGTTTGCGGGGCGCTGCTCGCGGCCGCCCGGGACTGGCTCGCCGGGCGGGGAGCGCGGGTGTTCCGCGGCCCCGTAAACCCTTCGACAAATTACGAGTGCGGCATGCTGGTGGAGGGGTTCGATTCATCTCCGGTTGTCATGATGACCTATAACCCGCCCTACTATCCCGAGTTGATGGAGCGCGCCGGGTGGCGGAAAGCCAAGGATCTGTACGCTTACTTTCTCCTTCGCCGGGACGTCGACGCCGGCAAGATGCAGCGGGTGGCCGAACGGTCGCTCGCCGGCGACCGGGTCCTGATCCGGCCCATCCGCATGGGCGCGGCTTTCAACGACGACGTGGCGGCGATCTGGCAGGTGTACAACGCGAGTTGGAGCCGCAACTGGGGCTTCGTTCCCATGACCCGCGAAGAGTTTGTGCTGATGGCTAAGGAGATGAAGGCCATCCTGATTCCGGATCTGGTCCTGGTGGGTGAAGTGAAAGGCCGGATCGCCGGCTTTGCGCTGGCCCTTCCGGATATCAATCAGGCCCTGATTCACGCCGGCGGCCGATTATTCCCCTTCGGCCTTCCAAAAATCCTGTATTATAAGCGGACGATCAGGACCGTGCGGGTGATTGCGCTCGGAGTGGTGCCGGAGCATAGAACCGCCGGCATGGCCGCCGGCTTCTATGCTGCCCTGCTCGAGCACGGCAGCCGGTTGGGGATCGAAGGCGGCGAATTCTCGTGGGTTTTGGAGGACAATGTACTCATGAATCGCTCCCTGCGGGCGTTCGGAGCCGCACGCTACAAGACGTATCGAATCTACGAATGGAATTGAGAAGCGCCATGCGTACTTTTCCAAGCTCCACCTTCCGAGGCAACGGCGCCTCGGGGCACTCGAACGATCTGTTTGCCAAGTGCCGCAGTTTCACCCGCCCAAAGGACCTACAGGACGCCGGCCTTTACATGTATTTCGAGGTGTTTAGCGACCGCACCGGCTGCGGTCCGGGCGAGATCCGCCTGGGTGACCGCAAGGTCCTGATGTTTGGATCGAACGACTACCTGGCCCTGATCACCCACCCGAAGATTGTCGATGCGGCCACGGCGGCCCTGCGGCGCTACGGAACCGGTTGCAGCGGCTCACGGCTGTTGAATGGCACCCTCGATCTCCATGTGCAGGTGGAGGCCAAACTCGCCGCCCTGGTACGCAAGCAGGCGGCCATGATCTTCGGCACCGGTTTTCAATCCAACTATTCGGCTCTTTCGGCCCTCACCGAGCGGGGTGACGTACTGCTCTGCGACCACAACCTGCACGCCAGTTGCGTGGAGGGGGCGTTGCGCTCCCCGGCAAGGACTATCCGCTTCCGGCACAATGACATGGAGCATCTGGAACGCTGCCTCCAGAGCTGTGCCCCCGATGAGCGGGTGTTAATCGTTTCCGAAGGTGTTTTCAGCATGGAGGGTGATCTGGCGGACATGCCCGGCATTGTCCGGCTGGCCCGCCGGTACCAGGCCCGCGTCTACGTCGACGAAGCCCACGGCATCGGGGTCATCGGTCCCACCGGTGCGGGCGCTTCTGAGCACTTGGGCGTGCTCGATCAGGTGGACATCGTGATGGGGACCTTCAGCAAGTCCCTCGCGTCGGTCGGCGGGTTTGTCGCCTCCGAGGCGGCGGTCATCAACTATCTGAAACACACGGCGAGGCCTTTCGTCTTCTCGGCCAGCCTGCCGGCGGCGTCCGTGGCGGCCGTCAACGCGGCTCTGGATGTCATGCGCGAGGAACCCGAGCGCCAGATCAGATTGCTGAAGCTGGCCGCGCGGTTGCGCAACGAATTGCGTTCGCGCGATTTCGCAGTGCTGGACGGCGAGACGCCGATTGTGCCCGTGGTGATCCCGAACGAGATCGACCTGTGCCGCCTCTGCAAAGCTCTCCTGGATGAGTGCGGCATCTATGTCAACCCCGTGCTGCGCCCGGCAGCCTCCCAGAATCTGCTGCGGATCTCCTGCACGGCAGCCCACACCGACGCCCAGGTGGACCGCCTGATTGAGACTCTGGTCACACTGCGCCGGCGCCTCGGCATCGAGACCTGCGTTGAGGCTGCCGCAGGCTGAGCGCGGGCGCGGGGGGATTGGGGTGCTCTTCTTCAGCGAGTCCGACGTCCGCCGTCTGCTGCCGATGCCTCAAGCCATCCGGCTCATGCGGCAGGCCTTTGAGAGCCTGGCCAGGGGCGAGGCGCTCAATCAGCCGCGCCGCCGTCTCATCCTGCCCGGCGGCTCTGTGCTCCACTACATGGCAGCCGGCGACGGCAAGTACTTCGGCGCCAAGATTTACTCGACCCACCCTCGCCATCCGGGGCACTTCCTGTTCCTGCTGTACCGTGCCGGGGACGCAGCCCCGCTGGCCCTGTTTGAGGCCAACCACTTGGGGCGGATCCGCACTGGAGCGGCCAGCGGCCTTGCCACGGACCTGATGGCGCGTCCCGGTGCGGATGTCGTAGGTCTGATCGGCAGCGGATTTCAGGCGCGCACCCAGGCGGAAGCCATGGCGGCGGTCCGGCCGGTGCGCGAGATTCGTATCTGGAGCCGGTCGGAAGAGAAGCGGCGCGCTTTTGCGGCTGAGTTGTCCGCCTCGCTGCCTGTCCGGGTTATGGCTGCCCGGTCCGCCGAAGAGGCAATACGCGGCGCGGGCATCGTCGTCACCGCCACCAGTTCGCGGGATCCGGTGGTCGAAGCCGGCTGGGTGGAGCCGGGCGCCCACGTCAACGCCGTCGGATCGAACCAGCCGAACCGCCGGGAACTGCCAGCCAGCCTGGTGCGCGCGGCGGGACTGATCGCCGTAGACTCGCTCGAGCAGGCTCGTATGGAATCAGGCGACCTGCTGCTAGGTTTAGAGGATTGGAGCCGCGTGGTGGAGCTAAAGGACCTGGTGGGGGGTGTGCACAGGAAAGCGGAAGATATAACTATCTTCAAATCCAATGGCTTAGCAATCGAGGATGTGATCGCTGCCGGTTACGTCTACGAAAGAGGTTTAAGCGAAGGCGCCGGGCAGAGCCTGCCCGTTTTTCAGGACTACTCCTGAGCGGGCATCTGCTGTTCGACTTCGTGCCAGGCGCTGATCTTCAGGCGGCGGCAGACCCAGCACAACTGGTCGGGGAGCCCGGAGGCTTCGCCTCCGCAAACGACGCATTTTACAGCTTTCTTCAGCTTGTCTGCGGACACGGACCGTTTGGCTTCTTCCAGAATCTCGGCCGGGACCACAGGTTCAGGCTTGGATAGCCGCTTGCGTCTCATATTCGTCCCCGACTCCCAATCTCATTGTGCCTGAAATTCCCGGCCCGCACAAGACGGTGTGCGCACCCGGCCGCAACCCGGGGCGCTCACCTATCCACACCGGTCTCAATCCCGGGTCAGGCCGCTTCCGGAAGCTGCATCACGTAGCCGGCGTCCAGCAGCGCACGGCAACGCGGGCACTTCTGCCCGGCGAGCACGCGAGCCTTCTTGCCGGAAACGTCAACGTCCGCATACACCGTGTGGGTGCAGATCGGGCAATAAACCAGCCCCCTGATGATTTTTCCCGTGGCCGACTTCATGACACCTCCTAAAAACCTCTCCTAAAAACCTCACTCTTGCAGACGCACGAAAGCGGGAAAAAGTGTCTGGAAATTTTCGGGACTGCCGGCGGCCGGGCCTAGTCTCCCGTGGCCGGGGACTCAATGGGAACCGGGCGCCGCCGCAGGGCGAGCCATGCCCGCACGTCCTCGACCAGGGAGTAGCCGACCGGCACCACCAGCAGGGTGAGCAGCAGGCATAACGTCTGGCCGCCGATGATGGTGACGGCGATCGCCGATCGTTGCCCCGCCCCGGCGCCGATGCCGAGGGCAGTCGGAATCAGCCCGGCCACAATCGAAAACGTGGTCATCAGGATGGGACGCAGGCGGATGCGGTTGGCCTGGATGATGGCGTCGTGCAACGGCTTGCCCTCCCGGACCAGGTGGTTCATGTAGTCGATCTGCAAGATGCCGTTCTTCTTCACAATCCCGAGCAGCAGCAAAACCCCGAGAGCGCTGAACAGGTTCAGTGACCGCCCCGTAGAGACCAGCGAAAGGAGGGCAAACGGAATGGAGAGCGGCAAGGTGAGCATGATGATGAAGGGATGCACCAGGCTCTCAAACTGCGCCGCCAGCACCATGTACATGAATATTGAGGCCAGCGCAATGGCCAGAATCATGTTGGTGGTGGTCTCTTCGAGCACCTTCACCTGGCCTGAGAACCTGAGTTGGTAGCCGGTAGGCAGACCCACCTTGTCGACTACGGCGGAGGTATCCGCCGCCGCTTCGGCCAGCGAATGCCCGGGGGCCACGTTGGCGTAGATACCCACGGAGAACTGGCGGTTCCAGCGGTCGATCCGGCTGGGGCCCAGGCCGCGGTCCAGGTGCGCCACCGAGTCCAGACGGATCAGGCCCAGCTTCGAGGAAGGCACCAGTAAGCGGCTGAGCACGGCGGGGTTGTCTCTTTGGCCCGGCAGAAGACGCATGGTCACCGGGTACTGTTCAGAGCCCTCCTTGAACGTGGAGATCTCGTCTTCGCCCGACATCAGCAGGCGAACCGCTCCGGAAATGTCAGCCACCCGGACACCCAGGTCGGAGGCCCGCGCCCGGTCGATCGCCACCTGGATTTCGGGGTTGTTCAGGTTGATATTAGCCTTGACGTCGACCAGCGAAGGAGTTTCCATCATCGCCTTGCTTACGTCCTTGGCGA